>Ga0214542_1006640_pt1 | contig 20901 bp, 15 predicted proteins | sample CNSS1metaG_FD_160096 | JGI IMG/M metagenome (GOLD analysis project Ga0214542, IMG submission 160096) | Root nodule microbial communities from cowpea collected in UCLA plant growth center, Los Angeles, California, USA - CNSS1 | ecosystem: Host-associated > Plants > Roots > Nodule | place: USA...
GTTAAGAAGTTGCAGCCTTCTAAATAAGAACTTGCCAAGCCGTGAGTATACCATGAAGTTACAAAGGTCGTACCTGTAAACCAACCCCCCAAGGCGAAATAGGCGCAAGGAAAGAGTAATAGACCGAACCAACCCACAAAAACGAAACGGTCCCTCCGCAACCAGTCATCCATAATATCAAATAAATCATTTTTATCTTTGGTAAATTTACCAAGAGCTATAGTCATAGCGATCCTCCTATTCAACTACTTCAACCATTTCCCAACACCTCATAGAGCATTTTCAGAGATGGGACGGACCTTTATCATTTATCTCTATTCATTTCTCTCTCTATATGATTTCAACAAAATTGTTTAACACTAAATTATCGACTTCATTAAAAAGGTTAACTCAAAGCAATTGATAAGGAGTAATGTTTATATGTTTTGGAGATTGTTTTAAAGTTATAGCATATGAAAAACTTCCAGTTTAAGTGTAAAGCGGTGTTAGCGTAAATGTCAACCTGAATTTTTCTGCATAATATTGTTTTCCCTCACACACATACAAGTATTAGCCCTTAAGTTTTAGGAATTTAACATATTTTTTTTCGTTGATGAGTTGAGTTGGTATAACATGCACCCATTTCAATAGGTGTTGTTGTCAAAAATGATCCAGAATGTAAGTGCCAACCCATGAGTCCATTTCTGCCAACTCGCCTTATATGATTTGAACAAAATTGTTTAACACTTCTTGACTTGGATGATAAGTATCTCGTTTGGAGGTGTCATTAAATTATAGACTTCATTAAAATGGTTTAGTCACAACAATTCATAAAGAAAAATATTTATATATTTTGGAGTTTGTTTTAAACTTATTGCATATGAAAAAGTTGCAGTTTAAGTGCAAAGCTGTGTTATCGTAACTGCCAACCTGAACTTGTTTGCGAAGCAAAATTTAGGTCCACACACCATTGACAACCTAATTGCCTACGAACATGAAATGTCTGCCATAACCACAATATAAGCAATCACATAACTGAATAACGGGTCTTTACATATCATACATTGCAAAGAAATTAAAAATAAAAAAAACAGATAATGTTTTGCAGAAGTTCACGTTTCACCTAATAAAACTAAACTTAACTTTCATTTCCGCTTGACATCCAAAACCATAATATATAAGGGATACTATTTATATTGCCCTTATGGTTGTGACTTTGGTGATTGTCCTGCCTAAGTGTTCTTGAATTTCTTGAAAGGATCAACTAGGCTTTTAATCCTGTCATCAATGCTGATGTAGGTCATTTCCTCATCTTTACTGCTATCCTCTGTTGTCTTCACAAGGATTTGGTCTAGATGCTCCATATTTGGATCCACATTCATTTCCACATTCCCAACCTACCTAAACTCATTCAAATAAAAGTCATTTATGCTCAAGTATTAAAGCAAATATCAGCTTTGTTGTGCAAACAATTTAAATATTCATTTCCAACTCATTACTGCAAAGTGGACAACATGTGTGGAAAAGTAATACCTTGGCTTAGCACTTATATATTAATAGGTTAGCATAAATTTTCAACAATCACTTTGCTTACCTCTTCATGAATGTAGACCACAACAGAACTAAAAATATCAATGTTGCTCACCAATCCGCTCTTCAACAACACTGTTTAAAAAAAAAAAATCCAAACTTTATCATATATTAATAAAAAATAGAAACAAAAATCACTCATTTCCACAAACATCAACGAAGACAAAAAATTTCTTGCAATGGGTTAACCCAAAACTTTTTGTGCTCCACCAAAAGGGAACGAGAAAAGGGAAATGATGAACCCACTACTAAAATATCTTCCAAAATGGAGGAACAACAAACTTCCACAAATGAAGGAAGAAGAAAACAGTGGGCATGGACGAAGAACAAAATTACAAGGCTGACGAAGAATACACTTCAAAGTTGGAGGACGAAAAAACAGTGGGCAAGGAGGAAAACCAAATTTGGAGATGGAGAAACCACAAACCGCTCACTGCCGCTTCTCGAACCATTTCCATTGCGCTTTTTGTAACTCATTTCTAGCTTCTCTCACTTGTTAACTCCTCTCTCGCTTTTGTCATTTTTGTAACTCTTTCAACCATCGCTTCTCTCTCGTACTCAACCATGCCTTATGTGGAATTTAAAAAATAAAATAAAATAAAATACTCTCTCACTGCCACGTCAGGTAGTGAAAGAAGTTGTTAAAAGTGGGTTGTTAACATATCATTTTCGTTGGCAATTTGACGACAAAAAGCAACATTCAATTATAGTTTTTTTTTTTGTAATCCAATTCTAGTGCCTTTCTTTAGGTAGTTATTTTTAGTGCTTATTGTGGTTCTTTCCCTTAATTTTAGATTGTCATTTCTTTAAAATTTGATATTCTCTTGTGTATGTCTCGAAAATTCCAATTTGAGTTTAGCATTTCTTCATTTTGTGCTTTTCTTTTATCTTTTGATCCATTGGTTTGGCTATCATCTTTTAATATTCTTTCCTACTTGGAAGTGTGTTAAGTTCATAAGGTAGCATCCTAGGAAGTGGAGTACCTAGATTTGAAGGAGACTTTTCTTTAATGATATCAACAAGTGGAGGTGCAAGAGAGTTACACACTTGAGAGGCAAAATTGAAAAGAAAAGCAAGAAGGAGCAGAGTGTAATGCTCGAAGGAATTTGTGTGATTGTATTACATTTCAGTTGTAATCTTGTTCTAATTCTTCTTGTAATTTGGCCTAATTAAGTGTCTTGAGGGAGTTTTAGGTCTTTTCTCATCTCCGAGTTAGAACCTTAATCAAATAAAGAATTTTTAGACGATGATTTTGTCTTATACCAACAAGCCTTACCTTAGGGTCGCTTAGTATAAAAGCTTACTTTCTTGCTTTGCTTTTATTCTATACCGTAGTGTGTGTCATCTTAGTCTTTTACTTAATTCCATCTTAGAAGTCAGGCGCGCTCTACCACTGAGCTAATAGCCTATCGTGCGAGTCTCCCGTCGGGGCTTACTATGCCAAAAGCAAGAGAAACTCCATCCCTATCTTTCCTTTTTTCACCCCACCTATGTCGTCCTCGTCCGGAGACATGGATGAGGTGAAAAAAAGAGCTCCTATCAACTTGTTACGACCTAGGATTCAAATATAACTCGCTTCTTTTTCGATGTGAAGCAGTGTCAAACTACCCAACAAACATTAGCTCTCCCTGAAAAGGAGGTGATCCAGCCGCACCTTCCAGTACGACTACCTTGTTACGACTTCACTCCAGTCAAACTTGAACCTTAGAAAGTTGATGGCATATACACTACAGGAGAACCGCCTAAGATGGCAGACTCGATCATCTTTTTAAAAAATGTGGGTTTGTTCATTTCGAATCGGTCAAGGGTTTAGACAAGAGATGTGCTTTAGCAAAAGAAGCTTGGGCACATCCTCCAATAAAGCTAAAAGGACTATGTAAATTGTGGGCACCAAATCCACTCAGTAAGGCCTTGTGCAAGAACATTAAGTTCCTTTGGCTAGAAAAGACTTGATACTGAATCAATCTAAGTGATTCACTTTTCTTTCCCAGAAGAGAACTCGATAGGCTTGCTAACAACTTCCTCTTTGGAATTTCTCTGAAAGACTAATGTTTTTATGATGAGGCCGGCGACACCGTTGATCAGCGGAAATCTACTCCGTTCGACAGAGACGACCTCCAAACGTCGATTGTTCGGTGGAATCGATGGGAAAACGCAGCAGAAGGCTTATAATTGGTGAATAGCACTCGAATCTCACTGGTTTGGGAACCCTAGGAAGAGAAATCCTCACCTAAGGTGAAGGGTGAGTTGACGAATGTGGGAGTGATCTCAACCAATCTGTTTAACATTCATTTAAGCTAACGTTTACATCAAGATGGCTTGCCATTTAATAGAACGAATGGCAACCGGAAAGAAAACGGAAGAGAAGCAAAATGGATGTCGTCTAACACAGATCTTAACGGTAAGAGAAAAGGAAAACATGAACCCGAACTAACCCTAAGGTGGATGCATGAAGCGAGCGAACTCGCGTGAAGGAAGAGTTCTCGTGACCCTAGCCCTAACAGCAGCGTGATCAAGGCTTAAGGCAAAGAGTGAGAGAACCCTAGCAGAATGCTTGAAGAAAGATTGGACTGCCTCGCGTAATGAAAAGAGAAATGAGCTTTCCCCTCTGGTCAAGCAGAGGCCTTGAGGAATTGGGCTCGGGCTCAATAGAGGCATGATGTTGGCTGTAGCAGAAACGGTTTATGCATGAAGGTGTGCGAAGTGTCACTTGCAGAAGCATAGTACGCGTGAATGAATTTGGGTTGTGGCCCATGCTGGAATCAAGTTGAGATCTGGCTGGTGTGCGTGAAAAATTGGATCACAGGCCCAAGATCAATTGGACAACTTGGAGAATAATTACAATTAACAAAACAAACCTAATTAAAATCAATCTTTATTTAATTGAAAATAAAAGAAATTAAAAGAAATTAAAAGGAATGAGCCTAGTCAATGGCCCAGGCTATGAGCCTTAATGGGATCACATCATCCCCTCCCCCTTGAAGAGGATCTGTCCTCAGATCTAGAGGGTTATTAAAGGCCCACAACAACGAAAGTTAGAGTTCCACCAGGATCAAAAACAAATCTGCAGTAGTCATCAAATAAAATTATAATGAAATCATAATGACCATGCAGTAAAGTTGAATGGAAAATTTGTGACAATGGGCTTATAAATTTTGAAAAAGGTTGTATTAGACCCATTTCACTAAAACAATGGCTTACACTTTGACGAAGATGATATTTGAAAAGAATTTTAGAGTCAAAGTGTGTGTTTGCACAAAATGTGGAGGAGGATGAAATAAGGGAATGAGATGGGGAACAAAATGTTGGAGATAAAAACAACTTAAAAGATTTAATGACGAAGTGAATAAAGTTTAAAGATGGGAGAACTCCCTTTGAAAATTGGAACTTAATGGAAGGGATTGGTGATGGATTAAACACCAAATCCTTAACAATGAGTTCCCTTTTTACTTTTGAAATGCTCTTTAACTCTATCACTTGTGATTGTATTTTAAACTCACTCTGTTGTTTTATTTTCTCTCATTCTCTTCTTTGATTTTTCTAAGATTCTCCTCCTTGGAATTTTCTTTCAATTTAGTCCAATTTTTTTTTTCAAAATAGAGAAATATTATATCTATTTTGTAAAAAATATTCGAACAAAATTGAAGCAAATAGAGTGAGGACTAAATTGAAACAAATAAACATATGTGGGGACTAAATTGAAACAAATAAACATATTGTCGGGACTAAATTGAAATCAATGACACTTGGTTGGGACACTAACACGTGGCGGTACCTTGTCACGTGGCATTGACAATGCCACGTGTCACACTAAGGATTTGACATGTGACAATTTTTTTTTAAATTAAAAAAATCAGAGGTTGACACGTGGTACGCTGTTAATGACGTTAATAATTTTTTTTTTTCTGAAAGTGACCTAATTGAAACACTTTTTCAAAAGTTGGGACAAAATTGAAACTTTTTTAAAAACGGGTACCAAACTGAAGTTTTTGAACGAAAGCGGATACTATTGGACTAATTAAGCCAATATTTAATAAATTAGTAACAATTGATTTCTATTCAATTTCCAATTCTGTCCTTGCAACTTTTTAGCTGGCTGATGTGTCTTGAATTTTGTTAGTTTTCATTGGTCAAAGTATTCTTTTTTCCATTCCAGAATAGCTAATTTGAGCATATTAGGTTAGATTCCTCATTTTTGACCATTTTTGCATTTTCATAGAATTAGTGTTTGTAGAGTGTTTTTAAATATCATTTGAGTGTGGTTGCATCATTTTTTGAGTCCTAGGGTCTTAAGTTAGTCAAACTTAGTGTTAAGAGTCAAATTTTGCTCATTTAGCCTTTAAACCATGACATAGTTGACTTTAGAGGTGACTTTTTGAAATTCTTCCAAATTATGTGATTTGACCTTATGGAATTATTACAAATGCCTAATTACACTTGTTGGAAGTGGTCAGACACAAAAATTTGAGGTTTAGGGTCAATTGAGCAAAAGTCTTAGTTTTCATGTTTTAGGTCATTTTAGTTTACTTGTTCAAATAGTGTCTAGGTAGAGCTAATCCTTTCACTTGAGATTTTGATCAATTTTTAGGTCCTCTATCCTTAGGTAAGGTTTAATTGAATATTTGAAGGCCTAAAAGTTCATATAGCAGCAAGGTCAAGTTGGTGGCAAAGCATGAAGTGTGCAAAAGTGGAAGTTTGACCTTAGAGTTGACTTTTGACATTTGGACCCCAAATCAAGAGCCAACCATTTGGATCACTTTAGGACACTAAATATGACTAGTTTGGGTCATGGGATTGTTAAAAACTCCTCTAGGGTGTTGTACTTTGAAAAAACAAGAAGTGTGCAAAAGTGGCATGTTTGACCTTAAAGTTGACTTTTGTCATTTGGACCCCAAATTAAGAGCCAATCATTTGGAGAACTTTAGGACACTAAATGTGACTGGATTGAGCCTTGGAATTGCCAAAAATCTGATAGGGGACTGCACTTTGACGTTTGGGCTCATTTGGTGAGAGGTAGCTTAGTGTAGGGTAGGTTTTAGGGTAGTTTTGGTGAGGTGGCATAGGGACACGACCTAGGAACCTTCAAGGACAATTTTTTGTAAGTTTCTTAGACCATTCTTGGACTGGTTTTTGACAGCAACACAACACCTCATGCAGCAGACCCGAAACGCCCCCTAAAATCACTCATTTTCACTCCATTTTTGCTTTTGGAAGCTTGGATAGGTCAAGCCTTGGTGAGAGGAAGTTTGGGGAAACTCCTTGTACTCATTTTTGGTATTGTAATATGGATTTGAGCTTGAATGAATGAAAATTTTGGTGTTTTTCATTTGGCCTATGATTTCATAATGTTCATCATCATTTTCCACTACACCACCACCTTGGCTATCACTTTTTGAACTTGAACTCCACCCTACCTTACCAAATCTAGGTTCTGGAACTATGCCTATGAATTGGTGTGTCCAAAAGACCTCTATACATCATTGTTTCAGAGTAAACAAGATGAATGAGTTGGATTCAAGACCAATGGTAGTAGCCAAGCTCATTTCACTCATATTTCTCCACTTCATTACACTCTTGCTACAATTTCTAGTTTCTTTTCATTTCACCACTTCACACACATCAAATTTAAGTTTATTTAATTGTTTGCAAGCTTAATTTTAAGTTTCCATCATCAAATCACCAAAACTCCCATTCTACACCATTTTTACGTTCACACACACCTTAATTACTATTCCATTAAATTTCTCTCTCATTTCTAATCATTTTGAGTTTTTTAAATTCGTGCACACTCTTGGAATGATTCCGAAATATTTCGAATCATCACTCACCCAATTCCATCACAATTTCACCAATTCACGTTTATTTGCATTTTCTCGTTCACGTTCAACATTGATACACTGTTCCATTCGAATTTCATGTAATTTAAGCTTTTTGATTTGTTCTTGAGCTTCTTTCATCATCCTTGGGTGTTCCCCAAGTGATTTGAATAATCAAATTCGAATTTCTGCATCTCAACCATTCGTATTTCTGCATAATCTTATAATTGCGCAATTTCAATGATTGTTGGTGCAAATTGGTTTGGGGGTTTCATTCATAGCATGATGACGAAGCTTTCTGCACTTTTAGTTGCATTTTCGTTGCATGAGTTGGTTGAATCGATCGAAATTGCATTTCTGCTCAAATTTGGGAATTAGGGTTCTTGAAATTGGGAACTTTGCGTGTAGTGCACCAAATCGAGTGATTCTAGTTTATAAATGAAATTGAGATAATTTATAATCATTTTTCAACTTTACATTTTTAATTGCACCATCAAAAGATCCCAATCCGAGGTTACCATGCACTTGGCTCATGAACATGTTATTGATTTTGAGCATATTTCGAATTTGATGATCTTTGATCAATTTAACCATTGCATTACCCTAGTTTTGATAATTAAACATGTTTTGAGCATTTAGGATTAGCTATTTCATCATTCCCTACCATTTTGTGCATTGCATATCATGCATTCATGCATAGTTCATAGGTTTTCTTGCATTTGATGATTTTTTAATTTTCTGTTTTTAAATGTTGATTTTGAATAAATTTCCCTACCACAATTCAAGTACAAATATTTCATTTGACTTTAGTCATGTCCATGTATTGATTCCCAAGATTCTCCCTATATTGCATTTTTAGGCGACAAAAAGGCTCTATCACTAGCCAAAAAATTCTACTGCTCCGTCTTTCTTGTGCAAGACAAGAGTTGCTTACATAAGTTTTAGAAGGAGAGAAATATTGTATAGGAAGATAATGTTTTCTTTAGAAAAAAAAAAGATAAGTCATCCATATTTATATAAACACAATATAATGGGAAATAACAAAACAGAGAAAACATAATAGGAGAAAAAGCAAAATTGATTAATTGTCATATCTGATAATGTTTGGCTTAAACACTAACATGCCTTTAGAGCTGCCATAAGGGGTTGTAACCTACGAGCCAACTTAGCCCACCATTGGTTTAGGCCAGGTTGGGTTAAAAACTTCTTACAAATTTCATTAGGTTAATATTTGACTCGACCCACCTAGAACCCGACTCATCTGTGTTGAACCTATGGTGAGTCGGGTTTGGTTCACTAACCCATAAATAAAGGGTTACACAAGTATTTTTTATTATGTTTAACTTTGCATTTGGATTAGGTTAGGTTGTTTTTTTTAGCCAATACAGTGTAGTTTTTATTTTTGTGATATTGGTTTGTATTTGAAGTTTAATATCCTTTTGTATTGTATTTGAATTATATTGAAGTTTATTTAGATTTTAATCAGAATTATAATTTTTAGTTTTTTTAGACTAAGAAGAAAAATGTAATTTTTTTTATTAAGTGAGTCAATGAGGCAACCCGATTAATCCACCAACCTGTGGTGAGTCGGGTCGGGTTTGAATGTTTTTTTTGTGCGCTAATAAGTGAGTCGGGTTGGGTTGGCTCACTAAGTGGCCAATCCGTGGTGGGTCAGGTCAGGCTGGACTGGGTTATTCGTTTTGACAACTCTGCATGCCTCCCTAAGCCAAACTCTCAATTACATTTACCACACCTATTAATTGTCTTAAATTCTTGAATCTATCATGCTTCAAAGGTTTAGTCAGTACATGTGCAAGTTGTGATTCTGACTTGCAGTGTCCTATCTCTAGTTTTCCATTCTTAATTTGCTCATGTATGAAGTGGAAACTTGCATCTACCATGAGAGGCTGGGTGTTTAGCAATATTAGACTTTTTATCAACAAGTAGCTTTAATCTTCCAGCTACTTCAACCTTCAAACAATAAAACAACAAAGTTAACCACGCGGCTTGGCATGTGGCTTGAGAAGTAGCTACATATTCTATAACACCCTCTATTTTATATTAATTATATTTAAATTTCTTTTTTAAAGTAATTTTATGAGTAATTTTATGATTTCATAAGTAAATTGACAAAGGACTTTGTACAACGTAAATGATCATATTATTTTTTTGGTGCTAATTGTTGGATTAGGCTGCAAATTTTACAGAGCAGTAACTCCCGCACTTTAGTGTAAAAGTTAGGTCTCCACCTGTTGTCCAGTTTTGTGTTACCTTGGTAAATATTTTATTCCTGCTTCGGTAATTGTTGGATTATAATGAAATTTTAATACAGAATTCTTAAGACATAGTACTTAAATTTGACCGTTTCGATTTAGATTTAGAGGCTTGTGGTTAGAGAAATAATTTTCACAAGATGAACTGGCAACACTTACGTCCTATTTTGAGTTATTTCAGTAAAATATTGATTCCAGTTTCATTAACCGTTGAATTAAGCTCAAATTTGTCCGAGATGTTCTAGAGACATATGGCTTTAGTTTCACTGTTGGGATTTACAAATGGAGGTGTTTGGTGAGAGATATGAATTTTACACTTTGGAGTAAAAACAAGTCTTCTAGAAAGTCAACAGGTCTCCTTGAAACTGCCATGAATTTGCCTACAATAGAGATTTCGACCCAGCTTCTCTAGATGATGAAAATAAAATTATCCTCACTAAGGAATCTCATAAATCCACCATCAATTCCTCCTTATCCATTTGTATAAGGTTTTTCCTATAAATACGACTTCATTTCCCACATCTTCTTCACAAATCCTACAACATAGAGAAAGAGAGGTCTAAAATCTTGTGAGAAAATTGAAGTAGGAAAGGGATTTCAACACCTTGAGGTCTTCATTTCCATCTTAGAGTATAATTAGCATCTCCAAGGTATGAGGTCTATCTCAAATCTGGAAGTCTTTATCTTAACAAGTTTTCTTTAAGTCTACAATTTGTCTTCTTGATTCTGAAATTTTCATACATTATCTTGAAATTTTGAGTTGAAAAATATATTCTTTGGATATGAAAACCTAGGGTTAGGTTCAAGAATCATCTTATTTGATGTTTTACACAAAAAGTTATAAATAAAACAAGTTTGCTATTTTACTTATAAGATTTTATACGAAAATTATGTTTTAATTATGATTATTGTTTTGAATAATGTTCTGTAAAGTTATTGTGAAAGATTGATTTATTCTTGGTTGTTGATTTTAAACTCTTTTTAATTTGGTTGTTTTGATTATTTTGAAAATTATGAAAAATAGAAACGTAGTTGTTATGCTACCAAAATTTTGTGAAAGTTTCAAGAATTACAAAAATAATGTGAAAGGATGATTATAAATCATAGTACAAAAATAAAGAATAAAAAGGAATGTATGGATAGTATAGAGATATACTGGGTATAAAGTCTAGAGAAAGGTTTGGTAGACCTAGGATAATGGAGGGTGGTGACATAGATATCCTAGATTGACGTACCCAATTAGCCGGGTATTTGAAAATTCACAAGCCTCACACTTTATTATCGATCGTCCTCTTGACTATACTGTAAGATCAAGAAGGTGGAATAACGCATAACACACACATTGTATCCATGAGAATGTTTGGCCTACTGGCACTATCCATATTGGCGTAAGACCATTATTATGATTCGGAAAGGTCTAATGGCAGTGTTTGGGACCCAAAGTATATAAAGAAAGAATATACGATGAATATACTGATGAGTTGAAACTCAAAATTATACGAATATGATTATTAAAAGATTGATAATGAGGATTTTGATATCCTAAATTTAAAACATGCGGAAATGATTATTTTATTGATTAACTTGATTTTGATATTTTTGGCATGGTTAATTATGATATTATGAAGATTTAAACTTTTGTAAAGATGTTTCATTCAATTGAAAGTTTATTCAAATGACCATATTTTGAAATGTTCTATGATGAAGTTTTAGAGTTAAAGGAAAAACTCAACCTTACTTTCTTTATTTTTCAAAGGAAGAAAATGGAGACCTAACATATAACAATGAGATTGTCTAGCTTAACTTTTCATGTAACTTTGGATTCTATTAAAGTTACAATTGATATGGTGTAACTTGTTTATGATGTATTTCAAACTAAAAGTACCTTTAGTTGTCTGTTAAAGTATAAATAAACTTCTATTACAAACACTTATATGTATGTTAACATTTTATTCGCATAAATATCATGTATATTAATAGACGATACATTCGAGTGGTGTATTTTTTTTAGTCTATTATTTGCTATATGAATACAAATGAATTTCCCTTACACAAGTAAACAATATATTAGACTCCTTTGGTGGGGTGTTACATATTCTACTTCACAAGAGGACAGAGCCATCACTGACTCCTTTGCTAAAATCCATGAAACAAGTGATTTTCCATGAAAGAAAATATATCATGTTATGCTTTTCTTGTCCCTCTTGTCTCCACACTAATATGCATCATATGCATCTGAATAAGCAGTGATACTTAGTGCAACCTTTGATTCACCTTTGGAAATATAATTCCAAAGCAATGTGTACCTTGCAGATAATGCAAAATACTTTTCGCAGCATTCAAATGTGAGTGTCTCGAGGTCTGCATATATCTATTGATTAGGCCAACACTAAAGTTTAAATCAGACCTTGTGTTATAAATGTACCTTAGGCTACCAACTACCTGTCTATAGACAATGGGATTTATAGCCCCTTCCTCTAGTTCTTTCTCTAAACTTAGCCCTACTTCTACTGGTGTTTTGGCAGGGGTACACTTGTGCATCTCAAACTTCTTTAACAACTCCATCGCATATCCTGATTGGTGCATTACAACACATTAGTTTCTGTAAATTCTATTATGAGAAAGTAACTTAGCCTGCCTAGATCAATCATCTCGAATTCATTCAACATTTGATGCTTAAAATTGGATATCAATTCTTCACTACTGCTAGTGACAATAAGTTCATTAACATACAAACACACAATCAACTTTTCATCTTTTCTCTGACTATGACAACATCTTACATACACACCGTGATTGGATGCACATTTCTCAAATCAAATTTCACTCATGAAACCACCAATTCACCTTTTCCAGGCTTTAAGACCATAAAGTGCCTTTTTCAACCTATACAACATGTGTTCATGCTCTTTAATTTCAAATCCTTGTGGTTGCATCACATATACTTCCTCATCAGTTTGCCATTTAAGAAGGCTGATTTTAAAGTTGATGCATTGGCCAACGAAGCTATGTTGCAAGTGAAACTACAAGCCTTGTTGTTTCAATTCTTGCAACATGTGCATTCAATTCCCTATAGTCAATTCTAACTTTCTGCTGAAACCCTTTAGCTAATAATTTGGCCTTATATCTCACTATCACTCCTTGTGGGTTTATTTTTTCTTTATAAACCCACTTTAGAGTTATAGGCTTCTTATCAAGAGGTAAATTTGTCAACTCCCAAAGTCTGATTCTTCTCAATAGAATCAATTTCTTCTTGCAACGCCTTCAACCACCTCATATCAACCACTACCTACTCGAATTCAACAAGTTATACCTTAACTATGAGAGCAAAATGGACAAAATTACCATCTGGTGTGGTGGCAATATCCTAAGGATCAAACAATTCAATCATCTAGTTAAGTGGTAGTCAACCACGATTAGAGGAACAACTTTATCATCTAATTTCCTTTTAAGCTGGTGAGGTATGCATTTGTAACAAATTGAGCCAAATACTTTAAAATGAGTAACACTTATTATAGTGTCACTCACCACTCTTTTGTTCCAGTAATTTCCCTTTGGTGTTAACCTTATCAGTTTTCTTGAACCCTTTGTTTTGCCTTTATACTATGAGTGAACATGCAGTGTCTGTTCTTGGCAGTGTTTCCTTTCATTGATGCGATATTCGTGTGCCTCCAAGGAGTGTTGAAGTTCTTCAATCTCCATCTTTTCCAGATCCTGTGTTTTTTCAATCGTAAGAACCGCGTGATCAAACCTTTAGGGTAGTGTTCATAGGATCTTGTCCACGACTTGTTGATATGTAGTATTGTCTTTACATCCCTACATGACATTAACATGCTCCTGAACTTTATCAAAAAAATCTATTATAGTTTTTTTTTTCATCCATATCCAAGAACTCAAATTGTCTTCGTAAGGTTTGAAGCTTTCCTTTCTTATTCTTGTCTCCATCACAATAGGTCTTGACCAGAATTTCCCAACATTCTCTAGCAGTAGTTGCTCTTGAGATCGTGTTGAAGATCTTGGGACTTACACATTAATAGATAAGGAAATGAGCCTTACTATTAAGTTTCTGCATCATCTTGTAACTTTTCTTCTTTTCTTTAGTGGCTTTCGAACCAATCTCCACCAGTCTGTCACACATTACTTCCGCCACATCATGAAAGCCAAAGATGGCCAACATCTTAATGCGCCAATCATCAAACATCTTGCCATCAAAGATTGACAACAAACCTTATATTATCCCTCCCATTCCAGCCATGATTCTACCTTGATCAAATCTTGAGGTTTTTTCTACCTTCACATTTTTCAGCCAAGAAACACACATTATCTACCAAAGAATACCTCATGCTGAACCACACTTTTTAGCACTGAACAGGAATACTCGATGTTACCACCTCAGACACTTTGGATTATACGCAACTCTAGATAACATATAGAAGTTTTAGGAGGAGAGAAATATGGTATAAAAAGATAATACTTTCATTAGAAAATGAAGGTTTTTTTCCCTTATAGGCAATTCAGTTGGCATTATAACTGAACTAGGCACATTTTAAAAAAATTACGAAAATGGGCAAAACGTGTGGGGGTAGAACGTTTTCGTATGAAGAAATAGTCAGGCCCCCAAACATTTTCTGGTCAAAATTAGTCAGCAAGTGAAATCGTGTGGGGGGTGCACTATTTTTAAAGAAAGTCATGTGGGGGTGCACATTTTTACATGAAATCGTGTAGGGGGTAACGTTTTTCATGCAGTAATCAATTACCGTATGATGTAATCGATTACTGCATGTGTTGTAGTGTTCTGGGTATAATGTAATCGATTACGTACGAACTGTAATCGATTACATGCGTAATTTTTTGAAAAAAAAATGTTAACAAAAATTTTACCGGATAGGAAAGCAATGATATATGATATAGTCGAATATGAAACAAAAAACAGTGATAATAATGAAAAAAATCATTACAATCAATTAAAGTACTAACATAACCAATAATAATGTCAATGTGAAAGTACATTAAATAAATACAAAGTTTTTGAATGAAATAAAGATCAAAATGAATCTTAGAAGGATGAAATTGGCGCCACACATAAGCCATGTCTTCCTCAAGTTGACCAACCCGAGCATCTATACTATTAAATCTTGAACCAACAAAAGCCCGGAGATTGCGGATTTCGTGGATAATATCATTAAGCATAGCAGCAGATGCATCCTGGGTAGACTGGGCGGTGGAGATGGTGTGCGGTCATCATGAATAGATGTATCCTGCATATCACGTTTATAAACCCATTGACCATTTTAGTTTTTTACAAAACCAAAGGAATGAATAACGTCAGCACCAATTGGACTTGTTCTCCAATTAACCTCCTCAAATGGTTCATCTTCTAGAGGAATATTAAACTTAATTAAAATGTCAGTAATGTGATTTGCATATGGTAAAGGGGTATGGTCTCTTAATGCCTTTTTCATGCGATATCTAACCAGATGACCCTAGTTAAGCTGCCTTCCGATTAGCATTGGCCACATTAAGATAATGTCTTCTTCAGTAGCTTGGGCAAGGTTAGTTGATCGGGGCACCAAGCATCGACATATGATGTAGTGCAGGATACGTGTTTCCACTTTCATTTGGCCTGCCAATATTCTTCCTCTAATATTTACATTGTCACGACAAATCATTAATTTTGCATTGTGACTAGAATAATCATCTCTCCATTTCTCCACCATGTTTCCCTCAAAACAGACACCTTGAGTCCCCAACTAGTTATACGATAAAACATATTTATATTTATTCTAATCTTGACATGCTTAACTTCACTAAGAATAACCCCTTCATCAGTAATTTGTAAGTTAGAATAAAAGACTCTAACTAACTCCGGATAATAACATTGACGATTAGTCAAAAAAGGTAATAATCCTAAGTTGTGCAGTATATCATAGCACTCAAAGTTTTGTTTGGCAATAAAATCATCAGGATATCTGGGTTCAATAATATCTCTGCCGGAAAATTTTGAAGTATACCTTTCATATTATGCTACGAAAGAGAAGAGTCTTTGTCGCTGTGAGGGTGCAATCATTTCATCAGGTTCGTTGACGACGACACCACGGCGACGGCGAGCACCAGTTTTAGTCTTGCGTTTTCTTGAAGATTCAGCCATTTTTGGGTGTTTCTGAAGATTTTAATCGGTGGGTTTTGTGGAGAATTGAAAATCAGAAAGATTGCAATGAACAGGAGTTGATTTGGTTAAGAAATGAAGGCATAATGGTGAAAACACGGTGGAGGCAATGGGGGCGCAATGAGGGTTTGTGGTGTGCAGCGACGGAGAGAGAAAATGTTGTTTTTATAGTGGAAGACAAGTTGTAATCGATTACAGGGTTAGTGTAATCGATTACAACGTGAAATTTGTTTCCCAAAATCTCCTGTTAATCGATTACAGGGCTTCTGTAATCGATTACCAAGTTAAAAATTCTCATCCAGGAGCTCCTGTTAGTTCGTTAATCAATTACATGCTTTGTGTAATCGATTACATTTTACAATTTTGTTGCAGGACCACGCATTAATCGATTACGGGTATTATTTAATCGATTAAGGTAAGCTGTAATCGATTAACTTAATCTGTAATCGATTACCTTCGCATCACATGTCAAAAATTGATGATGGTAATCGATTACACTATGAAGGTAATCGATTAGAGTACGTATTTTTGCACCAAATTAATTGTGGTCATGGATAACATGGTCCATATAATTGATTACAACATAACATATTTTTGTCATACAATTTCTACTCCATTAATAAAAAAGTTTAAAATATTGTACTAATTAAAGAAAAATAAAATGATTAACAACTTGCACATAACTTAAAATGAAAAGCAAAGAAAATAAACTAAATGAATTACAGCAACCATCTATATCTTGTTCTCCCCCGGTGATCCACAAACCATCTATATGAAAACGTGTAGGGGGTGCACGTTTTCTCTAAATCCTTTTTTTTTTCGCACCCCCAACCCACACCTTTTGATTCTGAAAACTGAAACGCTTATATATACAATCACACTACCATTTGTTCTTCTATCAATACTTCTCTGCATACCAATACTTCTACCAACGTGTTCATAATAAGTTCATGAAATTATGAAGGATCTTCTTCGTCTAATCCAATCGAAGACGAACTTGTCATTCCAGACATTGTCGAAGAGTTTACTTTCGATGATTTTTATGAAGACAATGCAGATGATCAAGAAATTGTTCTGGTTCCTACTATCGATTACATTTCATATGGGGAAGTCGAACTACAAGAACACATGCAATTCGATTCAAAAGAGGCAACAATGTTTGCCATCAAACATTATCACATCACCAATGGATACAGCTTCAATGTGGTAGAATCGAAACCCCATCTTTATGTTGCACGATGCATCCATTACAACAATGGATGTCAATGGCGTTTGAGGGCTAGTTACACTAAAATCACACATCATTGGAAAATTAAGTCCATTTATGGTACACATACATGTTTCTCTACATTAATTTCACAAGATCACTATAATCTGGATTCCACCAAAATTGCTTCCATTGTTTTTCATTTGGTTCGGACAAATCCAAGCATTCGCATCAAAAGCTTGGTCGCATACATAAAAAGTCGTTACGGATACACGACCACATATAGAAGAGCATGGATAGCGAAGGAAAAAGCAATTACCATGGAGTATGGTGATTGGGACCAATCTTATAATGAAGTTCCCAGATGGTTACAAGCTGCCCAACAAACTAATCCCGGGACAATTTTTCAACTTTCCGATCCTCTAGTTAATGTTGATGGTGAGGATGGGACATCTACATACATTATGGAACGTTACTTATGGGCATTTGGACCATGCATTGAAGGTTTTAAGTATTGTAAACTTGTTGTTCAAGTTGATGGAACTTTTTTAACAGGCAGATATCATGCCACCTTGCTAACTACAATTGCTCAGGATGGAAATAGAAACATATTTCCTTTGGCATTTGCAATAGTAGAAGGTGAGACAAAAGAGGCATTGATTTGGTTTTTTCAACTACTACAAGAGCATGTAACTCCTCAACCAAATCTATGCCTAATTACTGATAGAGGCAAGGGCATTTTGTCAGCCCTACGATCGGAAGAAGTTGACTGAGAATCAAGCAATCTTCACTCCGTCTACTACATATGTCATCTAGGTTCCAACTTCAACAACCGCTTCAAAAATGCCGATCTCAAGAAATAATTCATTAACTTGGGTACGACATTTTCCTAACTTTACATTCCACATGCACAAAATATTTTTTCATTTCATTTTATATTTCTTTTTCACATACGAAGTCAAACAACCTACCGTGCAAGCAAAACTTTCAGCTATGAGGTCCCAATTCCCATAAGCAGTAGCTTGGATTGATAAAATCCCCTTACATAAGTGGTCTCAGGCTTATGATGGGGGACGGAGGTACACGCACATGACAACAAACTTGACGGAGTGCATGAACTTTGTGCTTAAGGGGGCTCGATCGTTACCTATCTGTGCACTATTGAAAATTACATTTCAAAACATAAATGCTTGGTTTGTTGAACGCGGCTTAAAGGCAAACTCTATGTTAAGAGCTGGTCATCAATATCCAGAAGACGTCACTGCCTTGCTCCAACAAAATCACCAGAAATCTGCATATTGTCATGTTCAACGCTACGATCGAGATAATTCTGAATTTGAGGTGCAAGAGATATCGAGCCCCCATCAATATCGGCCAAAACCAATCTCATTCACTGTCAGATTAAATGATTGGTGGTGTGATTGTGGTCACTTCCAAGCTAGTCAGTTACCTTGTCATCACGTCATAGCTGTATGTTTATTTGGTCATATGCCACTTTCAAATTTTATCGATCTAGTTTACAGCCTTGATTACATAAATAAGGCTTATCAAGTCCAATTCCACCCCCTGCGAAATGAGGACTATTGGTCAACATATACAGGTCCTAATTTCATTCCGGACCCCCAAACTAAGCGCAAGGCTTCCGGACGACCTACAACGACTAGGATCCATAACGAAATGGATCAACCCATTATGGATAAACCAAAAAAATGCTCTTATTGTCGCATTGAGGGTCATCATAGGGGACAATATCCATTTCGCCAATAATTTGTACATTTTTAATTTCAATTAATTTACTTTTCGATGCTTTTTACTTCTTTCTTCAATGTCAAAATTAAGACAATTTTTATGACATTAACATTTCTTATGGTTTCATCCACTATAATTTCAAATACTTTATTCTTTGATGAATCAAAAAACTATATTAAATCATTACAAATTATTATGCTTGCTCTGTATCCAATCCTAATTTAATCAATTTTTTAAAACGTTACCCCCTGCACTATTTCATGTAAAATCGTGCTGTCCCACAATGATTTTCTTTAAAAATAGTACACCCCCTATACGATTTCATCCTCTGACTAAATTTGACCAAAAAATGTTTGGGGGCATGACGATTTCTTCATATGAAAACGTTCTACCCCTACACGTTTTGCCCATTTTTGTAATTTTTTTAAAATGTGCCTAGTTTCGTAATAATGCCAACTGAAATGCCTATAAGGGAAAAAAACGAAAACGAATGATAAGCCATTCAGGTTTATATAAACACACTAGAACGGGAAATAACAGAACATAGAGAAAACATAATAAGGAAAAAAGGCAACGACGATTAACTATCATAACTAACAGTGTTTGGCTTAAACACTAACATTACCACCAACGGACCGCTGTTCATTGGAGCTTAGGCTAGTTGGGTATGCATTGTTTCAGGTTTTTACGTTTTTAGGTTGTTGCATTGAAAAGAACCCGTGGATCTATAGAGAAGGTATGGTTTGTCTTCCTTCTCCAACGAAGGGTTCACAAGGTGGATTTGCATTTTGGAGCTTGTGGTGGTTGTTCGTGGATCATGATTTGTCTTCGCATCTTTGTGGTGATTTGTGAAGCTTAAGGAGTTATGTGTTGTCGTTGTTGCATTTAATGGTGACTCGCGTCCTTTAACAACGCGTGTTGGTGGCACGAGGTGCTCTTATATGCTCCAACGTCGATCTGGTGCGTTAGAGGTTTGATGTGGTTTGTTGTCGACGAGGAGCAATCTGATGTCGTGGGACCGGTAGTCGTTGCATTAGAAGTCGACTTTTTATATATATATATATATATATATATATATATATATATATATATATATATATATATATAAAGTCGACTTTCAGTATATATACTTTTTTGACATCCGGATGTCTAAATTCTTCACCGAATGTTGACATCTGAAAGCATTTTTATCAGAAGTTGACATTCAAAAATAAATTTCAAAGTGTGGTTTGCGTAACTTTTCTAAAATAGTCAAAAGATAATTTTGGGTTTTAAAAAGTTTTTAAAAGTGCAAAAAAATCAAGGAGGTATAAGAAGAAATTCACGTATTTTAATATTACAACAAATATAATAGGAAAGATATTTGTGTACATAAAGTAGTTATAATTTTATATATGGTTATAGTACTATAGATTATATATTAGATATTAAATTAAATAATAATTATTTGAAAATATTTTTATAATATTAACTATAATTTGAAAATCTTATATAATTGTAATATTAAAAAATAATTATATAAATAAATATAAAATTGTATAATTTAGTCAAGTTTTTGATAAATTCATAATTTATATAAAATACCAAATTACAAATCAACTTTGAGAAAATGATATTGTAACGTCCCAATTAATTAATGCACATAATTAAAAGAAAACGTCACACAATTATAATATAGTAGCGCAATCCTAGAGTTTAAACATAACGCCTTACAACCAAGGCACACCACGGTGCCACCAAAAAGAACATGATGAACAGTCTACTGGAACCACAAGGAAATGCAAAGACTGACAAATACATAGGCCGTAGTGATATCGTTGTCGTTAGGCGATCAAATTACCACTACTTTAGCAACTTCAGTATTGCCAGTTAGTAGTGAACAAAATAGTTAGGGTTAAGATAACCCTGAGTCGTCTCACAACGAATACGGAATTGATCTCAAATATTTGATTCTTAAAAATGCAATTAAAACTAGCAATTATAAAAATAGGGGGTTTTGATATGCAAAAAAAATGACACGGAAGATTGTAAACACAGTAATAGTAAATAGGTCAATTCCACTGCTTTTTCTAAATAAGATTCTTCATTGGTTATCTAGAGATTATTGTTAAATTAATTATT
>Ga0214542_1006646_pt1 | contig 20891 bp, 13 predicted proteins | sample CNSS1metaG_FD_160096 | JGI IMG/M metagenome (GOLD analysis project Ga0214542, IMG submission 160096) | Root nodule microbial communities from cowpea collected in UCLA plant growth center, Los Angeles, California, USA - CNSS1 | ecosystem: Host-associated > Plants > Roots > Nodule | place: USA...
ACTAATTATGGACACCAAAAATATTTCCCTTTATATGTATATATAAACAAGTATATATAAAAGTAAAGATGTTTAAAATTTAAGTATTTATAATGATACAATTTAAATATGTAATATATTTAATAAAAGTATATGAATACATTGTATTTAATGAATATTTTACATTTAAAGTTATAGTATAAAGTACATTCACTAAAGTATATTAGTTATTGTATTTTTAAAAATATAATATATTTATAGGAAAAGAAATTGATTGATAAATATATATTAATAAAGTTTATTAATTTAGCTTAAGAAATGTGATTTTTATATTTTTTTTACGTTATCGATTAATTATTAAATAAAAGAAGTTAAAACTTTGAATTTATATTATTATTAATATTGAAAACATATTTGTTTTGTATATTTGTGTTTAGTATAGTAGAAGAGTTATTATTATAACTTTTATTAAATTAAAAAATACAATTAAATTAGTTTTTATAAAAATATAACTACGGAAGCGAATAATTTTATATTCGTGTGTTTTTTTTTTTATTATGAGATTCTTGTATGTAATTTATTTTTTTAATCTTTTAAATAATGACTTTTTAAATTAAAATAATTATCTTATCAATCGTTTTTGATTTTTATTATTTTTTCTTTATTACCGAATTCAAACTAAAATAAATACTTATAATAAAGAAATTTAAAAATTATTTATTTTAATTTTTATAATTATAAAATTATATTGATTATTTTTATCATAAAAAAGTGAATATACATACTAGTCATGCATATGTTTTCACTATTGAAAGTGAATGATTTTTTTTCTAATGCACAATCTTCAAAAATTCGTTGGTATTTATATTTTTAATATTTGATATTTGTATTTTTAATATGCATTAAAATTAGTGTCAATCAACATATTTAAACACACGATATTGTGATCATTGATATTAATATATTTGATTTTATTTACTTTTTATGTTTAATTATTATTTTATTTTTGGATTTTGTTTGATATTTCAAATTTTATTCAATAAAAACGGATAAAGATTATATTAAATGAAGAATTCATAATAATATATTACATCCAAGTCACCTTAATAAAGAAGTTAGCTAATCTTAGACATACTAAACACAAAACTATAATATTGATTCTTAAAATTTGAATGTTTTCATAATGTCCTTCTACTTTAAGTGTATGTTTTTTTACCTATGTATTAGATATAATAATAATAATAATAATAATAATAATAATAATAATAATAATAATAAATAAGAAGCAATAAATACATCTAATAAAAAAACATTAACTAATAACAATCAATAAATAATATATTAAATAAATATATTGGGTCTTAATGTACAAGAGATTTGAATGTTTCTTTACATTAATAAAAGGAATATTCTATATTAAATGAGTATACCTCTTAAGATACTATAAAAGTTAGAATTGGGCTTCTGATTTTCTCATCTAGAAATCCAAAATGGCTACTACCTTAATTCCATTTCTTCTACTCATTGTTGTTTCAAATATAGTGATAGCAAATGCTACATTTGAATCGAATGAGGATAATAATGTGGTCATAGATTCTGCACAACAACGTCTTATTAGCAACATTAAAAACAAAAGATTTCATGTTCTTCCGAAAGGACCTGTTCCACCTTCTGCACCTTCACATGGTGGCAGCACCCCACCTTGTCCACCTTCAAATGTTGTTAACAACATTAAAAGCAAAGGATTTCATGTTCTTCCGAAAGGACCTGTTCCACCTTCTGCACCTTCACATGGTTGCAGCACTCCACCTTGTCCACCTTCAAATGCTATTAACAACATTAAAAGCAAAGGATTTCATGTTCTTCCGAAAGGACCTGTTCCACCTTCTGCACCTTCACATGGTTGCAGCACTCCACCTTGTCCACCTTCAAATGTTGTTAACAACATTAAAAGCAAAGGATTTCATGTTCTTCCCAAAGGACCCGTTCCACCTTCTGGACCTTCACGTCCATGCACCCATCCACCTTGTGGAAATAGAGTCAACTAATTCACTATAACAGTGACATTATTGCACCAACTCAACATCTTCTTTAGATACAAATGTGTGACTTTGTTTTCATTCTCCAAAATCAATAAGGGAGGATCAAGATACCTATTTGTAATAAAACAATTGAATAAATTTAATATTAAATAATTTAATATTTTTATACTGAATCACACCCTTTAATCACTAACTCCTTAATTTTTCTTTTTATCTTTTGTTCCATTGAATTAAATTAAATTAAAATAATGTGTACCGGGGCGGCTCAAGAGTTTGGGAGGTCTGAAGCAAACTTAAAAAATGAGGTTTTTTATTTAAATTTTATTTTTCGAACTTTTTTTGATGCAAAACTATTTTTTATATTGTCATAATTAATTTCATTTAACATTTTTTTTCAATTGATAATATGGCTAATTCATTTAATCTTTATTGGGATATTTTTATCTTAAATAAGTTTTTATTATCTTTAGCTTGTGAAACTTCTTAGGGTTGAAATAACTGACACGGGGAATTATTAACATCCTCTTCCTAATTACTTCTCTTTCTCTATTGTTGTTTTGACCTAAATTTATATAGTTATGATCTTGTTCATTCAAAGAGCAGTCACATCTATTTTCTAATTTATATTTCTTATCTCTTTTTATAAATTTATTCATATCTCCTTTGTGATGTATTTAATGTCTCAATTCTTCTCTTTTTTTGGATTTCTCAATAGCCTAATTCAAATATTCTAGTTGATATATCTATATATTTTTATATGAAATAAAAAATTATAATATATAAAATACTACTAAAGATAAATATATAAAACGAATGAATTAAAACAATAAAATCTGGTTTTGGTTGTCAAGGAAGTAAACTTGATCGTATACTTGTAGTATCTTGAAGCGTGAAACCTCTTTTTTCTTCTCAAGTCTTAACTTTTTTACAAATCTGCAAAGTTCATTTTAAGATTAATCATTTATAAAAATAATTAAAAAGAATTATTGTTTTCGATAGTAAGTGGACAATATATATGAAAAAGAAAACTCTTGAAACCCATAAATCAAAAAGTACCAAAAAATAAAACAGGGCAGAATAAACGCATTTATAATTCTAATACAAATCCAAAACAAAATAAAAATAACAGCAACACAAATAGAAAGAAAAAACATACTAATCAGAAATGAGAATGAAAATACTGGTACACATGGACAACATGAGATTCAAGATGAGGAGATTCAAGGGATGTATTATGTTAAAACCAAAAAAAAAAAGACTCTTAGAAGAGAAGTAATTAAGGAGAGGCAACAGAAGTCAAAGAGAGATAAATGAAGAAAATATAATACAAATTGATTATAAGAGAATATAGATATCTCTAATCATTCTCCTTTCGTACACACAATTATAATTTACTAAAAAAGTTTTAACTTATTAATTATCATTTTTAATACTAATAAAAATTATCAGATAATTATAATTTAATTAAATTTTATTTTCAAACATAAACTTATAATTAATTTAATAGATTTATATTAGTAATAAAACATTTATTTGGCGCCTTTTTTTTCATAAACATAATTTTATAATTAATTTAATAGAGGTATATTGGTACTAAAAAAATTTTTAGAGGCCTTTTTTCTTAAAGATAATTTTATAATTAATTTAATACAAAAATATTAGTATTAAAAAAAAGTTGAGGTCTTCTTTTGTTAGAGGCATAAAGCAGTGCTTTACTCACTTAAAACGAGCGCTCTACTTGCTTTACCCTTGAGCTAACCCTGAATATGTAATATTCACAGTAATGGCTTTTTAAATTAAAATAATTATCTTACCAATCTTACTTTTTATTTGAAATTTTTTAATTTGATTATTTTTTCTTTATTAATTTTTAATCTGAACCATTTTTTCAAACTAAAATAAATACTTAATGTAAAAGTTTGTAAGAATTATTTATTTTAATTTTTATATTTAGTGCAAAGAGTTTCTTCACTAAATGAAGAGATAAGCCTTATATCTTTCTTTTCTTCTTTTTTCTTTCGTAAGTCTCCCTTTTTCTTCATTCCTTCACATTCCTATCACATGAAACCTATTTATAAACCAAAATTTTGTAAAGTAATCTTGCATTAAATGTAATACATGTGTATTATGTCATCTTATCTCATCTTTCCATCATCATCCATTTCATTCATCCATTTGCAAGCCATGCATGTGCCAAGTAATGAATGCATGCATTAAATGAAATGTTATCATGTATTAAGATAAGATTTCTTTCATTAATGAAGAGTTATATCTCTTTCTCTAGCTTTTCTTTCTTTCCTTTTTTTTTATATAATTTTTTTTTATTACTAAGTTATAATATTTTATTAAAGCTACTTGATTTATTATTATTATTATTATTATTAATGTTCAACCTACATTTAGATAAAATATGAAACATTAAAAATAGAACATTTTCTAAATCTTATTTTTAAAGATAAGGATAAAATAAATATTATAGTTATTTAAAAGTAGGGATATTACATCATTCAGGGAACATTGGTGCTCAATGTGGGGTCGATAACGAGGTTTTAAGATGAACCATCAGTCTCGTAAGCCCTCCATTGGGGATAAACAATCATTGTTAGACTTTGATTGTAGGGCTTATGTTCCTACCATGCTCAATAGTCTCACGTTGCTTAGGAGTTGACGTCAAAGGTAGTTTAAATACTCCTTCATCCTTTCACCCACTAAGGCACCAATGTTTTTTATCCCAACTCTAGCAGCATTGTTAGGATAAATCACTGTGATCTCAAGGTATTGTCTGCTTTGGAGCATGAAGCTCCGTTCAATTTTGTCTTTAAAGGGCACCTTAAAGGGTGAAAGGAGGAAGAAGTATTTAAATTACCTTGGTTCTCAATTCCTAAACGATGCGAGACTATGGACGTGGTAGGATAGTTTATAATCTGGATTGATAAATTTATAAAATGTAAATAGCTCATATAAGTCATTGAATCCGAATTATGTTGGTTTATGCTTTTTAGTAGTGTAAATATGCTAAACTAGGATGATGCAACACATTCTTTTCATATAATACTAGCATAAACACATGCGTTATTGAGCCTATGTGTATGTATTGTTTAAACATATATGATATTATAATATCATTAAGTTAGTATACAAAAATAAATTTATATTTATTAAAAACAAAGTGAAATAAATGTATTTATTAAAAATAAAATGGAAATAAATGTTAATGAATAAAATATATTAAAAAAATAACAGTTAGAATAGTTTTATAGAAAAAATGTAAAATCATTGTTAGTATTTAAAAAATAATAATAAGTAATATTGGACACAAAAGAGGAAATCTTCTTTATATATAACTAGCGAAAACACGTGTTGTCGCGCCTGTGTGTTTGCATTTTTAAATTTTCATATAAATTAGAGTTAAGATCAATAAAGAAAATATAATTAATTTTTAAAATATTTGTTAAATGTAAAATTAGAAAAATAAAATATGCACACAAAAGTGTTATAAAATAAAGCTAATAATAGATAATAAGAGAGAGAAGAAGAAAAGGCAAATCAGAGAATGAGAGAATGGGGAGCAACTTTTCTTTGTATTATTACTGATAGGAAGAATCTTATTTATAGATACAACATGTTAACCCATAAAGAATACAAATCAAATAATTAATACGAAATATTCACATAAAGAGTAACGAATCATATGAGTATCAGTCATATGAGTATCTGTATTAAATCAATGGACAACCATTAATTCATAAACTCCCCCTTGGGTGTCCATTGATAAAAGAATGTGTCTCGTTAAAACCTTACTAGGAAAAACCCTTTGGGATAAAAACCTAGTGAAGGAACAAAAGTACATCATTCTATGTAATAATGTTCTTTACATCTTCTATTTCTCCCCCTCATGTAAACTTACATCATTAAGATGACAAAGTCCAATTTTTTGAACCAATTGCTTAAAAGTTCTCCTTGGCAAAGACTTTGTAAATAAATCGGCTAGATTTTCACATGACCGAACCTTTTGGATCTCTACATCACCATTTCTTTGAAGATCATGAGTGAAAAAGAATTTTGGAAGAATATTTTTTGTTCTGTCTCCTTTAATATATTCTTCTTTCAATTGAGCAATACATGCATTATTGTCTTCATATATGGTTGTTGATTTCATTTTACCCGAGGATAAACCACAAATTTGTCGCACATGTTGAATTATAGATCTTAACCAAACATATACACAACTTGCCTCATGTAATGCTAAAATTTCTGTATGATTTGACGATGTTGCGGTTATTGTTTGTTTCACAGACTGTCATGAAATCGATGTGCCACCACATGTGAACAAATTTCCTGTTTGTGATCGACCATTATGAGGATCTGATAAATAACATGCATTTGCATAACCAGTTAGATCTGATTTTGAATCATTTGGGTAAAATAAGCACATATTCATAGTGCCCTTAAGGTAATGAAGTATTTGTTTTACTCCATTTCAATGTCTTCTTGTAGATGAAGAATTATATCTTGCAAACAAATTTACAGCAAATGCTATATCAGGTCGAGTATAATTAGCAAGATACATTAGTACTCCTATAGCACTAAGATATGATACTTCAGGACCAAGAAGTTCTTCATCTTTTTCTTGAGGTCTAAAATGGTCTTTATAAACATCCAACAACCTCATCACCATTGGGGTGCATAATGAATATAATTTGTCCATATAGAACTTTTTAAGCACTTTCATTATATAAGCTTCTTAATGCATAAAAATGTAAGACCTGTGAAATTTAAATAATTAAATAAATAATTATTTAATAAATACGGGTAGTGGAGCCTTTATGGCATTTAATGGAGATTGTTATGATGTGAAAAAGTATAGCTCAAGTGGTTGAGAGTACTTTGCTTATGTGAGAAGACTTGGGTTCGAGTCCTAAATATGTCATTTATGTGTTATTTAATTGTTATATGGGGGGCTGGAAAACCATCATAAGAAAACTATTGAATGACCATTAATCTAATTTAAATGCCAAAATTTGTTTTAGGAACATTAACCTTCTTTAACTTGTGTTGTTAATATTGCATGATTGAATAATTGGATGCATTAATTGTGATAAAACTGTGCAAATTCACGTTTTTGGAAATTTTCTAGAACCGCCAGGCGACACATGGATGCTAACCAAATTTCTGGGTTTTTGAATGAAGGGCCTCGCGGAGATGATCTAACCGCCAGGCGACGAGCCTGTTTGGCTCAATTTCGATGTTTTTAGGGTTCTTGAAGAAGTTAAACGAAGAGAAATGGAATGCGTATATCTATGGATTGTGGAGTATTAAGAATTATTATAATTTTGTAGTAGTTGGATAATAATTGGGGAAAATTGTATGAATGTGAATTTTTGGGTTGATGAATTGGAGATTTCATAGTCGCACTAGATTAAGTGGTAAAAGTAGTGGAATTTGGTATATGGAGGAGCCTTATGAAGGAATAGTGAATATAAACATGTGAATGTAGCCTATTGGATTGTAAATCGAGTGGAATCAGAATTGTAGGGATTGGAATAAGGTTCGCAGGTGTTCAGAAAATTTCTGGGTTCCTGGAACAGCAGGAACCGCCTGACAACACCCAATTGGCCGCCAGGCGCCATAGCAATGATGCATGGTGCTCTGATTCACGAAAAATGTTTTTTCATATTTTTCACGGAATAGGAACCACCCGGCGGTAGTATAGTCCCACCAGACACCACCTTCCTCATTTCTGGGCGCTAGGCGCCACCAATTTTTTTGGTTCGCGTAGTTTTCGTAAAACTGCATTTTCCGGTTCGTTAACCGTCCATTTTAGATGAAATTTTGATAGGTGGTTCTTCACTTTAAGCGGTGGAGATTTGATTTGGATGTTAGGAGTTAGAGATATACGTTGCTCAAGATTGTTGATTTTGGAGTCTTTAAAATACATGAATAAGCTCTTGATAATTCCAAGTAACTTATAATGAAGCATGATTGGGTTATGAGGTAAGTCTGTATCAATTTGAATGTTCCTTTAGGTTTGTAACATGTGGAGAATTGGTTATTGATGAAGGCATGTGTGTCAATATTAATTACATTGGTGCATAGCATTATGTGCTTAAATCGTTAGAGTGGTTCTGCTTATATTTGTTTGAGCATGCGTTATTCATAAGTTAGAATTAAATGCTATCATGGTTTAAAAGGGGGAATATATATATATATATATATATATATATATATATATATATATATATAAGAAATGTGAATGGTTTGTTTTTACTTGTTCTGGGTGCTGAAAAACTAGTACTGCACAAGTACTGATGTAGCGCCTGGCGGTGGTGTTTGACCGCCAAGCGTTGACTACAAAACCAGTAGAGAATTTGAGCGTGTTGCGCCTGGCGATAACGGTTGTCCCGCCAGACGATACTTGTGGAAGCAGTAATATTAGAGGCACTTGACGCCTGGTGGCACGTGTGCCCCGTCAGGCGGTCTGAAAGCCTTTTGCGCCTGGCGATTCGTATGCAGCGCCAGATGATTTTTGATGAAGCAGACATTGTGTTTTGCTTGCTTTGGATGTGCGTGGTCTACGAGGCTTTGGGCGATATCTCAAGGGTCAAATGCTAGAGTATTCCTAGAGTTGTGGCTCAGGATGGAGGGTAACACGAGCATTCTTTGAGTTGTGGCTCGGAATAGTGAGTGTTCTCGTATGCGTTCTACAAGTGGTGGCTTGTAGGTTGGACAATAACGATAGCTTGAGATTATCAACAAAAGACGTAGAACATGGATTACATGGTGGTGGCCATGTGATATGAGATCAAAGGATGAGGATCCTTGGATTGTGTGTGTTTTGTTTTATAAATTAATACATATGTTTTATTCTGTTAGCTCACCCTATCTGCTTGTGTTTGGCGATGATCGTGTACGCGGTACACGGGAGTAGTCGATGTTGTAGGTGGATCTAGTGAGGTATAGAGCCGGAGCGGGGCTAATCTTGGGAGATTTTTTTATCATAGCTTTTATGTAGTTTTATGATTTCAAATAAATTGTAATTATGGATATTACTGGACTTTTGGATAATTACGATCTTACTTATACTTATGGATTTTGGTTTATTATTGAAAGTAATAAAAATACTAAATTTTTCGTGTTTTAGGAAATGAAGTTTTATTAATTGACATTAAATTATTATTTCTTTATTTAATTAATTAGATTCGTAATATCCGGCCGGGATGTTACATTTGGTATCAGAGCAATGGTTTTCAAAAGATTTTTGGGGTCTATGGGGAGTGAGCTATTGTGTTCCGCTTACGAGTCAGTATGTTCATTCTTTTGTGCTAAACCTTTTGTTGCATAGTCATGACTTAAGCTGTGTGGTTTAATCTAGCTAAAATGTGGGGTGCACAAGCTTTGGCAAACAAGAGAAGATGGGATAATACTGGGGCAGATGAGATTGCACATGCGATTCATCGGATGGTGGACGCGATGCAGCCTAATGCAGTGCAATCCAGTGCTAGAGTCGCACCTACTCGTGTCGTGACTATAGAAGACTTCATCAGGCACAGGCCATCTAAGTTCACTGGTAAGGCCACTCCTAGGGATGTCAAAAAAATTTGTACCCGCGAGTATCTGCGGATTAAACCCGCAACGGGTAGGAAACGGATATTAAAAATGGATACTCGCTTTTGATACCCGCATGTTAATGGGGCGGGTACGAATATCATAGTATCCGTACCCGTGGATACCCGTACCCGCTAAACTTTATATATATATATATATATATATATATATATATATATATATATATATATATATATATATATATATATATATTAGTAAAAAACATTATGAGTCTTCATTCAATAATGGTGGTTGGATTCTTACCTCATAACAGAGTAGATTACTTCCAGATACTGTGGAGGAATTGATGTGTCTCCAAGACTAGTTATGGACCAACATGGAAGGAAATGAAATTAACACTTGTACTTAGATATTTTAATTAAGTGATTGTTAGAAATTTTTAATGAACTTCTTATGTTTTCAGGCTCTTCTAGATTAAAATTTGACAACATGAAACTTTATACAATGTTACAAAAGATGGACATTGATGAAGTTAGTAATTTATTTAATATTTCATTCAAAAATAAACTACAATATAAATTGTTAGTGATTTTTTATTTGTTTGTTTTTCAATAATCAATCGGAGAAAGGGGACTGGTTGATCCAAACACTAATTATGGTTAAATATTTTGTTTTTAAATATTTTTTGCATACCTGCGGGTATCCGTGGATACCCACGGATATGCAAAAAAATAGGCGAGTACCCGCATAACGGATACCCGACGAATATGGGTACGGGTACGAGACGAATATTTATCCAGCGGGTAGGGTACGGGGGAGCTACTACCCGTACCCTACCCGCCCCGTTGACATCCCTAGCCACTCTAGACGAAGCAGATGCATGGCTGAGGGAGTGCGAGAAGATATGCCGAGCGATTGGGTGCACTGATGCACAAAAGTTGACCTTCGTCACATTCCTTCGTGTGGTAAACGTTGAGTACTGGTGGGTAGGGATGCAACAGCTGATGCAGACCCGCGAAGAGCAGGTGACTTGGGCTAACATCAGGACACGATTCTTGGAGAAATACTTTCCTGACAATGCCAGATATGAGAGGGAAGCAAAATTCCTTACCTTGCAGCAGGGTACTATGATGGTACAGGCATATACTAACCAGTTCGAGTACTTGGCGACGTTCTACTCACATGTTGTCACCGAAGAATGGTGCTGTAGAAAATTTGAGGGTGGTCTGAACCATGAGTTGCGTCGATTCCTCGTACCTTTGAGGATCTGAGAGTTCCTTGTATTGGTGGAACAGGCCAAGATGGTGGAACGATTGGAGAGGGACCCAAGTAGGGTCATGAGGGCACATCCTAACAACAGTACTATCAACGAGAAACGACAAGAGAAACCCTACACCAGACCTCAACGTGAAGGACGAGGGGTAGTGAAGTGTTTCGAGTGTGGGGGAGACCATTTTCGGCGAGTTTGTCCGGAATTTTCAGGAGCAAGCCGGATGAGAAGAAGTGTTACAATTGTCACAAGTCGGGTCATTACGCGAAATCTTGCCCTGAAAGGGGGGAGTCTGAAGTGCCACGACAACAACCAGGTAAAGTTTGAGTTGATTTTCTTTCTTTTGAGGTAGTGAAGCATGTTATGTTAGTTGTGTGATGTATGCTCGAAGTTCGTTCATCCCTTTAAAACCAAATTGTACTTTTACTCAAAAGACTAGGGAGAGTCGAGTAAAAGGAGTTGTTATTTTACCCTTAGGACTTTGGAGAGTCGGGTAAAATGGAATTTTGGGTTACTATAAGACTTTGATCTAAGCTTAGTAACAATGTCCTTTGTTGGGTTTTGTTGAACAAGAAAGGAATGTTTCTTGGGAGGCTTAGGAAAAGTTATGCTCTTACCAGGTTTTGGTGAACAAGTAAGGGTGGGACTCTTGTCGGGTTTTGTTGAATAGACAAGAGTTGTGTTTGTGAGACTCAAGGGAAGCAACACTCTTACCGGGTTTTGGTGAACATGTAAGTGGTGGGCTCTTGCCGGGTTTTGATGAGCAGGCAAGGGTGGTTGTTGAGTCTCAGGGTAAGCAACGTCCTTATTGGGTTTTGGTTAGCAGGTAAGGGTGATACTCTTGCTAGGTTTTGGTGAGCAAGCAAGAGTTGTTGCTTATGGGTCTTAGTGGAAGCAGGTAAGCAACACTCTTACCGGGTTTTGGTGAGCAGGTAAGGGTGGTACTCTTGTTGGATTTGGTGAACATGCAAGGGTGGTTGCACGTAAGACCTAAGGAAAAGTAGTACTCTTACCGGGTTTTGGTGAACAAGTAAGGGTTAGGGCTCTTGTCGGGTTTTGTTGAGCAGACAAGTGTTGTTGTTTGAAAGTCTCAGGGAAGTAATGCTCTTACTGGATTTTGGTGAACATGTAAGGGTTGTACTCTTGCCAGGTTTTGGTGAGCAAGCAAGGGTTGTACGGATGGGTCTTAGTGGAAGCAGCGCTCTTATCGGGTTTTGGTGAGCAGGTAAGGGTGGTACTCTTGTTGGGTTTTGGTGAGCAGGCAAGGGTGGTTGCTGGTAAGACCTAAGAAAAGTAATGCTCTTATCGGGTTTTGGTGAGCATGTAAGGGTGGTACTCTTACCGGGTTTTGGTGAACAAGTAAGGGTGGGGCTCCTGTCGGGTTTTGTTGAACAGACAAGAGTTGTGTTGTGAGGCTCAGGGAAAGCAGGCTCAGGGAAAGCAACACTCTTACCGGGTTTTGGTGGGCTTTTACCGGGTTTTGATGAGCAGGTAAGGGTGATACTCTTGTTGGGTTTTGATGAGCAGACAAGAGTTATTGCTTACGGGTCTTAGTAGAAGCAACGCTCTTACCAGGTTTTGGTGAGCAGGTAAGAGTGGTACTCTTGCTAGGTTTTGGTGAGCAGGCAAGGGTAGTTGTTTATAAGACCTAAGAAAAGTAATGCTCTTACTGGGTTTTGGTGAGCAGGTAAGGGGTATTACTTGTCTTTCTCGATGCGTTGGTGCGCAAGGGAAAAAGTTCTTTCCAAGAAGCGTTGGTGCGCATGGAAAGGAACTTGTGAACTAGAAGTATTACAGAACAGAAAATGTCTTGGTAAAGTGATGAGGGTGCACACTCATGACTATATCTGAGATAGTTTCCTTTCTTAATTCTAAAGGTTTTGGTAAAAGAGAGAAAAGTGATAGGTTGAGTTTGTCTCCTACACCTTTCTTTTTAGGTTTTCGTTTGTTTTGTGATATGTGTGTGTTATCTGTAGTGGCTGACTACAGAATCAAGGTCAAACTTGATTTGTTGTTTTGCAAGGGTTGGGTAAGACCTTTGAGAAAACCTCTTGATCAAAGATGTGAGTACGCATAAGGATATCTCAATGGTTAAGGAAAGATAAGTTGGTTTGTTTGAGCCTAAGAAGTGAAGTCGAAACTCAGAACCAACGCGTTTGGCGGAGGGATTTTTAAGGATAAGTTCTTGGGGCTAACACTACAAGTTTGGTAAGAGGAATTGAATTTAAAAGTTAGAATAAGGAGAGGTGTTAGCGCAGGTGTGTGTCGTAGAGTGGAAGAGTTAAATTGATACTACATCTTAACATAGGGCTGAGGTCGAAAGGATAAATGGGGAAACGTAAGAGGTGAAGACTGAAATAAAAAGAGTAGAGACTAGGAAGGGAGAATTTCAAGATAAAGGAATGTTGAGGCAGTCCTATCTACATTTTCTCGGGTGAGCTCAATTTTCGAGGTTGAAAATTTTATAAGGTGGGGAGAATGTAAGACCTGTGAAATTTAAATAATTATTTAATAAATACGGGTAATTGAGCCTTTATGATATTTAATGGAGATTAATATGATGTGGAAAAGTACTAGCTCAAGTGGTTAAGAGTACTTTGCTTATGTGAGAGGACTTGGGTTCTAGTCCTAAAAATGTCATTTATGTGTTATTTACTTGTTATTATTTTATTTATATGCATGATCATATTGAGCGATAATAAAACCTTAGACTTATAAGAGTTATCATGAAACATGAATTGGTTAAATGGTTGTGCATCGATGGGACATTGGCTTGGTTAGGGGTTCAAACCTTGTGTAGTTTCACATTAAACTTTATTTTTGCTAGAATTAGTTTTGGCATGAATATGAAAAGTTAGAGAACCTAGCAACCAAGGGGGGCTGGAAAACCATCATAAGACAACTATTGAACGACCATTAATCTAATTTAAATGCCAAAATTCGTTTTAGGAACATTAACCTTCTTCAACACCTAATTAAGTGATCAATTGAGGGAGAAAGGGAGGGTTTTTGGAGCTGCCAAAGGAAAGGGTTGTAAGGAGAGACTATTCTAGATTTTTGGAGTGGATAGCAAGGATTGGAAGCAAGCTCAAAAGGAGACAAGGGTTGGATTTTTTTGTGGTGCACAAGAGCTATAAAAACATTCCAAAACTAAGCAAAGGAATCCAAGTTAGGGGAGCTGGACTCCGTTATTTTTACTTGTGTTGTTAATATTGCATGATTGATTGAATAATTGGATGCATGAATTGTGATAAAACTGTGCAAATTCACGTTTCTAGAAATTTTCCAGAAACCGCCTAGCGGGCCATCCAAGCCGCCAAGCAATTCATACCCTATTTGTCTGTTTCTGGGTTCCAAACGAGGAATCGCCTGGCGGTACGAGCCTGACCACCAGGCGACACATGGATGCTAACCAAATTTCTGGGTTTTTTAATGAAGGGCCTGGCAGAGATGATCTAACCGCCAGGCGACGCGAGCCTGTTTGGCTCAATTTCGATGTTTTTTGGGTTCTGGAACGAAGTTAAACGAGAAGAAATGGAATGCGTATATGTATGGATTGTGGACTATTAAGAATCATTATAATTCTGCAGTAGTTGGATAATAATTGGGGAAAATTGTATGAATGTGAATTTTTGGGTTGATGAATTGGGGATTTCATAGTCGGACTAGATTAAGTGGTAAAGGTAGTGGAATTTGGTATATAGAGGAGCATTATGAAGGAATAGTGAATACAAACACGTGAATGCAGCCTATTGGATTGTAAATCGAGTGAAATCAGAATTGTAGGGGTTGGAATAAGGTTCGCAGGTGTTGAGAAAATTTCTGGGTACCTGGAACAGCAGGAACCGCCTGGCAGCACCTAATTGGTCGTCAGGCGCCATAACAGTGATGCATGGTGCTCTGATTCACGAAAAATATTGTTTTCGTATTTTTTGCGGAACAGGAACCGCTCGACGGTAGTATAGTCCCGCCAGGCGCCACCTTCCTTAACTTTCAATGAATTTTGGAATTAGTCAATTTCGAAACTTTGGATCCATTTAGTCATTCATCTTTCAAAATACATAGATTTAGTCCTTTTAATCAAATTTTATTAGATTTATTTTATGTTTCGTACGCATTTAAAGATTATATTCCTTTTAATCAAATTTTATTAGATTTATTTGATGTTTCGTACGCATTTAAAGATTATATTTGAGTTGTTTATACTGTTTGAGACATTTTTGTTGTAATGTTAAGTCAAATACTATTATGAAATGCGCTTGAAATATCAAATAAATCTAATAAAATTTGATTAAAATTACTAAATTCACGTATTTTGAAAGATGAAAGACTAAATTAATCTAAAGTTTCAAAATGGACTAATTCCAAAATTCACTAAAAATTAAGGGACTAAAAACATATGTAATCCTATATTTATATATATGTCTAACGGTTGCTCTGATATCTGAAGTGGTAATCCATATCTTAGTAAATTTAATTACACACTAATATATGAAATTACATCGAAAATAATTACATATCATATAAGTAAAATAAGCGAATATTATATAAATTATACATTGATATTGTATATAGTTATTGAAATCTTATTTAAAAGTAAACTATTTCATTTTATAAGTTGTATTTTTTAAGAAAATATTTAACATAAAATAATGTCATTCATGATATATATATTTAAATTAATTTATTATTAAAATTATTTATAAAAATAATGAATAAAATATATTTTCATAGATGTGCATGTGAGCATACATATATTTATCTAATAATTTATGTGTATAAATATAGTTTGAACTGTGAACTATAGCATAAGAAAAGTGAAATTATGGTCCAAATATTAATTACTTATTAGGACCCGTATTATATGTATAAACTGTTATGAAATATATAGATGTCCATCGAGTTGTTAGCAGTTACCTATGATTGATTGTTATTGATGTTGTTATTAGTGTTGTAACCATTAAGTTGTATCCCTTGGGTTACCTTTTGTATATATATATAGAGACTTCTCCTATTGATAAATTACACACAGAAAATGAGTCTCTACTCTCTATTCTCTTTCTCTCAATTGTTTTATATCTTTCTCTCAATATTTTATAACACGTTATCAGCACGAAGGTTATCCAACTGAATTAGTGGAGATGTTTTCTCTTTAAGGACAATGCTCTGCCTCTGCGTACCTCAATCCAGGCACTTTCTAACCCTTTCCTTATTGACAATTTTATCTTATATTCTTATTTTTTTGTGATAAAAAAATTATTTGACTTTATCAAGTTTCATCTGTCTTGTTATTATTATTTTTATTGTGATTATTTTAATTATTGTCTATATTAATTTTATAGTTTCATAAATAAAATTTGATTATTATCAATATTTTATGAGTTAGTTTAAAAAAAAGTCAAACCTTACAAAATTTGAATTTATGACTTTTGATATTATAAGAAAATATTATTCATATTCTTGAGTATCAGAGACTGAAATACATCTAGATGTGATGAGTCTTGATGATGCTCTAAAAAAGGGAAGAAAGAAATCAAGCATCTGAGCAATAATTTGCTCTTATAACAACAATATCGTGAAAAAATTATTTCACAAATATTCTCAAATTATTTATGCTTTCTTGTGGTTAAACAAAAAAATGAGTTTTTGATGAAAAATCATGAGACTAAATTGGTTATGCTTGATTCCCAGAAGTGAATGCAGCAACATCTGATGCATATTTTTGTAATCATAAAGGAAATTTCAAAGAGAAATTTTGTCATCAGAAGTGGAACAGTAGTATGAAAATGAGAAAAGAAGAAGATGAAAACAATGACAAATAATATGAAAATATAATTTATCACTACGGTGGTAAAGACCATTTGGGTCATACTTGTCTTACATAAAACCATCCTAAAAAACAGGGATAAGAACATAGAAACACACTTTGTGTTTATAAAATATGGATGTCACTCATCTTGATATTGTTGTTTTTCTGAGCTAAACTAAATGGAAGTATTAAGAACTTTATTTTATAAAACTGCAGAAGAGGTTTTTATGTGACAGTACAAAATATAGTTTTATATATTAAATTATTTTTATTATAATTTAATTGAAGGTGAATTCTCTATGACATTATTACTAAATAAAATATGCATGTTTGATGTTGGTTATATATAAGTAAGAATCAATATTTTCTTTTATATTATGAAATGTATATGTGAAATGAGTGTATAATGAACATTTATTATTATATATAGTAATTGTTATAAAAATGTGAATGTATAATATTGATATTTTCTAATATTGGATGACATATGAATAAAATTATTAAACTTGAATTGGTATTATGTAGGGAATATGCATGATAATTGAAAAGTCTTTCCTAAAAAAATATATATATAATGTCCCATGATAGAAATAGAAATGTTGAATTTTATTAATTTCATATTTTTTAAATGTTGAATACAAAAAGTCATCATTTGTGTCTTTACGTGCACAAATTAAATGAACAAAATAGATTTATGGTGCATTAATTGATTGAAATTGAATTAGAATATGTAACTGAATTTGTACAGTTAATTGACGTAACAAGGGACAATGAAGTAACTTTTAAATAAAAGTAAATGAAAAGGACCATGTATTTTTTGGAGTAGAAAATTTAGGTTTTGGAGGGTAATAAATTTGAACTTGATTAGTATTAAAATATAATGGGTAAATTAAGGTTGCATTAAATGATATATTAAAATAAAAACATTTTTTTTTGTAAGAATGTGAAGAGTTTTGATATGGATTTGTGGTTCTAATTTTATTATAATATACATATATAAAGGTTCAAAGATTTTTGATATGATATTTTATACTTTTATTTTTATTTGATATTATTTGATAATATATGACTTGCGGAGTTGATTAATTTTGGATGGTACCTGCAACAAATTGAGGTTATTAAGTTCATTAAAATTTAAAATTTAATATATATATATATATATATATATATATATATATATATATATGATCATTTTGATATGTAGTAATATTGGATAGACTAAATATATTGTGTTTTGCTGATAGTGCAAGAATTAAACTCTCAAGATTATTAATTTATTTTTCTCATGTTTGGTTATTTGAGAAGTCAATATTAGCATGATTTTTATATCACAAGTAATGTTTTAAAGGCTTCAGAAGAGCTACTACACTTCTACAAAGAAGTCTAATAGAAACTTATTAAGTTCTAAAAATATTTGTCTAAATAGATATCATATTGAGACAAACAATGAAGGAGATATAAAATATATTTATATCAATGGACTTGGGTTGAATAAAAAAAAAATGTGTATTGGAGAAATTATCAATCTTCTCTTATGACTTGCACTACACATGTATTAGTACAATTGAAATGATATCATTATAAACCAGAAGTTTACGAATCAAAAAGGAATTCCTTATTTGGCATGATCAATTGGGTCATCCTAGATCTATCATGGTGCGAAAAAAATAGTTGAAAACTCTTGTGGACACCCACTTAAGAGTCAAAAATTTCTTCAATCCAATGATTTCTCATGTAATACATGTTTACAAGGAAAGTTGATAATAAGACCATCATCAGAAAACTTTAGAAATGAGTCAATCTCATCTTTTGGAATGAATACAGGATGATTTTGTGGTCCAATGCACCCATCATGTGGATCATTTAGATATTTCATGGTTTAATTGATGCATCAACTAAATGGTCACATGTTTGTTTATTATCAACTTGCAATCAAGCATTTGCAAAGTATTAGCACAATTAGTTAAGTTAAGAGATCACTTCCAAAATTATTCGTTTAAGAAAATTTGTCTTGATAATGTTGGTGAATTTACATCTTATATTTTTCATGAGTGTTGTATGTTAATGGGAATTGTTGTTGAACATCTAGTAGAACATATGTTCATGCTCAAAATGGACATGTAGAATTATGAATAAAACGTCTAAAGTTGGTTGCAAGACCATTACTTATGAGAGCTAATCTTCCAATGACTACTTGGAGATATGTAATTTTACATGCTATAGGATTGATTCGCATCAAGCCAACAAGTTATCATAATTATTCTATTATGCAGTTGGTTTTTGGTCAGTAACCTAATTGTCTCATTTAAGAATTTTTGTATATGATCGAATTTCCCTACCAAAAAGGACTATGATGAGTCTTTAGAGATGATTGAGAATATATGTTAGATAGGAGACATATTTACAGTTTGATTCAACTGTTATTTTTGATGAATAAGTTTTTCCAACATTAGGGGGAGAAAGAAAATATTTGGAAAAGGATATTGGTTGGAATGAATTATCATTATCTCTCGTGATCCTCATACAAAAGAATGTGAACTCGAAATTCAAATGATAATTCATTCACAAATTAGTCAATCAATTATCAAATGTTTTTTACTGACACAAATAGGGTAATTAAATCACATATACCAACTGCTAAATGCTCCAAATATAAGTGATATTTATTCATAACACGATTGAAGCGTGGTAAGCCTATTGATTCCAAAGATAAAAATTCTCGAATGAGAAAAGGAGCTAAAAAGACAAGATGACCTAATCGAGGAGGTGTAAATCATAAAAGATTCATTTGACATAATTAATAATTAGGTTCTAAAAGAACCTTGGTTCCAGAAGAACCACATGTACATGAATTTGTTGAAAATGATGAGATCTCAATAAATTATGTCATGAATAAGATAATATGAAACCAAAGTCAACGTTGACGATGTTTTAGCATATAATATAACGATGAATGTTATGAATAACAATGAGGATCAAGATTGTCGACAAATAAATGATTGGCCAAATGGAAAGATGAAATAGAAGCAAAGTTAGATTTGCTTGTTAAATAAAAGATTTTTGGACCTGTAGTCCGCACACATGAAGGTGTAAAACTCATTGAGTACAAATGAATTTTTGCGCAAAACAATATTGTAAAGAATGATAATTATATGAAAATCCCTGAATGATTTAATTTACCCAATAATGCAAATTCTAAAGTGGATTATTCAATAAAATTGAACAAGTTCCTGTTGTATTTTATATAATTTTATTATATAAAATTATTATTCCCTATTATTATAGTGGATTAACATTAATTAATAAATTATATTATTTGTAAATATCAATTATATTGCACAATTATTATTAATTTATGGATAATATATATTGGGTTTCTGATGAACGATCTGTGATGGGTTGGATTGTTCAATGAACGGTCTGTGATGAACTTAAGTATTCAAGAACTTGTTGAGAGGTCCTTGGTCTCTGCCGGTAAGGATATAAAATTGATACCCATTAATCAGTTTTGTATTATGACGTAAAATTATACTCAGATACGAGATACGTTTTAGAATAACCTACCAGAAAGAGAACAGTATGGTGTTGGTATCGTGCAGCGGAATGACTAAACAATGGTCAAAAATCAAGAGGGGGGGTGAATTGGATTTTTAAAAATCTTGACAGGTTTTAAAATTTTTCTCAAAAATTTAATTAATTAACTTAAAGTAATAGTTACTTTAAATGCAAGAGCAGATAAATAAAGAGTTTAAGGGAAGAGGAGCACACTGATATTTATACTGGTTCGGATCAAAAGACCCTACGTCCAGTTGTTAATCTCTTAAACAAGGAGATTAACTCAATCACTATAATAATCAAAATTACAACAGATTATATGAGAGAAAAGATTAGAAAACACCTCTCTTGAACAACCACAAGAGATGAACAAAACTCCCCCTGAATCTCACAGAGGATGACCAGCTTTCCTAGCAACAGCACAACACTCAATCTTCTAAGAACTCACTTAGAAAAAGTTATCGCTCACTCACACTAGGTTTTTCAAGCTTTCTTTAAGAATCTCACATAGCCACACTTTGCAGTCCCAGCCAAAGAACTCTCAATCTTAAAAAGGTATTTTTGAAGTTGAACTGCAGTTCCTTAAATAGAGTTCTCGAAATTTAGGTTTAAGAATTGAGCCGTTATGTTCCAACTGCCAAGGATAATCGATTATCACTAAGGATAATCG
>Ga0214542_1006655_pt1 | contig 20865 bp, 9 predicted proteins | sample CNSS1metaG_FD_160096 | JGI IMG/M metagenome (GOLD analysis project Ga0214542, IMG submission 160096) | Root nodule microbial communities from cowpea collected in UCLA plant growth center, Los Angeles, California, USA - CNSS1 | ecosystem: Host-associated > Plants > Roots > Nodule | place: USA...
TTTACACAAAAAGTTATAAATAAAACAAGTTTGCTATTTTACTTATAAAATTTTATACGAAAATTATGTTTTAATTATGATTACTGTTTTGATTAATTTTCTGTAAAGTTATTGTGAAAGAATGATTCATGCTTGGTTGTTAATTTTAAATTCTTTTTAACTTCGTTGTTTTTACTATTTTTAAAATTGTGACAAATTAGAAACTATGTTGTTATGCTGCCAAAATTTTGTGAAAGTCTCAAGAATTATAAAGATAATACGAAGGGATGATTATAAATTAAAGTACAGAAATAAAGAATAAAAGGGACTGTATGGATAGTACAGAGATACATTGGGTATAGAGTCCAGAGAAAGGTCTGAAAGACCTAGGAGAATAGAGGGTGGTGATATAGATACCCTGGATTGAGTTATTAAAGTATAATTCTTAACATTATCCACAAATAATAAACTAAAATTCTAAAATTCTGACAAATTTCTTTTAAATAATGGGTTAAATATGTTTTTGGTCCCTCAAGTTTCAGCGAAATTTGGAATTAGTCCCTCATCAAAACTTTTGACCAATTTAGTCCTTCATCTTTCAAAATGCGTGAATTTAGTCCTTTTAACCAAATTTTGTTAAGTTTATCTGACGTTTCAAGCGCATTTCATGATAGTATTTAAATTAACATTGAAGCAAAAATGTGTCAAACAGTATAAATAATTTAAATACTATCATGAAATGCGCTTGAAATGTCAGATAAACTTAACAAAATTTGGTTAAAAGGGCTAAATTCACGCATTTTGGAAGATGAAGGACTAAATTGGTCAAAAGTTTTGATGAGGGACTAAACCCAAATTTCGCTCAAACTTGAGGACCAAAAACATATTTAACCCTTAAATAATTTGAGTAAACAAATCACGATGTATAATTAATATAATTTCATTATGTTTTTCAAAAATTAAAAAAAGGAATATTAAAAATAGAATCATAATTAAAAGAGTTATTTTTAGAATGAAGTCGGGTAATTTCACACTGTTTTTTATTATTATTTTATTTCAAAATTTCATTTATTTTTATTTTTATTTATTAAATATAATATTTTTGTTAATAAAAACAAGTAAGAGAAAACTTGAGTGTGAAAATACAATTTTCCTTTTATAATATACTTCTCTCTCATCCAAATAGAAGAAAGTTCTAAAATTATACTTGCATTTACTTCTGTCAGTTTTCTGTAACTACTTTTGGAAGTGAAAGAGTTACTTTGTTGGCCAGTTTATTGAACAGTCACAGTTGGTGACATTTCTTCAATTTATATGCGACGGTTACACTTTTCACAGCTTACGTTACAAAGCGAAACCGAACGGTTCATTTCTTGTCTCAGTGTATGTAGCAGCGTGCATGGTGTGAAGAAAGAAGCGCAATTATTAATCTTTCATAGACCTTGTTCTGTTCCAATAACTGTGTTTTTTTCATTTTGTTGCATTAACTTCAACAGGTACCACCTTCATCACACTCATTTTTCTTTCTTTTACTTCACTCCCTTTTATCTGTTTTATCCAATGCTAATGTTCATGTATCATCTTATGTTGTTTCTTGAATCTCTTCTTTTATAATCTTGCACGTGTTCTTGTGTGTGAAACAGTGGCAATATCTTATAACAAGAAACTCTTTTGTTTCTCTGTTTTTATCAGTTCTTGATGGACATTTTTTTATCTGTTTTGCTAATGTTGATGCATGTGGATTCTTCTGTTGATCTGTTTCATGTGAATATGGGTTTTAGAAAAAAACAAAAAGTGATTTTCTGAACATTCATTCATAAACACGTTGATACAAAAGAGAGAGAACTGCAAGAGCAGCAATACTAATTATGGTTTGGATTTTTCTGTGTAAATTTTCTAGTAACTTATTTTAGTAATGTTGTTGTTGCCAATGTTTTCTAAGAGAAAAAAATAAAATAGGAGAATGGATCCGAAAGGGGATGCAGTGAGTACTGAGTCAAGTGTGGTGGCCAAAGAAAAAAGAGATGAAGAAAAGACTGTGTCTGCTACTGACATAAATAGAGATCTCAGTGCAGCAATTTCCAAAATTTCTCTCCATGGAACTCGAGTTTTTCCTTCGAAGAAAAGACTAATTGTTCTTGATATAAATGGGTTGTTAGCGGCTGTAGTTTCTCCTCCTCCGAAGGATCGCGAAGGTGATATAACCATTGCAAGGAGAGCAAGTAAGAATAGTGCTGTTCTTTGTATTTTATGAATCTTGTTCATTCTTATGCTAATTTTGGCTATGTTTGAATTTGATTTCAGTATTCAAGAGACCCTCTTATCTTGAGTTTCTGGAGTTTTGCTTCGAAAAATTTGAAGTTGGCATATGGTCTTCAAGACTCAAGTACTCTTCTATCTACTTGTGTCTACTTTTCTGTTTTTGTGTCTTCATTTCACTTTCTGAGAGAATTTTGAACTGTGCTCTATTTTGTTGCTAGCAATTAGGTTTTAGCACAAACTTATGATTTCTTGTAATCGCAGGAAAAATGCTGATCGGATCATTAACTGTTTGATGCCATTCTTGAAATACAAATTGCTTTTCTGCTGGGTAAGTATTTGATGAATTGTTAAAGTGAACTTGTTAAAATAATAATTTAGAGATGAAAGGTTTGAAAAAATCATGCTAGAAATTAACAATGAGGAGTTGCATTAGCTCATAACTCTGCTATAGCAACTGCAATCTTCATGATTCTGAATCTGCATTTTTTTGGCTTCTAACATGCAGGACCTTTCTTATTGCACTGAAACACACTACAAGACTCTTGAGAACAAATATAAGAATGTTGTTTTTAAGGATTTGAGGAAACTCTGGGAAAAGCATGATCCTAATCTTCCATGGGAGAAAGGGTATTACAATGAATCCAACACTCTGCTGTTGGATGATTCACCTTACAAGGCATTGCTGAATCCTGTAAATAATTTTTAACTCCCTTTTCTTTCCTTGTTACAGCTTCTCAGCTTTTTTTATATCACCTATTTTAATACATTTTCTAACCTTCTGTTTTAATTTTTTGATCTGTTGTTCAGCCAAACACCTCGGTTTTCCCTCATACATTCAGTTATCATGATGAAAACGACAACTCTTTAGGTAAAAATGTCTCATGAAATCTAACATTTTCTTCATGATTAACCAAAATTTATTGAAAACAGTCGATTTTAGTGTCTTACTCTGCAAGGATTAACAGAAGAACTATAATTCATGACAGCTGAAGGAGGAGAGCTGAGAGTGTTTCTAGAAGGTTTGGCAAAAGCTGAAGATATGAGAAAGTATGTTGAAGAACACCCATTTGGCCAAGAAGCCATTACTGAAAAAAGTGAATCTTGGAACTTCTATAGTCAGGTTATTCAGAGTCTCCCTGTTTGATTTGAAGAGAAAATGAGACATAAGGTTCATCTTTTTTGTTCTCAGATCATTAAACTTGCTTTGAACTCTGAACATTGCTGAAGATTTTGATTTAGATTACATGTTATCATGGAACTTGAATGGTGGCTGAGATATCCTTTTGGAAAATGCTATTGGAATTTATCAACTGTTCAAACATGTTATGGTTTATGTAGTTTTCTACTAAGCATAGTATTGTTTAGTTTGGATTGCTTTTTGGAATTTGCTATTTGGATTTATTAAATATGAACATTTTTAGTTAATTTCTTTTTGAATATTTTAAACTTCAAAAAAACTTATCTGGTATCTTTCAGAAGGTAAAATCTGGTATAATTTCTTTATATTTTGCATTGGGTATTTCATAATATAAAATAAAAAATGTATTTGGATTATATAATTTGATATACAAATGCATTCTAGATTATAAAGTTCAGAATACAAGAATTTTGGATTGTGCTTCTTCAAAATCCTAAAGATTGTATTTCAAATTATACATTCTAAAAAATTTTGTATTCTAATGATACAATACAAGAATTTATGTGGTGCAAGAAGAAATTTATGAAAGTACATGAAGAAGCTGCCTATTCTAAATGTTTCGAAAAACTTATTTCTAGAAAAAGTTCATTATGGAAAACTTATTTTTAAAAAAAGTTCATTATGGAAAACTTGTTCTGGAAATGCATTTCTTATGCTCTAAAAACCTTGTTTTGGAAATCTTATTTTTGATTTTTTGTTGAAAATCTTGTTCTAAAAATTTTATTTCAGAAATTATGCTTTAGAAATGTCAAAAAATTTTATTTCAGAAAATTTTAAAAACAGGTAATTCAGAAATCACTTTTAATGGATATTAAAATAGTCATTTTAATCATGAGGTTCAGTTAGAAATGATGGGTGGTGCTGGAAGAAAAAGTCCTACAATATCACAACTGGACTTGAAACATAAAAACACCGGACTCAACATGTAATTTGGTAACAATAGCTTTAATACAAATAATAATATACTTAAATAGAAGATAAACCTAAATAATTTAAAAAAAAAATTATAAATACCAATTCTTAGTTTGATAAGTTTATACAAAACGTATAGTATCATTAAAATAATAATAATTTTTAGAAAGAAAAAAAACTTATTAACTATGTTGTAAGAAAATTAAGTTTATTACTAACTACAGTATGTTTCAAATGGCCTTGCGAGCATAGTATATGTTAAAACCAAATCTTATAATAAATACAAGCGGAAAACAGATGCTATCGCTCCTGTGCATCCAATTCTTTTATAATCCAAATAATAATAAGTAGAACCAAGTTCCCATCGAACAACGTTGTTTCTCTAATACTGCCCAATATCTCTCAAATTCTTTTTATGCTGTGTTCGTATATTTAATTATAATTGGAATAAAATGTAGGAAAAGAAAAAAAATATATATATATTTTTTATAATGTAACGTCTATTTTAGTATTATATAATTAATAAAATAAGACATTTCATAATAATATTCAAAGACATATTAACAAAATAAAAGATATATTAATACAGTCCTCAAAAAGTTTAGATTATAGAAATACACCATTTATACAAGAACATCAAACCTACAAAAATATCCTTATACTGAACATACTAACTATGCATACTTCCACTACAAATTTCTTATCCTAAGACCATTTAAAACATATTAATTATAAGTCATACATGGATAAATTACAATAATTCACATAATTACACAAACAGTTAACACTAAACTCAATTATCCAGATACATGCATCTGGAATCAGAATCACTAGAGACTTGCACTTGTGATGGTCTCTACTACTCTGCAGAGCCATTATCAATAGGTTTCACCTTACCACACACAAGGTTAATCCATCATCATTTAGGGTCATTATCTTGCCATAGACTAGGACCTCCTATTACTCTCACCAAATGAATCATCATTCTTTGAGTATGAATGATCAATAGAATTTCAGGATGTCACCTTACTTGAATCCATAGTTCAATGCATACATTAAAATAACACCACCATAAAATCTCCTAGAGACCTATGAAATTACGTCAAACACATACAATGCTCGTATGTATCAACAAACTCATTATCATCAAAGTTTCACCACAATACGATCATAATTATATACATCCTTAATCACATTTTCATATTTCATAATTTCATGTAATAAGCACTCTAAACATTAATGTTCAAGAACAACTAGTAAAATTTCATGAAACACAAAGAAAAATACAAATGCCACACATAATAGAGAGGAGATGAGAGTTCATGTTAAAAGTGAATAAAACAAACAGAAGGTTCCACAAGTAACCCGTGGATTTCCCACAACATGCGGATTTGGCTCCAGCATGCAAAATTCACACCAACGTGTTCCATAAGTAACTTGTGGATATTTTCATAACCTATGGATTCAACTATAAGAAGCATAATTCAAACAACGAATTCCACAGTTTACTAGTGGATATTTTCACAACCTGTGGATTCAGCTAATAGAAGCATCATTCAAATAGTGAGTTTCAAAGGTAACCAATGCATATTTTCACAACTTGTGGATTTGGCTACAACCGACAAAATTCAAACCATATAAGCAAAAACAACCATACTAATCATAAATCAAATTCATCAACATGCATTCATTAATTTAGTAAAACACTGCAAAGCAAAATAATACTAGTTTCCTTTACCTAACAAAGCGGTCAACCGACCCAAACAACTCAACAGACTCAACGAACGCCAAAACACCTTTACCTCCACAGGACACTCTATCTATACCTAGGAACAACACAAGAACGATAAGGACATACCATTATGATCACTGATCAACAAAGACTCATATTAATGATTAAAACGTCACATGCAACCAAAGTAGGGTCACATGCAAGCAAAGAAGACCCACAAAAAAATAAGCAGAGATTCGACTTACACAATTGAAGAAACTGATCGGATGAAAAAGAAGAACTCACTAAGAAAATCATTCAAACTGTATGTGATATTTGAAGATGAAAACTTCTAAAAAAAAGTTAGAAAACTCCAAAAAAGTTTCTCTTACAATAAGATTGCTAAGTTCCTTATAATTTGTTAATTTATTAACAACTATGACTTAGTGAAAATAACTTATTACTGCATATGCATACGTAGATTCTCATTAAACTAATGATAAATAAATATATAAAAAAATGAAGGAAATGAAAATTCAATAAAGTATATATCGACAAATTTCTTATGAACAAATAAGTTAAAATTAAAATAAGTTTTTATGACAAATTAAAATTAACTAATAAATAAGTTTTTATGAGAAAAAAAATGTAAGAATTACTTGAAAACTTTAAACTTCAGAAGGTTTTTTTTTTTTTTTATATATATATATATATATATATATATATATATATAATTAAACATTTAAATATTTACTCATGTTTAAATTAACTACTATTTCCACTATTTTTCAGATTATTTGTCATGAATTCAAATATTCATTATTTTAGATGAAATTAAATCTTTTGTGTTTCACTTGGTTTACGTTAAAAGGTTTCAAAAACTTATTGGGTTAGACATATTTCAAAAGAAAACTATTTATTATCTTTAACCTTCTCATTAACATCCATATTTTCCATTTTTTCTATTCCATCGTAACACTTGTAAATTTTATATTTTCTCTTTAAATGTTAATTATTATTATTATGGGTCTCTATACCTCAATTTTCATTTCCAAAATAATTCTATTAATAATAACTATAAAATATTATAAGAAAATATTAAATTAGCCTTTAAATATTAGTTCGATTGTAACATTAATAAAGTCGATTTATTCGATTCTAACTAAACACAAATAGTTATTGTAAATGATTTTGCTATTGATAAATTCAATTCAGCAACTCTAAATTGTTATTAATTATTTTTTATTTTTTAGTAAATAAAGATATGTGTTAATACAAACTTAACCTACTATGCACAAACATAATACATGTATCAGATATGACACGTATTTGATACGTAGATACGATGTCTATCTGAGAGATGTAATTATTAAAAAAATATGATAATCAAGTCACATTTAAGGAATGATTATGAAAAAAAATATATAGTACATAACTTTTATTTTTACATTCATAAAAAAATACATATACAAAAAACTTATAAGATGAAAAAAAAAACTAAATATAAAACTAATATTTTCCTATTAAGAGAATGTAAAGTTACCTTTTTTATCTTAAAAGAGAATGCATAACAACTAAGAGGAAGAGAATGAATTTATATCTAACTTTTTATTTCTTTTTTAAAACAAAAAAATAAAAGAAGTGATGGAAAATTAATAAATTAAACAATAGGTGAGAGAAACGTAATATGAGAGAGAAGAAAAAAATATCTCAATAAATTTTATTATTTTTTTATTATGTTTAATTTTAATTTTTATTATTTATTAATATTAAATATTATATTTTATAAAAATTAAAATTAATTTAAAAAAATTAAAAAATTATTTAAAAAAAAAATTAAAAAATCCACGAGAACCATGACCCCGCGAACCTTCTAAAAATTTCTGCGACTGCTAAAATTGAAGTATTGATTCATCTATAGCTTAAACTACAATACAAAAAATAAAGTCTATTAATGTTAAATGCCGAAAGAGTAGATATTTTCAATTATAGGACAACACTAACTACTTTTAATTATTTTAATTTTTAAAATTATTTATTAAATAGATAAGATTATCATATAGTCGACGTTAGTCTAATCTACTTTTAGTTTTTGTATTTTTTAAATTAGTGTTGGTTAGCCTAACATTAATTTTATTTATCTTATTATTTAAGTTAGTGTTGATTTAAAAATTCATTCATCTTCATGGTAACTAATATAAATTGTAAATTATTTTTAATTCAAATATTAATATTTAGATTTAAAGAGGACAATTCTCTTCATTCACAAAATTTTTCTATCATTTTCTGTATAAATTTTACTCACATTCATACTTATAAATCTTCTCACAGTAATCTCATTTATCCACTTTCATTGGTCACAATTACCTCCTTTATCTATACACATTTCCTTCATTCACACATTCTCTTTCATCTGCTGCAATTCTTTTTTGTTAAAAATATATTTGATTTAATATCAAACATTAAATTAAATAAATTTTAAAACAAAAATATTGGCAATTTTAAATTACTTTAATTAAAATCAATTTAAAAATTAATAATAAATTAATGTTGACTTAATGGTCTAACATAAACATAACGAAATTGACCTGTCAATATCAACTTTTACTTTTTAACTTTGATTTTTTACTTACACCAATATCTACTTTCTTGTAGGAGAAACCAATAAATAACCATAAGTTGAAACATAAAGTTAAATTTATCAATATCTACATCTATATGTATTTATACATTTAAAATTATTATTTTTATTTCCCAATATTGTCCATTGGTACAAGTTAGTTGCACTTAAGAATTTTATGAAGCTAAATTGAGTAAGAAAACTACACAATTATGGAAATGAACAGAAGAACGATGATTTTAAGGGAAAAGAGATACATTGGATGACACAAAGACAGAATAAAGGTGCGAGATTTCCTAGCATGATTATTTGTCTGTTTATCATTTTTTTGAGTGTGAGATTTCAGAGAAGAAAAAGTGACGAAACTCCTTTCTTCATTTCAATAGCTTCCACTCATACATAACTTTTGTGCATGCTACAGTACTCTACACAACATAGCTTCTTTGCCATCACCACGTCACTGTTTCCGTTGAAAAATGGTTTCATCACTTTTCAGTGTAACAAAATCATTATAATGGTTTCCTAAGGTCACATCATTTTTTTTTTAAAATAACAACTGCAAACAATTTTATTCTGATCATCACTCTATTATAAAACGTTTTGTTCGTTCCTTGTGTTGTTTGCATACTTAGACAATTTTTTTATTTTATTTAGAGAATAAGATTAAATAAATAACATGAAAAGGTCTTTAAATGTGTCTTTAAAATTAAGGATATAAGACAATTGAAATTTTCTTCTAGGATTTGAAATAACTCAAGAGAAGGAATAAATATTTGTTGGAGAAAATATGCACTTAATATTCTTGTAGATACTATAATGCTTACAACAAAGTCGTGTTATCTTTAAACTTAAAAAGAAAACGGCTAAAAACTGGAGATACAATCTCTTAGAAACAATAAAAATTCGTTGATAATTCAATTTCATTAACAGATTATTAACAACAACAATCTACCAATAAAATGATCGTCAATAAATTTTATTACCAATCACAAATCCTTTGATAAATATCTATCAGTAATTACTGATAAATTTTGCAAGTGAAGACAATTCTTCAGTAAATATCATGATTTGATTCTTTTTCTTCTTTTTCAATGTTTTTCTCATTCCTCCTCTCCTCCTCCTTCCCTTCCACCACCGTCGTTGCTGCATCCGTTGTCTCGACTCCTCCTCCTCCTCATTCTCTTTCTCCTTCTCCTTTTCCTTCTCCTTCTGTTCCTCTCCTATTCCTCCTCATCCTCCTTATCTTTCTCATTCTCTTTGTCTTACTCCTCCTCCACCTCTTCCTCCAACTTCGACCGCCACCTTCGTCATGTCGTTGTCACCAACTTCGACTTCTCCTTCACCCCATCTTTCTCTTTTTCTTCTCACTCATTAATATATAAAAAAATTTCATCAGACTTGACAAAATTTATTGACGAAATTTATTGTTGAATACATTGTCAACATAAATATCCATCGAATAATTTGTCGATGGATCTTACAGACAAATTTTACCAACAAATTTATTACAAAAAAAATATATTCTAGTAAATAATTTAAATTCTATAATTTATCGATCAATTTGATTTTTTCCAACATATTTATTTTTGTTGGTAAATTTATTCAATAATTATGAAATTTTACATATTGTATGCGCTCATGCTAAAAAACATGGTTCATTGAAACTCAAATAAATAGTAAAATAAACCAAACTAAATTAAATCATCAAATTTTTTTTATTTTTATATATATATATATATATATATATATATATATATATATATATATATATATATATATATATATTAGAGATTAAAAGGTTTTAAATCCTAGTTGTTCAATTCATTACCCATCTAGTTGACAAAATAAAAAAAAGGTAGAAAATGAATTGTTTAATTTTAGCCCACAATATTGAAACACAAGAGATGAGAGCATGTGGAAGTGTGAGGTTTTAGATCATGCTGCCCTGTCAATTTATATACTTTTCACATTTTGAAATATAAGTAGCAAATCATTATTGAAGCTTAGTCTAACATAATTTAATATTATTCCTCTTCTTCTTATTTTAATCCAGTCAAATTGATTGCACTAAACTGATGCTAATTTAAATATTATCAATAATTCTTAGGACACGTGATAGCTATTATTGGTATCCACTTTATGCTCAAGAATACATAAAAAAAAAAAAAAAACCTCACAGAATTTGAAAGTTACGTATGCAAGTGATCATATATTAAACACCAGAAATTTTCTCTTCTTCCTCTTCCTAAAATATTAGAAAAAGAGGAATGATCATGCATCATTCAATTATTGGAATCATGTCATGAAAGTGAAAGATAACCACGCATAGTGATTTCAATGTGTTGTGCGCCCCACCAAACAAGGACGAAAAGAAAACAAAAAGTTTTGTGTTTAGGGTTTAAGTAATGATTTATATATATGCTACCCAAATCCTATAAATTTAATCTTAAATGTATTTGAAGGATGATCTCACTAATTCAACCGTTATTGTTAATAAACTAATTTTAGATTTTATCAGTAAAGATATCATGTTAACCAGGGATAAGACACGAGATTATAGTATATAAATAGATATAAATTTCATCTTATAAATTAATTTTGTAGGATTGAATTAGACTTAAATTTCACTTCTTAATATATTACCAGAGTCATTCAATGTTTATCCTAAAGAAATTTGTTATTTGTTGCAGTTATCGACTATCACTCATCATTCGGTCGCTATCAAAACCATCCATAAATGTCTAGTTCCACATTTGAGATGTAGAGAAGTGTGTCGGATATCTCACTTATAAAATATGAAATATCTTTTAATTATTTATTATAGTTTAACTTATAAAATAAGGAATATCTTATAATTATTTATTATAGTTTATTGATCTATCTGTTTTTCTCATGTGACATAGGGACAAGATGGAATCAAGGCTTCACTATATTTAATAATGATCCACCACGCTAACATGATCTGTTCGTTGTTTAATAGTCACACCATCTTGGGACCCTTTTGGGCACTCCCTTTGTGATCTTAATTAGTCGTCTTCATTTTCTTTCTCAATATATGCCAATTATCTCTTTCTATCTCACTTTGCATAAGTACAATATCCCTATATTATTTAGGCTTATTCATCAATGACATATAAATACACAACAATACCCATTTACTAACATGAAATTACCTCGTTGAAACTTCAAATTCAATTATTAGGTTAAAATAAAGTTGCGTATTTTTTTTACACCAAAATTATTCTTTGAGCATCTTGTTTTCTCCTTTACCTAAACCTAAACATAGAGTGGGGAAGGGAAGGGAGAATATTTGACCTTTTTATGATGAAAAGTGTTGTGTGTGAGAGATGAGAACTCATTTGCATTACAAACACATTGATTGGTGCAAAACTAGATGGAAAGATCACATGGCAATGACACAAAATAATTGGGTAAAGTTTCTTGGAACTTAGATGATGATGATGAGGTTGCTTATGGGTTTGGTTTATGCTAAAAAGTAAAGAAGGAAGCTCGTGGTGCTTCAACTTTTTGCATGTGGTGGTGTATCCTTCTTTTTCAAATATCTCCAACAATCGATCACCATCAACCCCCATTTTTTTTATAGCCATAATCAAATGATTTGGACCTTTTTTCATACAGGTGGAGTGTTACTATAACATATCTTTCATTTTAATATTTTGCTTCCACTTATGGAGTCTATTCAACAATTTCATTGTAAAGATTTTTTAAATGTGTGGATTGAATAGTACAAACTTGACTTTTTACTTCCAAACTTTTTCTATCTTTCTTTTCTCCGTAGTCAGAGGAATATGGCACCATACACACGATACGTTCTGAATCAATTGTTCTAAGTATGTTTAAAAAAAATGAGGTGTTTCAGTGTACTAAAAAAAGAGTTAGAATTTTAACAATATATAAGAAGAGTCAAAATTTCTTGGTTATTATATTATGTACATAAATAGAGTTTAACCAACTATGTCTAATGTTGGTACGTAGGGCTTTTTGTTATCTTGCATACGTTTTGTATAAAGATTTTAATGTTACGTTGTTGCCTCATTGATATAAAAAGAAGATCGAAGACTTTCATACAATTATACAATAAAATATAATTGTGATATGAAGAGTACATGTGAAAATTTTGTGTCTTAATGATAAGGAACTTACCAATGTTGAGAAGAAATTAATTGTTACACCAATGTTAATGAAATTTAAGTCAATGTATGTGATGAAATTTTTGACACAGGCTCTGTTTAAAGCAATAATAATATTCATTTAGGATGGCAAAGTTTGAAAATGCAAATTAGAGTTAGCACTTGTTAATGCCTTACGTAAGACGTTTGAGTACTTTAAAGACATTTTGTCTTTTGGGAGGGAACACACCATTCCTTTGGACTAAAGAGCTATATATAGGAAGTCCAGTTTTTCTGTTGAGTTTTTTTGTGTTGTTTTTTTTTCTGAGCATTAAAAGTACATTGTTTTGGTACTTTAAAGATAATTTTAATATATTTTAAAATTTTAAAATTAATGGTCATCAATGTATTTTGAAAGCACAACAAAGGAACAACATAGAAAAATCAGTAGAGAATCCAAACTCATATATAAGAGTTTCAAGAGTCTAAGAGAGATGATAACGAGTTCAATTTGAATATTTCAAAGTCAAAGAACAAGAAAAGTGGAGAGGCAAAAGGGAAGAAGTTAAAGCCTTTATCACTGGATGAGAGATGACTCAAGGGTTTGGAAGACCTAAAATGAACTTAAGAATGAGACCTTTTAGTTAAAATTTATTTTTCGAGCTTTTTTATGCAAAATTATCTATTAAATTGTCGTAATTAATTTCATTTAACTTTCAAACTATTTTCAAATTCCAACTCGTGTTCATCCCTTATTTCATCAAAAATTTCATCTCCGTGATCCACCAAAGGATAAATCCTAACCTAGTTAATGGTTTTGCAATTCAATCCAAGCAAAAATTTCAGTTTCTCATCAAAATATATACAAAAAAACTCTCGAAACGAAAAGTATCGAAAAACAAAATCGGACAAAAGAAACATATTTCTAATCCTAATATCAATTTATGTGTGATAAAGAGATAAGGACAATAAAACTAATTGAAAGTTAAAATATTTTTTCTTCATAGAAACTTGGAGGATATTGTTACATGTAGTAACTTGAGGGATTTGTTGAATATTAAAGAAATATGTTTCTCTTGAAAAAAATCATTACATAACTTGAAACAAAATCTACAATAGTGGTACAAGAGGTTTGATATTTTTAAAAGGTAAACGAGGTTCTAGAGGTGCAATTATGATAGTTGCATTTATTATATGAGAAAATAATAGAGGAATATGTTGTTCTTGCTTTTTTATATAGACTACTGAGAATGAATATACAAAGGAATTAAAAAGTTTGAGTCTTGTGTCCAAATTTGTAAGAATATTTGAAGAAGGTTGCTGAGAGGTATGAAATGCATAAATCTAATCCTGTAGGCACACCTTTAGGTCACTACTACTTGAAACTCCCAATTACCAATGGAGTATGGAGTATGGAGCATCATGCATGAGATCATGTGTAACATGTTAGATATAACATACATTGTTAGTGTGATTAGTAGGTTCACGATAGATCTTGGACATTCTCATTAATAAGAAGCTTTGAAATGGGTGTTAAGATATTTAAATGGAATAATATTGTTTGAATTGATATATAGACAATTTATCCATAGCGAAAAACTTATAAAAGGATTTGTAAGACTGTATATTTTTTTTCATAGATAGGTTATCTTAATTGTCTTGATAGTATTATGTAGAAACATGTTACACTCTTCAGAAAATGTTGTGTTAAGATATATTCTTATATGTGTAAATCCTTCTAACACTACAAGAAAATGTCTCATTAATAACCAATTATAGTGATCAAAAGTTATTAGTCAATGTAGTGACCAATTTTGGATACAAATTTACAAAATAAAAAATTATTGGTTACTAAAATAGTCACTAGTATGAATAAAAAATTATAATTGGTTTCTAAATTTAGCTATCAAGGTTTTAACTACGAAAGAAAATTGGTCCATAAACATTAGCTACCAAAGAAATTGGTTTCTAAATTAGTCTCTAATTAATTAGTGACCAATTTAGCAGAAAATTATATTTTTTTATTCATAATAGTGACTATTTTAGTAACCAATAATTTTTTATTTTATAAATTAGTATCTAAATTGGTCACTATATTGACTAACAAATTTTGATCACTAAAATTAGTTGTAATGAGACATTTTATTGTAGTGTACACTAGTATAGTTTTAACTTTCTAACTCAGCCTTTATGTCTCGGTTGTAGAGCAAACGAGACATATAAACACGCAGTGACAATTTTGAAAGATTTACATCCTTTTATGTCTCGATTATGATAATATCCGAGGCAGAAACCCACATTCTGCCTCGGTTCACACAAACCCGAGGCCTAATGCCTGCCAGAATTTTCAACTTTCCCTCTATTTTTAAATTTTCAATGGAACGAAAAAGGTTCTGCCTCGATTGTCCAAGACCCGAGGCATAAACTTCTTATCTGCTTCAATTTGATTTGCACCCGAGGCATAAAGGTTAGGTTAGATAAGCCAAAATTATAAACAATCTTCGTCTTATTCTTTGCGTCATGAGGTTCTTCATCCTCATTTTCTCTAAACACAAACCCCTCTCCAAAATCAGACCCAACATAGAACCAATCCACTCCAAAGTTTCAAAATTTCTTTCACCCCAATATCTCATATCCAACATGCAATCTCAAACGTAAGATCTTTCAATGGATTCCTTCAATTCTGGAGAAGAAACCCTTCATCGTTGCTCTCCTTGTCGGGTTGCCTATGCTGGACGAAGCTCCTCTTCCTCGTCAGGACGTCTCCCTCTGGTTCACTTCGCACGAAGCAATCTGCACCAGTGCCCATAATAGCCGCGTCAACACTCGCCCTCATCGCTCCAGCTCGGTCAGAGTTGTCAGCAGCATCGTCAGTCGCTACCAGAAGCGTCGTCGCTCCCCTCTCGTCGCTCCAGCTCTATCATCCTTCTTCTCATGCGAGCCACACCAGATCTGTAAGCCATGCCACCGGGCCCCACTGTCGCGCTCCCGTACGTGATCGAAACCGTCGCTGCTATGCTTATTTGAACTCCGACTCGGCAATGCCGCCGACGATTTTTGTTTCCTATGTTTTAATGCCTATATTAGGTCTCAATTATTCTAGAACCGAGGTAGTAATGATTGAATACGCCTCAGGTGTGAACCGAGGTAGAAAGGTAACCTCTTTTGCCTCAACAATATATGTCTCGAGTCTTAAATTGAGGTCAGAGGGTCAAAATAACTACGACAGAAACTCTCTCCTGCACTAGTGGTAATATCATATAATTTCTTTTTTCCATTTTTGTTGTATGCTTTTATTATTATTATTATTATTATTATTATTTGAATATAACAATTTGTACTTTAAATTAATTACATTGTATAATATATGATTGTTAAATGAGTTTTTTATTTTATTTTATGAGTTTATAATATTATATATATAATGTGAACATCTTTTAAGGTTCTATGTTCAAGGAAAAGTATAAAATAGAAATTGATTAGTGCATGAAAATAAGCATAAAGAAGACTTCCTGTTATTTGTTATGGTAAAGAAAAATTATCACTTTTATTAGATCACACAAATTTTTAGTTTAGACATGGGAAAGTAGTTTTATTTATGATAGTACTTTAAGTCCGAATATGAATTCTCTAGTTGTGACTTGGTCATAGTAGTTTATATTTCATATACATAAAATATTTGATGAAAATTGTTGAATTTGTATCTTTTTTAGATGTAAAGATATGAATTGTTGATAGTTTGATATCTTTTTTAGTTTGTGTAGTGAATTTGAGATTTTGTATGAGATATCTTGACTCTACTAATATTAGATTCACATAAAGAAAAATATTAGGTGTGAGAGTGTAAAGTTGTTTTCATGACTTAGTCTATAGTGTAAAAAAGAATTATGTTTGGTGGAAATAGGGATTTAACATGTCATATGAGTGGACTGAGTTTCTATAATATACCTCTGCTATGATTATAACTTAGTGAATGTTGTATGACATGTGCAAATCTTTGAATCTAACTCAATGCATGTGTCTTCCAGAAGTAGAGCCAAATGTCTATAATGCTTGGTGTTAATAATATTCTGAAGAGATGTACCAAATTTGTTGATAGTTAGACACTTGATTATGATGTTTTTAAATACATGAATTGAAATTGTACCTATTAGAATATGTGAATATAATATGTATATATGATTTAATATACATACATGTATGAAAGTTTTTAAAACTCTAGTTTATCAATTGCCACAGTAGATATTGTTAGTAGTTGTTTATTTTTCTTTCTTTTTTCTTTTTATAAATATGTATGTATATTTTGATTCCCTATAAACTAAGAAAATTTATTTTAAAAATTTTAAAGAGTAATATAAATACTATATAAATATTTTTTATCTAATATTAATCACTAATAATATATGGTAGGGGGATGTTCTATATTTTTAATTAGGAATGTTAAAAATGTTATGTATGCATTACAAGAATTTTGTTTATTATTGAAACCAATAATTTGTCCATAAACTCTAATTGATTGACAATTTTTTTTTCACATTTAAATTTACCATTAGAATGAAATGGTTTGTCAAATCTGTCAGAAAGATCACAATTACCAAGAAATATTTATGTTGGTACCTTACCATCATAGTTATTGACGGTGTAGTTTCGCCGATGTCGGCACTTTGGGTGGAAAATTTCTTACCAAATCCGTAGAAGTTTTATATTATATTAAGGGGAGATGAGTGAGAAGAAGAAAGAAGAACAAAAGAAGAAGAAAAGGAGTAGCAAGAGGAGAAAGAGGATGGGGAGGTGGTGGTGGTTGGTGGGTGACGCAGAGGCACAAGGGTGACTCATGGCGATAACATAAGCTAGTGATGTTGATGATCGCTAGTGATGGGACAATGACAATGGTGGCCTCAACTAGAGAAGAAGGTGGAGGAAGAGAAAATAGAGGAAAAGGAAGACAACCAAAAGGAGGATGAGACCCAAAAGGATGGAAATGACATAGACTGGTGGTGGTGGCACAACTATTGATTAACGACAAGGAGGAAAAAAAATAAACGAGAAAAAAGAGGAGGATGAAGAGGAAAAATGAGACCCTATCACACATTTTATTGACGAATATTATTGACGAGTATTACTACAGATTAATGTTGTCGGTACTTACCAACAAATGTCTACATCCGTCAATAAACTTTACCAATGGATTTGTACTTGTTTGTAGTATGTTGGTAAACACAATTTATTGACGGACTTTTACTATTATCGAAATATACTGATAATCAGTAATATGTAATTTTCTTATGTGATGGTTATAAAATAACAAACTTTAATTAAAGGGAGCTAATTTTACTATTAGAGGGAGCTAATTCTTATGTGTCGGTAAAATAACAAACTTTTACTATTTTTTATTAAAGGAAGCTAGCTAATCATTTTGGAAGACATGATATTATGTTGATTTATCTAGTTCTTTTTCAAAAAATTTGAAACAATTGTTACTTTTTTAATTTTAAAATAAATATTAGGAACACAAATTTTATTTATTTCAAATTTTAAAGTAACTAAAAGAAAAACGAAACTATGCGTGCTAAAAGTAGAAGTTACTCATTTTGTAGAAATTAAAAAAAAATGTTTTTAGTTCTGAACATTAACACAAAATTAAAATTCGTTTTTATCTAAAATTCGTTTTTATCTAAAACTTTGATACTTTTTTGTACTCAAATTTTAAAAATGAATGGATTTAATTCTTGTAAATTAAAGGAAGCTAATTTTACTATTAAAGAGAGCTAATTCTTATGTGTCGGTAAAATAACAAACTTTTACTATTTTTTATTAAAGGAAGCTAGCTAATCATTCTGAAAGACATGATATTATGTTGATTTATCTAGTTTTTTTTTCAAAAAATTCGAAACAATTGTTACTTTTTTAATTTAAAAATAAATATTAGGAACCCAAATTTTATTTATTTCAAACTTTAAAGTAACCAAAAGAAAAAGAAAAAGAAAACTACGCTCATTTTGTAGAAATTAAAAGAAAAATGTTTTTAGTCGTGAACATCGACACGAAATTGAAATTTGTTTTTATCCGAAACTTTGATATATTTTTTATATTTAAACTTTAAAAATGAATGAATTTAGTTCTTGTAACTCAATTACATTAAATTTTTTTAACGTGTCAAACACATTTTTCATTTGATATTAAAGCGAGAACTTGTCAAATGTTAACATAAAAAACGTTTAACACATTAAAAAAATCTAACATACTAGGATCAAAATATTATATTCATTCATTTTTAAAATTTGGAGAAAAAAATGTATCAAAATTTTAAACACAGACAAATTTTAATTTTATGTCAAAATTATTTAATTAGAGGAAAGTTCTTTATGAAAATTGAACTAATAAAAAAACACAAGGCAAATATTTTTTTTTCCCTTCAAAAACAAAGAAAACATTCGATTGTACTCTGGGATGCTGCTTCCACATTGCTACTCCCCTTTTCTCTCTCTCTCTTTTGTCTCGGCCCGCAGCAAATTAACATAATTCCATTTACTGAAAGATAAAACGAAAAAGAAAGGAAAAACATTCAAAAATAAATCTTAAGGAATGGATTCATATATTTGCACTCGATATCCTTTAAGAAAATTATTTTTCTAATTTCTAAAAATACTAAACTAAATAAAATAAAGTTAAACATTTTATTTAGTTTCATGATAACTTTTCGCAAGTCTTTTTGTATTATACGTTGTTTTTAGTAATTAGCCTTTCTTTTGGATTTTTTTTATGTGAAATTTTGACATAAAACATATGTTTCCCCATCATTTCAAGTTTATTTGTGCTTCCTATCTAACCATTATTAAGTAGAATATAATTGAAAGAGGTTGATATATGACACAACACTAATCACTATTCATTAACTTTAATGATGGTATTTGCTATGACATGGATCCCTTTCATGCCTGGTTGTGATTCAGACAAAACAATTCAAATGTCCATATGAAAGCATATAATATGAATGCATATTATGCCAAAAGTGTTGAAGACATAACATTAATTTGGTAGCATTTATAACTGAAATATGAGCATAGTTAAAAGATTTTAGGGGACCATTATTGTCTCCATGCCATGGGGTCATCAATTATGTATCATAATGACTACAACTATTGCCACCTCTTGCTACCACAGCATACATTTCCCACAAACAATAAATTTATTTATAAGATAATTACATAAGCTACCATGATAAAAAAAAAATTAAGTTTAAATCAATTTTACAAAACAATATATAGGTTATAAGATGAGATTTGTATCAACTTTTTTATTTATTTATATAGGGTTAAATATGTTTTTGTTCCTTAACTTTCAGTGAATTTTGGAATTAGTCTATTTCGAAACTTTGGACCAATTTAATCCTTCATCTTTCGAAATACGCGGATTTTGTCCTTTTAATCAAATTTTGTTAGTTTATTTTATGTTTCGTATGCATTTCAGAATTGTATTTGAGTTGTTTATACTGTTTGATACATTTTGGCTTAATGTTAAGTCAATTACTATTGTGAAACGCATTTGAAATGTCAAATAAATTTAATAAAATTTGATTAAAAAGACTAAATCCATGCATTCCGAGAGATGAAAGACTAAATTGATCCAAAGTTTCGAAATTGACTAATTCTAAAATTCACTGAAAATTAAGAGACCAAAAATATATTTAACCCATTTATATATATATATATATATATATATATATATATATATATATATATATATATATATATATATATATATATATATTATATATAATATCTCGATCATAGTCATAATAATTATTGAGTCATTAAGTCTTTAAAAAGATTTTATAAAACTTTAAAATGATTAGTGTAATTTACATTTTTTTTATAATTAGGACAAACATTGGGAAAGAAATTAGAAGATTATAAATACACAAAGATAAAGAGAAAAATAAATCTAATTATATATAGGAGTAGCATATTCTTTATTATATTATATTAACTTAATCAAATTCAAAATGCAGGAATTTTTTTTTTTTTTTTTGCATATAGAGTTAAAAAAATGT
>Ga0214542_1006656_pt1 | contig 20865 bp, 8 predicted proteins | sample CNSS1metaG_FD_160096 | JGI IMG/M metagenome (GOLD analysis project Ga0214542, IMG submission 160096) | Root nodule microbial communities from cowpea collected in UCLA plant growth center, Los Angeles, California, USA - CNSS1 | ecosystem: Host-associated > Plants > Roots > Nodule | place: USA...
AATCCTGTCTTTCATGAGAGGACCAAACACATTGAAATTGACTGTCACTTCATTCGAGAAAAAATCCTATCCGGGGACATCAAGACCGAGTTTGTCAATTCAAGTGATCAATTAGCAGATATTTTCACTAAGTCTCTTCGAGGACCTAGAATTGATTATCTTTGTAACAAGCTTGGTACATACGATTTGTATGCACCAGCTTGAGGGGGAGTGTTAGATGATATAATATTGTGTTTAATAGTTGGGCTCAGCCCATTATGTATTTCTGGGATTTGACCCATTATCAATATAAATAAACTGTCCTTTGTGTAGGGTTTACACAAGGGAGATTAATCCCAAAACCCTATTTCATCTTATTTTACAATAACCAGTGAACATATTCATAATTTAGGATGAACAACCCCTAGAATGGTTCATGTATCAACATGGCATCTAAAATTAATATATTTTAATCATCTCAAATCAAAATTATCTACTAAGCACCTCTCAGAGATGTATCTCATGGCTGATACACAATTTGTATCCATCCCCCATTTTTTACAACAAAAGATCTTAACAATTTGTGATACCCCAATATATTACCTAACGCTCAAGTTTAGTCAACCCTTGCCAAAGTCTTCAATATTTTCATCTATGCAATTACTGGGGTTTCTATTCCAATCTTCCTCTGTCTTTCTAAGCACTTTAGTAAAGGCTGTTCCACAACAAGGCATTTGCATTCATGCACTGTACAACCAAAACTCTGTTGTTCTTCAGTGAAAAATGAAATAATTAAGATGAGGAAAATGAAAGAGGAAGCATAACACAGTTCAATTGTTTTTCTCTGCTTTCCCAATTATAATAAGTGGGGTACTACAAAATTGAGAAAGATGTCCTCTCTTCAGCCTTTAGTCATCACTTGTATTCCTCTCTTCTTCCATCCCCAAACTATAAGTCTTTTGACCTAATGTGTTCAACTTTGTTGTACTTGTCTTCCAGTACTTTGGTTGTCTTACTAGGATGTTTTGTCCTTCTCAGAACTCTCATTTCAAAACATGAACTCTTAGTTGAAAAAAAGTAGTTTCCTGCTTTATAGCATTTCATTTGTCTTTTTAACTTTCCTTGACCTTCTTTACATTTCGCAACCAATTCAGACCAAGAAAATGGCCATGTAACCATAAGCATTTTCCCCTCATCAAAATGTTTTTGATATGTGTTGGAGATCCCACATAAACTAAAAATATGACCAAATCATAGTATATAAGTTAATGCACATCTCATCTTAGAAGTTGAATTTGTGAGGTTGAGCAAAACTTAAAGTTCACTCTCTAAATTGGTATTAGAGTCTATCCTAACAAAGGTTGTTAAGTTTATCGTATCACCCCATATCAGGTCCCCTCTATTCCCACGCTCAAGATATCCAGCCCTCAAAGAGTGAGGGTGTGTTAAAAATCTCACATTGACTAAATATATGACCAAATTATACTAAATAAGAGGGATGCAAACCCCACCTAAAAAGTTGATTCTTTTAAGTTGTTAGACGTAAAGTCCACTTTCTAAAAAGGTATCAAAGCCTATAAGAGCATATTTTAATGAGATTTATTAGACTTATTGTGCCACCTGTTATCAACCCACCCTACTCCCATGCTCAAGATGTTTTGTACTCAGCGTGAGTGGATGTGTTGGAGATCCTACATCAACTAGAGATAAAACCAAATTATAGTACATAAGTGGTGCAAACCATACCTTAGCAAGCTTAGATTATACTTTTTAAGAATGTTATAAGAGAAAATGTAAAATAAAATATAACAAATAAAAAGGAAAGATTTACTTTTTTATGACATCAACATATTTCACTACAAAAAAAATAAAATGAAATGCAAATCAAAGCCAGTGGTTAGAGTGATCAAGTACTCATTCTCCAAGAACAACTCTCCATATGTAATTCCATCAGAATACTTTATCTTCTTGAAGTGATCAACCCCCTATCACAAAATTTATGAAACTTAATTAATTTATGGGTGATAGAGATTGGGTGAAGAATAAAGAGAACTAGCCAACTTACTTGCAGTAACATAAGGATACGCTCAAGGCCATAAGTAATTTCCACAGATACAGGTGATAACTGGAGACTTCCAGCCTGGAGGGAGAGAGAGTTGAGATCATGAAATTTAATTGGCATATCTTTTTTGTTTCAATAAAAGAAAAGCATTCAAAGGCTGAATCATGGAAAATGACCGTAAATAAAAAATCTGTTTTCTTCCCCTCTTTTTATAGAAAAAAAGTCCCTATCTCTCTTAAGCAGAATATTCTTCTCTCTTATAAATTTTCTTCTCCATTACAAAATAATAATAAAAATTCTGTCATGGCAAGAAAAACATACCTGCTGAAAGTAGGTGAATTGTGTAATCTCCATACCATCCATCCAAATTTCCCAGCCCAAACCCCAAGCACCAAGAACCTATATACATTTTCAATTCCCATATGGATGACATCACAAATTTATTAGATTTAAAACACACAAAAAAGAAAAAGGTTTAAATTTCCTTTAAGTAAGCAGCATGAAAAGATTTAAAGCAGAACAATAAACATTACCGGACTCTCCCAGTTATCTTCCACAAATCGTATATCATGTGCAGTAACATCGATACCTATCAAGGATTTATGCACTCCACAAGTTCATATTCAGAGTTTTTGAAGTGGAAAATGGATAAAATAGGGTATAATAAGAACTGCACAAATTTCAAACTGTTATCTCGTTTTTAGTAGTTAATTAATCTAAATTTCTTTCACCTTATTTGCAATGGTTAAGGAATATCAGTAACTTAATTTCAAGGGGAGTAAACAGTGAGGCAGTAAGACCATTTTCACCTCCCTTATTGGGATTACAAAGAGCAGAGGTGTTAAACTCAAGAGTGAGAACACTGAATTATGTATTTTGTTACCCAAAAAATATCTAGTTTTAGTCCCCAATTTCAGTACAAGACACACAACACAGGTTTTCCCATTAACAAGGATCATGTTTGGCATCACTTCAACTAGTTTCTAGCGTTTTGTTCTTTGTTTGACCTTATTAGTAATGTTTGATAAATAAGCTATTTTTAGTAGCTTGTTGCATTTTTTTTAAATGCTACTTGATGTAGCGTTTTTTCAAAAACTAACTTCAAACCTTTTATATTTATTCCCATTTTTGTACTTAAAATATTTATTAAATTTTTTCTTTACTCTTTTTTGTACAAGACATGAATGAATTTATTACACTTTTTGCTTCATTCACTCATAAGACATGACTTCATTATTTTTATGTTTTTAAGATTTAGTGGGATTTTATTTATTTTTAAGCTTTAAAGCATTAGCAAAGGTAAAATATTTATTAAGTTGAGGTGGTAGATTGTAATTTGAGACATTGATATTGAGAGATGATAGATTTGTTCTATTTTTATTAATTTTAAACATTTTGCATAATACATTGTCTGTTTTATCATCACACTATTTATTATTTTTAGAAATATACTTCAAGATATTTCAACTATTACATTAATTAACATAATGAAAGTGTTATTATGTCTATTTAAAAATATGCTGTTTTTAATTTATTTTAAATTTGAATAGAAATATCAAAAGGTATAATGTAAGATTAATAGAATATATAACAATTCAAAGTAAAATAGATGTAATTAAAATATTTTATCTATAAAATAAAAGCATGATATTTCAATGATATTTTTGAAATTGGATTCTGTTAATTTTAAAATCTGCTAAACTTTCAGTGTTGATAAATGACGGGCCAAATGGGTACTTTTCATGCTCTAGAGGTGATAGACAAGGAGACCCTTTATCTCCTCTGCTTTTTTTGTCTTGCAGAAGAAGTGATTATAGAAATATTACGAGTGCATCATGTTAAAGAACAGATAATTAGTAACACACAACTAATCAGCCATCATTTACAACAGTAAGATCCATACTTGAGTAATATTCTAATTAGTGCCAACTATGTAAATGAATCTAGACTGAAATTCTTACAGTCAATAAAGATCAACAAACTCACCCTAACTCCCAGAACAAATTATCCCTTCTAACCTAAAGAAACAAGCTCCCAAAACACAATCCTAAAACCAAATAAAAGATCACCTTTAGTAATTAGAATGCACATTGAAGAGGCAAAGACATCTATGATATAAAAACTAATAGCGCCTGTGCACTCTCGACAAGCTTAAGAAATTGAAATAACTAGTAAAACATCCGCCCAAAACCATAATAAATAGAAAGGAACATGCTTTTGTTCACATCAAAGCCTCTTAGTTTTTTTCTTAAAACAGAGTTTTCTTACTTCTTTTGTAAGTTTCTCTTCCATTGTCAAGCGAGTTTTCTATGTGTATGCTTAATGCTCATAAGTCAACAGATAAACAAAAAAATATAATCTATTTCAAGTGAATCAAAGATTATCAGTCTCAGTTACAACCTAAAGCAGTGAGGCTGCGGATAAATAGATCCTGAGAATTTCCAGGATCAGGCTTCAATATCACCTGAGATCAGAAAACAACCAAGAATTCAATGCTAGAAATGAACACAAGTCATTCAAGAAAAAACAAGCTTAACTAAAAGTTTATGAATTCGATCATGTCATCAAACTTGACCTGAAATTGAGTATGTCTTTGGAGCCTATTTGGGTTTTCTCCATATCGACTATCATCAGGGCGGATGCTAGGTTCCACATACCTAACATCAAATTAATAAAAAAACACCATCGATTTCAGATTCAAAACCCTCCTTGCTCTGCATTCATACTCATAAATAAAATTAACGAATTTTAATAAATGAGTATTAAGAACTGTTCTTGTCAAAATCTCTTGAGGTCTTAACTAGAACATTCAAGTGTGTTCCTTTCACATGATAATTCCAGGCTTATTTATAGAAAAGCAGTTGCAATCAGTAGTCAAGTTGTTGCAGTATATTATCCACATAATCAAGCTGTTAGTTTGTTGTCATTTTGGTACCTAGATATTCCGGCTAAACAGGGAGGGATTCTGTAATGTCCAGAGAGCAGTTAAAAATTACATATGTAGGTAACGGCCATGGCTGACTTCAATAACCTCAATGTCAGGCCACGCTAAGTTAGTTCAGCATACCTCACTCCAGGACTGATCATTCACGCTAATGAAAATCAGCAATAATAATCTACTTGAGGGTACGCAAACCCTCAGTTTCGAGTTAACTAAAAAGACACTCCATTCAAAGACCGATCAAATAGCTCGACATAGATCAATCACAGCCTGAGGGAAGGAACACAGCCCCCCAGTCTCAAGCTTACTAAACACAAACACTTCAATCTTAAGTTCATAAAACCACTATGCCTCCTATGTAAAAATAGACACTCCATCCCAAGCCCAACAACATAGCTCAACATAGATGGTCACAGCCCAACTGAGGGTACAAGAACAAATAGCTTCCACTCAAACAAGTATACTTAAAACCATAAGTATTTTCTGAGAAAACAAAACACGCTTCTAGTAGAATACAACAATAGAACTCAGTAATCATTATATTCACTGCTTCAGGGCAGGGAAGGACATGCGCACTAATTTCAAAATCATTACAAAAATTTCTTTGACCGAACAAAATGGATATTTTAAAAACTAACGCATAAAGCAATAACTTACATCTAAAACATACTTACGCGACATTCCATGGTTCAGGGCCAAGAACCCTTAAATATGTAAGAGGATTCATAGTCCCAGCTCCAACCTGCTCAATACAGCAAAATGAAAAAAAAAATGGTATGAAAGAAGATTCAATGCAAATTCCAAGTTCAAACTGAACCTCACTACTTGAAGCCAACCCTTAAAAGTATACAACATTTACAAGAACAACAACAATAATAATATCATATATTAAGAGAAAGTGGTCCTTGCATTGAGTCATTGATAGAGCGAAGAGTTTATACACTATCATCCAATTACATATTGCGTACAAATTAGTTGACTTACACTACTTAAATAACTTAAAAGTCATACCTAACATAATTTCCTATTGATTGTGAATGTAAAAGTTTTTCCACATACAATTCACAGAAATTGAAGTAAAAAATATAGAGTAAATTACACTAACACTCCTGAGGTTTTTTGAGATGCACGTAACCCCTCCTTATTTAACATTCACAATAACCTCCTTCATAGGGTACAGGATGCAATGTTTGTTAAACAATTAAAAAAGTTTAATGTAATGTTATATGAGGTGTAAGTGTCAGTGTAAGGATAAAAAAACAAGGAGAGGTACCGTGTCCAATCTCAAGAAAAAAAAAAAACAAACTCAGGCGATGTCAGTATAATATACTTAATAATATACCATCGATACATTTATAAGACAATTGAACCAAATTGACGAGTCACAATGCAGCAAACTAGTTTAACTACCTCTGTGTTGCTACATTGCATTATGGAACATCCAACAGAAGCCCAGTATTCCTGCAATTTCCCGTACAAGATAAAATAATTGAACCATCGAACAGTCTTCGTGATAAATTTAAAAGAAAAAACGGAAGGATAATGTGATTCTGTTAATGCAAAGACCTGAAGGCGCTGAATGGCTTGCTGGAAGGTGAGGGTTGGGGGGTTAGCGGAACGATTGTCGGACTGAGTTGAAGCAGACGAGTGGCGTGAGAGCGAAGGTGAAGGTGGAGGTGGAGGAGGGGAATGGGGAGTGGTGGTGGCGGAGACGGTGGTGGCGAAGTGGCGGCGGCGGAGGAGGGAGTGAGAGAGGCAGAGTCGAGTGGTGGCGTGGGGTTTGAGAAGGGAGATGACTAAGGGCAAAGCGAGGATTCCCATGGCGCGACCACGGGTGGTTGTTCCAGAAATGGGGGATAAGATAGGGTTTATCAAGTTTAAGCTTTTCGTTCCATTCGCAGAACCTGTTCTCCCAAATACTATTTGAAAATAGAACCAAAGAACAAAAACCGTTACTACACTACACCAAAGGTTGGGTGACCATAAATATCTTTTCAAATTTAATAAATAAGTCGGGTTATTGTGTATTTTTCTATATTATATAGGGAATATGCCTGACTTTTAATGAAAATTTGTATTCATTACTTTTATTTTAATCATTTTTTTTATAAAAAGATTAAGTAAATTTGAGTGCCATAGCATTTTATGAATGGTTTATATTGTTGAAAAATGTATAAATAATTATATAATTGGATATAATATTTATTTAACTATATTTCTTAAAATAATATCAGAGTTCTTCATAATTTATCTCACTAAGGTGTCTCGGCATCATGTCACTTACTTTCCTCTTTTTAATTTTTTTTAATTTGTAGCGTGAAAGATGTATTGAAAAGTTTACACCAACAAAAAATAAGACAGGATTATATTATGTTGAAATGTCTAGTTTAGTGAGAGATCATATCATGTATTGTAATATATAAAATATGTGTAAACTTCACCTAAGAAATTTATTATTTGAGTTTGAATTAGGTTTAAATTCAAATTATAATATGATATCGAGTGAGATTTGTTAAGTCTATCTTGTCATTTACTATTAGATCATTGATGGACCACTCACAATTATTTAGTTTAAGGCTCAAGAGGTTTAGTTTGTAAGGTACTAATACTAGTGCTCACTAACTATGCAAAAATATAAATTACTACAAGAATCTTTTCTCAATCATGGATTATGGATTGGTTAGGGTTCTTGATACCATGTAGATACAAAGAAATATATGAAGAAGTGGATTATGTAGTATTAACCAGGTATAAAATGTTACAAAAGTGGTGTTATATATACACACAAAACTAACCCTAAAAGCCACAAGTAAATGGGCCTAAAACATGGACCTATTCCAACATAACTCAGGAATATAGAGTACATCACTTATTACCTATGTTTTTCCTTGTATCTCCCATTTGATATCCTATGTGCCTTGCATCGCCATGCATGTGCCATTTCCCAATTTTATAGAATGTGAAAAACATTCATCTATCATGTGAAACCAGTTCTAGTTGCAGTCATGTGGCTGCTACAACCACTATAAAGAAACCAAATGTCCTTTGTTTATGCACTTTTTTTTCTTGCACACATGCCATCACTACTAGCTTTTATTTTTCATCTAGTTTTGTATAGTTTGTTATTGCCTTTTCTCATTTAAGACGTTTTTACTGAAAATAACTCAATTGATGACACTTAAAGCACTCAATAGTTGCTTTATTGAATGTTTTACCTCGTCCTCGTCCTCTTGCATTGTCATTACCTCTTCCTTACCCACGACCGTGTCCTCTTCCACTAGGTTTCTCCTCACATGCAATTTCCAGGGCTTGATAATCTCCTTCTCGTCTCGTCGCCTTAATAACTTTTGTTCATGAACAAGCAAGGAACTTTGAGGTGCATCAACGGTAAGTTTGTCTGTTTTTGTGGCTTTTTCAATGGGACACACAATATAGTCAAAATTCTCTCTAAGTGTGTGTAAAATTTTCCCCATGATCTTAGCATATGTCAAGCCTCATCTAACAAACAAGTTTGTAAAGTTGAATTATAAATAAGTTCACTTCCTTCCTAATATGACATAGACAAGTATGTCTTCTCATGGTAAAATGGTGGTAAAAGTAAATATGACTAATGAGGTACTCGTAGTTAAAGTTGATTCCTTTTGAAGGAAAGTACCAATACACAAAGGGATTACAAGAGAAAATTGTTAGGAATGCAATGTGAGTTAAAAGTTGTATTAAACTTTATGTGGTGAAATGTTAAAATTCGTCAAGATCATTCAATTTGGTCCATCTATAATTAAAATTCATTTATCCCAAATAAAAGTTAACCAATACATAAGCAATTTACAAGAAAAAGTTATTTAGAATGCAAATTTAAGATGAATCAAAAGACCTATATGTATGAGTTGTAGATAAATGTTTTTGTCATCAAGTCAAAAACAATATCGTAAAACACTTATCAACATCAAAGATATATTAAAGAATGCACTAAAATTATTCTAGGTCAATATATAATATAACAGACCTTATATAAACTCTATAAAAGTACAAAAAATTAACATGTTTCATAAAGCATATTTAATGTATATTTATGTTCTTTTGTGCATAAACAAATGTTTGAAGATAATACCATGGTTATTTTCTCAACTCTTTATATAAAACATTTTTCGTAAGTTGAAGAATAAAAACATAAGTAAACAATGAGAAGTTTTTGAAACATTTTTAATCTTAAACTTCACATGGAGAGCGTTTGTGTTCATATAATGAACTAAAAAAAGATGGTACTTATTTTACATCATCAATTTTTATCATTAAACTGTTTTAAAAAAATATTGAAATCTCACATAATAATATATGTGTTTCAAACAATTAACAAATTGTTTAACAAGAGAGTCTTCGTTTGAAAAAAAAAAATAAAAAATAACTTCATTATTAAAAATAAAATATTTTATTATTGTAAATAGCATTAAGTGAGTAGTTAGATACATTTCCCAATTATGTAACTCATTCTCCACTGTTGGAAGTTTGCAAATGAAAGATAAATATATCTTATTCTATATCATTTTGAATTTCATGATTATTAAATTCAATTCTAGCATATTATGAATAACTTTTAAGTATTATTTTGAAAAGATATAAATATGTTAATTGTTTTCCTTAGTCTCTAAATAGATATGTAAAATTTAATCTACAAATAGATATAAATAGATATGTAACTTTATTATTAAAAATAAAATTCTTGTGAATTCTTAATTTTATCAAAATAAATTAACTAACACCTATAATTAATTAAAGAAATTATTATTAAATATGACATGTATTATTAGATTGTGAATTTTTATTTTTATTAGGAAAAACATACGACAAAAGATAATAAAATTATAATTATAAAAGTAAATATAAATATACTTTATAATAAAAAAATAATTTTTATTTATTTTATAGATACTTTTTATTATAAATAAATATTTTAATTTTAAAAGATGATTAAATTAAAATATATTAAATAAAAAATGGTTAAATTTAAAAAATGATTATTTAAAAATAAAATTAATAAGGTAATTTTTTTAATTTAAAGGATTATTTATTAAGTATAAAATTGGAAAACAAAATGGTAAAGATAAATTATCATAATTTTTAATAATGAGGAGAAAATAAACTTCAAATTTATTTTCATTTTCATTTGATTTGATGAAGCACAACAGAAATTGTTTTTAGAAGTAAAAGACAATTTTGCGAAAAACATGTTGAAGTTTTTTTAAAAACTGAAAAAGAAAAAATCAAAGAAAACGACCAAACCCTTCTCCATAAAGATGATGATCAAATCAATGTTTTGATCTGTGGCTATCAAATCAAACTCAAATTCGAACTTCATCTCACAATCTAATTGGAACCCAAAAGGAAAATCAGAGAATGGGGAACGAAGAAGAAGAGGAATTGGTGGCTGAAGTTGAAGCAGTGGAAGCCGTGTATGGAACCGATTGCACCGTTCTCAGTTCATTTCCTCCCCATTTTCACCTCTTTCTCAAACCCAGAACTGCTGATGTTTCCTCCCAACAGGTCTCCCCCTTCTCTATTTCATTGTTTTCCCTTCAATTTCACTATAATCCATTTTCCTGTTATTTCACCAACTCCCCAAAAGTAAATCTTGCGCATAAAATTGCTCTTAAGATGCAGTGTTATTATATTATATAGAGATTTATGCCATTAGAGTGGAACTAGATTCGGATAACTTAATCAAGATTTTAAATTGAGACCTTTTGATGAAAAAAGAAAAACCATAAAAGAGGGTGGCTGAAATGGGAGACCTTAAGTCATTGGTTGGAGTGAAACTAGACTCGGTTTAGTTAAGGTGAAAACTTGATCGGAAGGATACCTACTAAAGGTGGTAGACTGGATTTGTTGGCTGAAATCACTCAATAGTATAGTTCATGGATACTTTGTACCAATGTTATTATAATAAAAATATCGGAATAGAGTTATGTTAATTTAATAAGGTGGAAGGTTGGTTTAGCAGTAGTGGAGAAAATTATTAGATTATCCAGAGAATCACCATAGTCCCTTTCCAATCACTTAACGCATACTTAATTTAACTTCTTGTCAGTTGAAAATTCCATGTCATGTGAAAACTGGCTGGGATCATGGATATATGGTAGCCTTGGACCATGTAATATGTCTTTAGTTCAAAGAGTGTGGTTAAGTGTGTTATCAAATTTGTGTGTTCCTCCCTTCTATCTGAAATTATAAGTTCTGAGACAGAATTCTCACTTTGGTATTTATTGTTAGGGCAAAAGGACAGTAGAATTAAAATGACCGAATGAGTGACTTTTGTAAAGTTAGGGACTAAAGTAGATTTTTTTTAAAATTAAGGACTACCATGATGAATGCTTATAATTTTAGTGATTGGAATGGGGGTTTGCTTTGTTAATTTTGTTTTTGAGATTAATTTTAAGCAATTTCAGTGTGAAGATTTTTATATTGTTAATCAGTTAGAAATCACAAGTATGACTTTTGAAGTAGTTGTTACAATAATCTAATTTTACACAAGTTAGATTGTTGATGTATTAAATTAAAGCCAAGTGTGTGATTGTTGGTGTTGATTTAAAGTTATATCTCCCTTAATCTGTTGGTGTTGATTTTAGATGTGCAGCTCTGCCACTGGAGCAAGTGTCTGATTGTTAGTAGTTTCTTGTGTTCATTTTCTTTGCAGTTTGTGGAAGCCGTTCTCGAGATACGAGCTACCTTACAGGTGCATTTTTGCTGTAAATATGCATGTGATCTGAGTAAAGTTAACTGTTACTTTCAAATGCAATAGGTTGGGGTATCACATTCACTTTGTATATGTACAGACTGTAGTTTTCTTAGAGGGAGCTTGACTTGTACACAGTGTAAAACACATGCACCTAGTATTTTAAATGGGGTTTCCCTTACAGGTAGCAAAGTAACTTTGAAAATTGACTTTTGCTTCCTTTCTTGTTGTAGTATCCAAAAGAACCACCTTCTATTGAGCTTGTGGATTGCAAGGGTCTGGATGAACAGAGACAGAAACATCTATTAAATTACATACAAAGTAAAGCCTGTGAGATCTCCCCTTGTTTAATGCTTGTAGCTCTTTGTGAGGTAACAATTGCATCATTGATCTAGCTGCACATTTTAAAACAAGAATAATGATGGTTTTGCTCCATACACATGTATGTCTCTTGTTTGTGGATCATCTTATAAGCATTTAGTTAGTAAACTCTATAGCATCTACTTCGATCACATTTTTGCTTTGGTCCTGGTTGAGATGAAAATATATAATAAAAATAAGGTCCCTTTCCCCCAAACTATTTTTATCTGGTGATATTTATCAGTAAATGAGTTTTATATGCACTCAAGTCCTTGATATTGAGGAAGACTCTTGAATTTAAATGCTTTAAAGTAATGAGACTAATAGCAAATGTTGAAAGTTCTGAAAAGCACGGTGAAAACCTGCATTAGTTTAAAATAAAGTGATAGGAGATGCCTCAGTCAATGTTTTTTGGTTCTTTAATTCAAACTTATGGGCAGATGGAGACTTGATCAAGACCAAATCAGTGGTACAGAATAACTAAGCCCAGGATGAGGGAGTTAGGCTGGTGTATGAGAAGCTTCAGGTAGCAAACCTAGCCATACTGTTACAGTAGAAATTGGGCACAAGCTTGCCTTGAATTATGCATTCTATTGTCAAATAAGGGTCTCCATATTCCGCAAGTGCTTTGAGGGACTTGCTTCCTTGTACTAGAGTATCTAGTTCCAGCTCCAGCTTACCCTCCCTCTTTCCTCTACTCCACCTGAAACTACCTGTGGCCCATTCCTCTCCATCACATACACATGTTTCATATTGCAGCAGTCTGCTGCATTGATTTCCTCATTGTGGCTTAGGAAAGATAAGCTGCTTCGTACATTGCTTCCTTGGGATTATACTTTAGTCATGTGAGGTCTATAAGCCTAAAATTTCACGTGACTACTATTTTAAACTAGTAGTTCCGTTGAGTTCGTAGGTAAATCATTAATTAAGCAACATATATATTTAGATAATGGCAGTTGTTTATATCTTTATCTTGTAATATTTGGTTACCTAAGTTTTAGAAGATAAAGGGTTTGACAAAATTAGTGGATAAGCTAGCTCAATGCTGTAACGTAAGCTCAATTTAAAATGTTATCAAGTTTGAATGTTTATGCTAATATGTGAGTTGATTGAATTATTTGATAAATATAACATGGAATAAAATAACAATATTTCATTATTTATCCCTAATTTAAAAAGTTGTAGACTATATATATTTTCAAATAATTACCATTTTTCATGAATTCAATTTCAAATGATTTATTATCTTAAATATTAGGATGCTATTTAGAGTCTTAGTTAAGTTTGTTGAGCCTATCTTGTTAGCCACTATTAGATTCCCCTTAGTCCCCAACTCGAGATGTCTAGTTCTCGGCATGAGAGGGAGTGTTGGAAATACCACATCGACTAGATATAAAACCAAATTATACTATATAAGTGAGTGTAAAACATACCTACCAAGTTATTTTTATGAGGTTGAATTAAGTTTAAATTCTACTTTCGTAAGAGGATTTTTTTTAGTTTTATTCCTTTGTAAAATATTTTTATCCAATGAAATGAGATTATAAGGAATGATATTTGATGAGAGTGAGAGAGAGTGTGATAAGGAATTTTAAAGATAAGAAGGGCAAGTGAGGAATTCTACTGAAATAGTAATAGTATAGGGATAAAAGTTGGAATCCTTAGAAAAAGTTGGAAAAAGAATAAGCTGAGGTTAAAGGCTCAAATGCTATACAAAGTAGTGTTTTAAAAAATGCTATAAAGTAGTGAGATAAGCTCTTTTATAAAAAAAACTCTTTTTGGTGTTTTTAAAAGCTAGTAAAATAAGCTAGAAGAAGCTATTTTATTGTCTTGCCAAACAAAATGAAAAATTAGTAATATTAATGGTTAAAATATTCATTAAAAATTACTCCTCGCATTTGTTGCTATTGTTTTGTTGATAACACGTTAATTTATTGCTTTATAGTTTCAGACATAGCTTTGGATAACATGATAGTTGCAGAGCATGGAAATACATCTGTCATATCAAATATAGTTTTTCATACAGTAATAATTGATAATTGATCGTTGAAATGTATCTGAAGGAAGCTGTTGAGAAACTGTCAGCTATGAATCATCCTGATGGTGATTGTCCATTGTGTTTATTCCCTTTGGTCCCAGAAGATCAGCAAAGCGAAACTTTGCCTTTTATGAAGTTAATGTCTTGTTTTCACTGCTTCCACAGGTGTGTCTATTAATTTTATAATTCTAATTTTTCCCTTCTGTTCGCACATGTATTAACACTAGATTTTTAGAAGTTTTATGGGTTTATATTTTGTCATGGCTTAGCATTAGATTTCCATATCTGATTAGTAATTGTCTATAACTGGCAGTGAATGTATCATTAGATGGTGGAAATGGCTTCAAAGTTCTAAAGAACCAGACTCTGCCAATACAGACAGTGTAGCTGCACATCGGAACCATGGTATGGATAATTGGAAGGTGTTTTGACAAGATTAAACATAGTTTTCAATATGAAAATTTTCTTTTGTACGACCAAAACATAGAAGCTTCGAGAGCTAATATATTCTGTAGAAAATCACAATTAGCCTCTGAAGTAGATCAATAATTTTCAGTTTCTAACTAGGTTTGATAACATTATTTCAATTAGAGTAATTCCTGTTTATTTTTTGTCGTTCAGAATCTTGTTAAATGGATAAGATCCCATCATAATTCCTTGATCTTGTTTTTCAATAATCTTTTGCTTGAAAATAGTGGTTTCATTCACAGCCTGAAAATTTCACATAAGTTTACACGTAGTCTTCTATGTGAAATCATTCTCATAGTAAGCCTCTGTGTAATCACATCCATTTTTTTATTAAAAAGTTTAGGAACAAGCCATGCTTTATAGTTATTCATGGAGTCATCTGAATGGCGGTACTGTGAAGAGGTTAAGGCACAGGAGACTTAGAGTTGTTAGTTACCAAGGCAACAAATTCAGCTCGCATTGCTGCTTTCCAATGATTATTGCCTAAGCTTTCTTCACGGTTGTTGGTTTCATAGTAGTAAGTAGAAATATAGCATGTAAGAGAGTGTGGAGACTGCCCAGTTTGTTACATACCTTTTCTTGCCGAGGAATTTATGTTTTTTGGTATCGATGATATTTATATTTTAAGACAATCCATTTGGATTAGATAACTCAGCTTCTTTAGTTATGGATTCTTTATATAATTATTTTAAATATCCACAATTTGATATTTTAGTTTAGAGATTGTATTTAGGTAGCATATTAACGTCTATTCTGTTTTTCATTGCATGAAATACATACCTCATTTGTCCTGCTTTAATGCAGTCCTAATAAAAAACAATGAAAATTCATAGTATTATACATTCTCAAGGAAATTATGTTTTTTATTGTTAGACAATCATAAGAAAATGGAAGAGAGTGTGGGAAATTGTCCCGTCTGTCGCAAACCTTTTCTTGCCAAGGATTTGGACCATGTGCTTGCCCTAGTTGGATCATACTCTTCCCAATTGGTAAGTTATTTGTTTCAACTCTACTGCATGGACTGTAAATGAGAATTTCATTATTGGTTTATATTTGTTTGTCTAAATGGTTTGGAGTTAGATGATAGGCCTAGTTGGGACAAATAATTTTCACAAATCGTTATTTTATATGCATTTCAAGAATGGGTTTGTTTTAGATTGTTTGATGTGTTGAATTGAATCTGATATTTAGGTTGTGGAATAGAAGAATTGAATTTTTTTTAGAAATATATATGTTAGATATTGTTTGATATTATTAAGATATTATTAATCACAATATCAAATAATATTTTCTATTTACTCTATTTATTTTCAGTTACTTTTTTTAATTGTATCTTTCTTTATTATAAATAGATTATCCTATGTGTCGTTTATACACAAGAGATTAATCTCAAACTCTATTTTCTTTATTCTCAACAATATATTTCAACGCTGTTTGTGGTATACTATTAGATGCTTGTGACTCTTGCTCCTTGTAAGTTTTAATCTTGTGAAACAGAAGTGAAGTTTTATTCAACAGAACGAGGTCTCAATTCCAAGAATCAATTTCAGTGGTTGCCTTTATAGGGTCAATATTTTGACGCACTTTGTCAAAACTTCAAACTTGATATTAGTGCCAAAAAATTGGTTGAATGACAACAATCTTGTTTTGAATATTAGTTCCGTATATCTTGATCTTGAAGTTAGTCTTTGTTTCCCCTTGGATTTCAGACTTCAGACAATGAAGAACTCAACGATGAAGATACGCTCCTTCAATCAGAGAATGAGATCATTAGGAGACATAAATTTGAAGCCATCCTAAATTTACAGAAGGAGAACAGTGGCTTGATTGAACCCAAAAAAGATATAGTCATATTACCTGGTATGTATCTTCCACAACCAGTTGCAATGCCGAGCTCCACATCAACCAAGGAATCTGATGAGCAGACACAAAATGAACCACCTGCAGTTGTGTCAGCAAAACACGTCGGTGGGACGTCAAATGGACCCAGTTCTAGCAGGCAGAGGAATTTCGGTCCAAGGAGGCAGAAAGCAAGAAGTGATAACCACTCTAGTTCAACTGTAAGAAATCCAAGAAAACCAGTTCAACAGTGGGTAAGAAGAGATACTCCCAGCAATAAGCAATAGAAGTGATGTCTCTTACTGGTATAGCAGTGTGTTTGGTTTAGTGAAGTGGATGTGAAATTGGAAGTAGGTTTTGCTTTATTTGATGAGAAAACAAACATACTTTAGGTTTTATTATCACATATATGTTTCAAAAGGTGAAAAACAAAGTATAGATAGTAGAAAAAGACAGAGATCTGTGCCTCTTTTTTCCCTTTTTCAGCTAAAGGGGTGCTGGAGAAGCAGAAGCCAAGAAAGGAAAGACAAGCAAATTGATGTGTTTTCTGTTTTTCCTTTTATGATTGATTTTGCAATCAGGTTATGATTTGACATTCTGCCTTTTCTCATAATATTTTCTTAATCGGAGATTTTCTTTTTGATATGGAGTTTTGAATGCTACTTTTGATTCTATTCAAGGAATTAGCATTGAGCCTAACTGAATTTTAAGCCTCGTGTTCCAGTTCTTGCAGAATGAATCAGTGCAGCAACACTCTTCTCTCCTTTGTGTAATTTGTGGTTTTTCTGTTTTTTCTCCATGGAAAAGTTTATTCAAATGATATGCATTTTGTTTCTCTATGATTTAGAGGTTTACTGATTCCGACTTATTCAAATATATTTTTGATTCTTGAAAATTTTTGAGTTTTGTTTTTTATTTCTAATAAAAATATATTTTTTTTTTTGTTTTTGTCTAAAAATTGTAGTTATATAGCTTTAAATAGTAAAATAAAACTATTTGCCTAATATTTTTACGATTAAAGTAATATAAATAATAATGAGAACAAAAAATAAAAAATAAAAAATTATTTTTAGGAACAAAACAGTAAAATATGATAATTTTTCTTGAAGTAAAACTTAATCAAGCTTTACTGCAAAGAATATAAGTTCTTTGCCATAAGCTCTAAATAACATCAACAGAAGTTCTCACATGTTATAAGCCAATATGACACATCTACAAAAGTCAATTGGTAAAACGATTAAGATTATAATTAGAATTATATGTTTTACTTTTTTTCTTATGATAATAAAAAATAATAAAATTATTATTATTGTCATTATTATAATTACAAAATTAAATATAAATAATTTTTATAATTTTGTTGTAAATATTTTTTTTTGTCAATATTTCTACAATAATTAAGAGAAATACAACTCCACCAAATAATGTGCAATACTTCTTCTATGAGGAAAAAGTTTGTGTTGTGGCGATACAGCTTAACTTTAATTTAATCATAATATAGTATTTGAAATTATCTAAAACAGTAACATGAAATTTCCAGTATCATTATTGGTATTACAAATATTGTGATTTGAGTCAAAATTAGGAAGTATTCTAAAATCTTCCTAATTTAAAAAAATAAATTTAGAAAAATAAATTCATAATCTGATTCATACATGAACATTCTAAAATCTTCTCCTTCTCTTTTAATATGTCTTGTCCAACCTTTATTACTAATTCAGCAATTTGTCATATTCATCATCTATATATAAAAGTCAACATAATCACCGTTAGAGAATACAATACATATACATCACTAAAACTGTGACATCCCATTTAATAGAATAAATTTACTCAATAAAGCATCAGAAAATTATAATACTAAAAGAGCAATTAGATGAACAGGGAACATAAGAAAATCCACTATTACAGTCATCCAGGAAGTACTTAAAAGATAGTGAAGCACATTAACAATTGCCTCTAACAAAGCATAACCTAAAGGAGTTTTATCAGTATTACAAAAAAGTAGCAATGCCCCTCAAGAGCATGGAATTACAAAAGGGCACTAGGCCAAAGAACTGTTCCTAAGAGTCACATATACTATTTACTAAGTTGCACAACTGCTACCACCAGACCTATTTCCAGGATTTCCCCCATTTGCTCCCACCAATAAGGTGATCATTGCAAAAGAGAAGACAAGACAAGAAACATACACAAAATGAAAGGGTAAGCTAGTGTAATTTGACTTTAACATATTGTACCAGACAAATATTTAAACCAGTCCCAGCATGCAACATCATAAGCACAAAGAATCATGTTATAGCAAATAAACAGGACACTAAGACTCAATTATCCGGATAAATATATTAAAATCGGATTCACTGGACTCTCGCACTTGTGGTGGCCTCTACTGCTCTGCAGAGCCATTGCCAATGGGTTTCACCCTACCACACACAAGGTTAGCCTTTAAACGTCTAAGGCCATTATCCTGCCAGAGACTAGGGCCTCCCGCTACTCTCACCACTTGGCTCAGTTTGCTCTACATGAGACTCACTGACCCTTTAGAGTTTCGGTATGCGGTCCTTACTTGAATCCATATCTTAATATATACACTACACACCACCGTGAGATCTCCCCACGAGACTCATGAAATTACGCCTATCTCACACCAATATCATGTTTCTCATATCATAACCACCACTTTCATCTCATACATTCAATGTTTATTCCACCCAACCACCATTTAACAATTTCATGCCATAACTCATACCAAACATACCAATTTCAGTGCATACAGATCACACAACCAAGCATATTAGATACGTACAGCCAAACCATGAAAGCTTTCAAGAATATAGAATCAAATTTGCCCCATTCTCGCTCAGGCTAAAAGCCTTCGGTCATGCTACATCAACTGTCTCGCTTAAGCTAGGCGTTGTCGCTTGAGCGAGTCCTGCAACAGTAGCACTCTGCGAGCTCTTGCTTGGACGAGACCACCACTTGCCCAAAACCAAAGTCCCTCGCCTGGACGAGGACGCAAGCAGAGAGCACATCTGGTTTCCTCGAGTACTCGCTTGGGCGAGCCATTTTTGCTTGAGCGAGACAATGCGTCGCTCAAAACCAGAATTGGTCGCCTGAGCGAGATGCTTGAGCAGAACCAGGGTGATTTTCTGCTAATCTCGCCTAGGCGAGACGAGCTCGCTTGGGCGAGAATACCAGCTCTCACCACTGTTCCACGCATGCAGCACTAAAACCAGCCAACACAAACCACACAGTTCATTCATATGTGAGCACATGCACTCTTTAAATCATTTCAAGCATGAAACAGAACAGAAGCACACCACATACTTCAAAAACACGAAAAGGAACCTAGCTTCCCTTACCTTTTTAGATGCAAGAAAAGGAGCAGCAACTGAAAGAGCGCAACTTAGGCACAACAGCTCCACGAACTAGGATGGTGAGCTGAAATGAAAACCCCAGGACCCAAACTAAAGTAAGAGAATGAACCCTAAATGCAACAAAACACCCAACTGGAAAAGGAGAAAGAAAAAGCTACAACAAATCTGAGGGGTAACTTACCAGAGGAAAACAGTTGAGCTAGCTCGAGGGTGGAAGTTCTCTATGCCCTAGCAGAGCTTTTGCTTTCGTAGAGAGAGACAGGAGAGGAACTATTTTTCTGAAGAAAAGAGTAAAGTGAGATTGTGAGGAGGCTGACAGAGTATTGAGGTCCTACAGAGGGGCTGACCTTGGGCCTACGAAAAGGCCGGGCCCAACGCTTAGGAACAGAAAAAGGGACTTACAAAAACTCTATACCCCCAATTTGACACTATTTATTTAATCTTTACTCAACAAGTATTAATTTAATTAAAATATAACACTGATTTACCTAAATTGTTTTGGTCTTGAAAAAAAAATTTAAAATATCATGTATTTCCAGTGATAATTTTTTTTTTATGTTATCACAAATTAATCATGATTTATATAATGTTTTAATGTGTTATAATTAATTTATTAATTTAGATATAAAGTTATCGAGAATAATTATACTAATTTAACCATAAAATATTGTGTTAGTTTAATAAACACGTGAAAAAGTATATTAGGTTTACTCAATATGTATGTTTATCACTTTTCATCAATGTTATCACTAGTGCAGAATGGACTTTTAGCCCCGGTTGTTTTTGTTATTCTGCCTCGGTTTTAGAACCGAGGCATATTGGGGTGAGGCCAAAAGGTATGACTTTTGGCCTCGGGTGTTAACCGGAGCCATAAAGCGCTTTTTCTGCCTCGAGTAACGTAAGAACCGAGGCCATAGGGGACATTTTTTTGGACCACCACTGCAGTTGTGGTAAGTCGTTCGAGCACCACTGCAGTTGGAAGAACCCCTCTGTGGTACCATTGCATGACTTGTTATTTGCTTTCTCTCAGCATCTCTGAGGACATCCTTCCAGATCTGGTTTCAGCCCCTC
>Ga0214542_1006658_pt1 | contig 20852 bp, 7 predicted proteins | sample CNSS1metaG_FD_160096 | JGI IMG/M metagenome (GOLD analysis project Ga0214542, IMG submission 160096) | Root nodule microbial communities from cowpea collected in UCLA plant growth center, Los Angeles, California, USA - CNSS1 | ecosystem: Host-associated > Plants > Roots > Nodule | place: USA...
TAATATATTTTTTTAAATATATATATTTTTTATTAGTTTTGTTTTTTTTTTCTTGTTGTTATTTTCAATAAGTAAAAACATGATAAAATATATTTTTTACTTTTTAAACTACATTATAATAATATATGAAACATTAGTAAAAACATAAGATTTTCTAATTGCTTTATTTAAATAAATAATACAGTTTATTAAAAAAAAAAGGATGTTACAGTCAACCCCTCTGCTAGGGTTCTGCCTCCGCTGTTACGTTGAGCTAGGAAGTTCCGTTACTCCATGTAAGTGACCTTCGAGTTCATGCTAGTTCCCTTTTTATAACCTTTTCGTAATCTGTTGTAAGAGCCTTGGTTAACCCCATTTGTCTGGTTCTGTTCCACTCTCACCTCAGCCCTGTAGTTCATCCTTGGAGCTGTCGTACTCGTGGTCGTACAGTCGGGGTCTTCGCTAGACTTTTCCAGGTATGGGGAAGTTAGAGTCTGAGTCCTGATTGTTTTATGGCTAGGTTGGATTTTATTAGATGTTGTATGCACTATATGATTGTGTTGAATGTGTGAACTACCATGTACTATCCTTTTGGGTGCGAACAGGTGACTGTTACAGGAGAACAGTGGCGAGACCTGTTAATCTCGCCCAAGCGAGCCAGTCTCGCCTAGGCGAGATGAACAGGGAGCTCGCCCAGGACTTTTGCGCGAAAGGTCACCCAGGCGACCAGCTCGGCTTTTTGAGCGAGTGAGCATCTCGCCCAGGCGAGAGGGGTCTCGCCTAAGCGAGATCCCGCGGGTGCTCCTGCTGTCTTTTTCGAGCCCTCGCCTAGGCGAAGGGGGCTCGCCTGGGCGAGATTGCCTCGCCTGAGCGAGACCCTCCAGCCTGAGCGAGGTGCTAGGCGAGATAGTGCAGTGTGAGATTGTTTTCTTGGCTTTGTATGGATAATGCTTGCTTGGTTTTGAGTATTGTGCTAAAGGTTTGATATGAATGAGCATGATTGAGTGATGCAAGTCATGAGTCATGAATAATGGGTTGGCATGAGTTTCGCATGAGATTGTAATGAAATGGTTGGTATGAAAGAGGCATGATAACAATATGATTTGGAAATCCTTGGTACATGGATGGTTTATGATGAGATGAAATGAGTTGGGCCTGAAACATGAAAGGCATTGGCTTTAAAGGTTGGTACAAATAACGTATACATGCATGGTGAATATTATTTGGCTACGTGATTATGTTTGTATGTGTCAGTGCATAATTCCTTGGGGTCTCTAGGTGAGACTTTCGGGGTCGCGCTTCAGTGGTTGGGACGTAATTCCATGGCCCCTGTTAGTGGGTGTCCATGGTGGTGCCCCATCTGTATAACTAGGTAAGGATTCAAGGTAAGGTTGCATCCTGACGATCTAAGGAGTCAGTTAGTCTCACCTAGAGCGGACTGACTCCCGTGGTGAGAGTAGTAGGAGGCCTGAAACTCATTAAGGACTAACCTTGTGGTGAGGAAAATTGATTCATTGTAACACTTGTGACATATAGCTCAGGGGTGAGCAGCTCGGGGGTGAGCAGAGGTATCCACCACAAGTGCGAGCATCCGCTGAATCCGACCAAGTTATACGTATCCGGATGAGTCGAGTCGAGTCGTAGTGTATTGATTGGAAGTCATAACATGCTTAGTTGTTGTATGGACATTGAATGATGGAAATATATTTGATTGTATGATGAGAATATTGTTGGCTTTAGCTTACCCTGTTTATTGTATGGTTGTATTGTATGTGGCTGTTCTTTCTTGCGATGATCATCAATTGGATTGATGGGAGCAGATGGGCGAGATTCTCGTGGTCAGCAAGGAAATGGTGATTTCGCTGCTTAGCCATTTGGGCTGGATTTATCTTCTTCATGATTTCTTTAGGGCTATGGCCCATGTATCGCTTTAGGCATTGCTACTCTACTCTCTTTGTTAGACTTGTATTTGGTTTCCCATTGGCAATCATGGTGTGCCCAGGTTGTAGGGGTTGTGTTAAGGACCCCGGACTACTCCATATTACTATTTTGTGTGATGTGTCTTTTAATTTCGCTTAATAATTAAATGGGACGTTACACATGATAAAAATAAACAGTATATAAAAATATTAAAAAAATGATCAAATGTGTGTCTTAGAAACAATTTGAGATATCATTTTGAAATAGCATAAAGGAAAACAAAAGTATAATTAAGAGTATGATAAAATGAAACATACCTTAGAGATTTAAAAAAACTTTTCAAATATCAACTTAATCGATGGTTGAAAGATAAAGAAAATTGTTTTGGCGAAACAAAAGAGCTTTTCAAATGAAAATAATAATGATAATAATAGAATAAAGAAGATAAATATTTTATATTACCTAGTAAATGAAATATTTATGCTATTGAACACTTAAATTGAAAGCGTTAAACATTCTGATATGAAAAGAAAATATACAATAAATAAAAATATTAAAAAATAGTAGAAATATTCAAATGTGAGACAAAAAATATTTGATTGATATACATTATTTGAACATAATTGCAAAAAGGTTAATTTTGTATAATAGTATTTTTGTAAAGCTAAATTATGAAAATAAAAGAAATATTTATAAAATTTGGAAATTTATTTACTGTAAAATAAGAGTGCATTATTGACTACGTGATAAATTTACATATATTTATTTCGAATAGTGAATGTGTATGGTGACTTAGCAAAAGGTGAGGCACTTTGAGCTTGAGTGTTGACTTTATTCGTAAGATTCTCTAGGAAATCAGTGAGAAGAGTAACTTTGCGTTGTTGTACTAAAGGTGGATTCATCGCGGAGGCTCTTAAGGGTGGTGGGAAGCGACACTTGTTTACATTGCACGTAAGGCTTTAGAGGAGTAGGGGAAGTGGACCCTATCTGTAAGGCTTGTGAGAAGCAGGAGGGGAGGACTTTGCTCGTAAAGCTCTTGGGAAGCAGGGAAGTGGAACCATGTCCGTAAGGCTTGTGAGAAGCATGAAGGGTGATTGCTCAGTGATAAACAGTTGTTGGTAAGCTATGTGTGAGAATTACAGTGGAACTATTGTCCTTAATGCTAAGTTCATTGGTGGAATATTATTTGCATTGATGATGATGCTATGAATTGTTGTGTTAAATAGTAATTTTTGTGAGTGGTTGGGTGAGACAACCAGTAGGTTGCATGACATTTAGAGATATTTTGATCATGTATCGTTGGGTGAGTGGTTCTATTGCATTATTGATGTATGTTTGTGATTATAATGTTTGTTTTCTTCTATTAGCTCATTCTTGCATTGTTTGTGTTTTCAATAGGTGATCGTATTTTTATAGCGGAGTAGATGATTGTACAAATGTCAATGAAGTTTCCTTGATGAGGTGTTATATCCAATTTGATTGTCTATGCAACATTAGTTCCTTCTTACTTTAAAATACCTTGTTTTAGTTCAAAATAACCATCAGATAGATCAAATTGGATAGTCCTAGCCAATTATACTGGTTTCACAAACAATAATACCAAAACAACCCAAAAACAACCGTGTAAGCAATAAAATCACAATTAAATTCAATCAGTAAACTCAATTCACCATTTTTAAAAGAAGAACCATTCAATTATTATAAATAAACTATCTTCCCTTACCTAGATCGATGCTCCTAGACTTAAAAGGTGTTACCCACAGACTCTACCTCATATATGTTGCTCTACCGGCATATAGAAAACTCCGATCAACAATTAGAACACACCCTAACGATTTCAAAGATTCATCTTAAGCATTTAAATACCACATGCAAGCCCATGCAGCATATTTCTTTAAAGACCATAAACAAGGACAAAAGATGGCGTATTTCTATCTTTAAACAGAGAAAGGATGAAGTCATAAATTTAAAGAGAATGTGGAGAAATGGTTTAAAAGTAGTTTTAGAGAGATGGTGGTTCTTTTAAAATGAAACTCAATTAATAGAAAATTATATCTATAGTCTAACTTTTAGTTATAAAATAGTCTAGTATAATCTTTTAAGATCACTATTACTCTTAGTTATTTCTAGATCCCTACAAAACAACATAACAAAAAGTAAATAAATAAATAAATTATATATCATAAATTCAATTTAAAAATATAAAAATTTTAAACAAAAAATGTTCTTACAAATCTAAAATATACTCTTCCAAGACTTGACAAGAAGCTCTTGCTTACACTCTTCAACCTCCAATTTGTTATGTTCCATGTTTGCTCCTAGGTGGTTCAAGATGTGTCTAGGATTCAATGTTGTCAACGTCCAAAACTTGTAGAAGACAATCTCATGATCAAGTCAGGTATTTGCGTCAAACAATAATAAATGTAATATTGAATACGTAATAGTTACCTTGTGAACAGTATTATTTATAGTAAATTCATGAGTTTTTACTTAGTTGAGCCTAGTCTGCTTTAATGGTTTACCTTTCTTAAGTCATTTATAATCTACCTTGTGTCCTAGTCTCCTCATCAAATTACGCTCGATCATCATTAGATCTAGTCGATATGTCCTCTCGATAGATATAGCATCATATTTTGTTGTCCCAAGTGATTTGAAAAAATTTAAGAAAAAATACCAAAAATAAAATATCCAAAAATTTAAAAAGCTTAAAATTTAATTAGCTAAAAAGTAACAACTAAGTATTATTTAGTTTATTGGTACCAAACTGTATTTCCAACCTGTAATATTAATAAGGAAAAGTACAAAGTAGAACTCAAATAATTACAATTTAATGTCTATAATAACAAGTAGATGAGCTACATTACAACTAGATTTACTATCTCAACAATTTATTAACTTAATTAATTCCATACACTTCCTTTCGACCCTACACACCATCTCCCCAACCAGATCCCTTCCATGGATCCTGCCCAGGATTTTCAGACATCTAACTAACCGTGAACGATGATATATATATCACTGTTCAAAACATGTGTCATAGTTTCCTCTCTTGAAAATTAAAATTTGTATTAACTTCGTCCCGAAATGTTTGGTGATTCAATAAATAATTTTTTCGTAATGAAGAGTTATATTGTTGCAGAGGATTGGGATCACACGAAAAGGTTTTATCTTTACTTGTCGACGATTAATGGGAAGTTCTGTCTCTTTGTGGCATAACAGTAATTAACGTACTTTTATCAGCACAACCCTAATTAATGTGTGTAGGTCCGACTTTTTATTGGTGAATGTGGATTAACATCTTGTCTACGTATTCCGGTAGTTCAACAACTCCAAATGCACCTTGAAAAAAATAGTAATGTGTCTACGTATTGCTATCTTTCGTTTAACTTCAAAAGTAAGTCAGGAACTTTTGCCTTTCCTTTCTTGTTTTTAAATTTTTATAGAAGATAACGATGATTTCTAATGTAATGATATTATATAAAGTTTAATTATGATACTTTTTCCAATATTTTTTCTAACTATAAGACTTAACTTTTTTCAATATAACTCTAAAAATATTCCAATGATAAATAATATTAAAAGTATTAAATATTTTTTCATAAGTAAAAATTGAAATTAGTTTTTCTTCAAAATTTTAATTAAATTTTGTTAAGTTTATTTAATCTTTTAAATGAATTTTATGATAATATTTGAGTTATTTACACAGTTTTACAGATTTTCGCTTTAACGTTATCTACAAAATTATCATAAAACATGTTTAAAACGTTACATAAACTTAACAAAATTTTGTTAAAAGAACTAAATTCATGCGATTTTAAAGTTTGAGTACTAAATTGGACTAAAATTTTGTAAAGAAACTAATTTTAATTTTTACTAAAAATTAAAAGTAAAAAAACATATTTAACCATATTAAATATAACTGATTAATAAATTTAGGATAAATGTTAATATTATTTTAAAATTTATATCGAGAGGTAATAGAAAACCCTAAAAACTGACGTGTGTTATTAAAATTGTCTTTACTTGTGTATTGTTTTAAACGTGAGTTACTAATAAATGTGTGAATTGGTTGTTTTTTGATAGAAAGTAGAGAATTAAATCAGTGGACGTCATGCGAACGTGATGTGTAAGTAACATCTTTTGAAAAAACAATGTGTCCACATAGATGCACAATTTGATTATGTCAAAATAATACGTTCCAGAATGTTAAATTGTCACCGCGTGACTTTCCATATACAGTACAACACGAGTAGGTCCTACTGCAAGTGTTTGCAAGTAAACTACCAATTAAAAGATAACAAGAAAAAGAGTTTATTTTAACGACAATCTATTTTTCTACGTAAAAACACTATTGAAAAAAGAAGTTAACGCAAGCAATCTTATGAAAAAGAATAAAAAATAAAATAACAAATACTCTATAAACTAAAAACTTGGGTTAAATTATTTTTTTTATCCCTCTATTTCTCATGAAATTTCAGTTTGGTCCTTAAGTTTTTAGTTGTCTCAATTTGGTCCTCATTTTCTTAAAAATGACTCAATTTGGTCCGTTAACTTTGATCAGACAGTGTTAAAGTTAACACCACATGTCAATTTCTGGTTTTTTTAAATTTTTTTAATTTTTTTAAATTTTTTTTTTAATTTTTGACACATGTCACTTTATAGTTGTGTCACATGTCAAAGTGACATAATTTGGTCCCTATATTTGTTTTTACTTTTAATTTAAACCCAATTTTTGTAAAAATGAAGTAATATTGTCTTTCCTTAAATTGACACTAAATTTTACTGTTTTATAAATTGTATGGTGATATTCTTACTAAAATTAACGTTTTTATTAAATATTTCTATAAATATTTTAAATTAACTTTAAATTCTACACAAAACATTAGACTTTGGTGTTGTTTTGAACTTGAAATTTAGTTTCTAAACTTATGTGTGACAAGTTATTTGATTTTTAATCTTCACTAAATTTGTATAATATGATACATTTGATGCCTTTATATGTGATGACAAAATTGTTAATTTTTGAAATTAAGTTTGGGGTTTAACTTTGTTTAATAATAAAACTAAAAAAAAGTTTATTTAAAGATATTTCTACAAATATTTATTAAAAACGTCAATTTTATTAAGAATATCATCATAAGTTGTATACAAATAATAAATTGAGTATCAATATAAGGAGGGACAATATTGCTTCATTTTTATAAAAAAATGGGACTAAATTGAAATTAAAAACAAATATAGGAACCAAATTGAGTCACTTTGACAAGTGACACAACTGTGAAATGACACGTGTCAAAAATAAATAAAAAAATCCAAAAAATTCAGAAATTGACACGTGACGTTGCCTTTAACACCGTCTGGTCAAAATTAACGGTGAGGACCAAATTGAGTCACTTTGACATGTGACACAACTGTGAAATGACACGTGTCAAAAATAAAAAAAATAAAAAAAAATCTAAAAAATCCAGAAATTGACACGTGGCGTTGCATTTAACACCGTCTGGTCAAAGTTAACGGTGAGGAACAAATTGAGTCACTTTGACACGTGACACAATTGTGAAATGACACGTGTCAAAAATAAAAAAATAAAAAAAATTCAAAAAATTTAAAAAATCCAGAAATTGACACGTGGTGTTGCCTTTAACACCGTCTGGTCAAAGTTAACGGTGAGGAACAAATTGAGTCATTTTTAAGAAAATGAGGACCAAATTGAGACAAAGAAAAACTTGAGGACTAACTGAAATTTTATAACAAATAGAGGAAACAAAAGAGTAATTTAACCAAAAATTTAAGCACGAGTCAAAATTAAAAATATAAAACAAGTTATATAAATTGACTTATGTTATAGTTTATACCGAAGAAAATTTCAAATTTTTTCTTTAAAATATTTATAAAAAAGCTTCCTTCCAAAACTTCAACAAATTTTCCTCAAGCAACCTGCATAGCCGCCCCTAGTTGGGAAAATTTCAAACAAATAGTCTGAGATGTGAATCCTTTACCAGTCAAGATCAATGTCTCTCATAATAAATCTAAAATGTGTTAAAAATAAAAATAACACCAATTTATTTAAATAAGTTCGTATTAAACATCATTATAAACTTTGACATATTAACTATTATGATATTTCAAAATTTATAAAAAAATTGATTTAAAGAACTTGGTTGTCAATGTTCGAATATAAAACCAATTTATAATATACTTACTAAGTTAATAAAAACATATTTATTAAAAATAAAGTGAAATATATCAGAAAAAATGAGAGAATAACTATTGATAAATAGAAAAAAAGAGAAGAGCATAGATAGACGATTTTATAAAAAAGTTTATAAAAATAACGGTTAATTTTCAAAAATATAATAAATAATTATATTTTAAAAGGTAAAATTGATATTTTGAAATATGGACACAAAAAAGGGAATCCTCTTTATATGTTGTTATGGATAAAACATTTTTTATGATTTTTTATCTTGTAAGCATTTTTGTAAAATTAAATTAATTGAAAGTTTATAATCAAAATCTATGTTTATAAATGGTTGTATAAACTTATAAGGATTCGTTATTTGAAAAATCAATAAACTTTCACAATTTAAGCCACGTGGATCATTTGCTCCGATATAAAGAACCCCAAACCAAACCCTAGACAATAGTTCTAAACCCAAAACTTAGGTTGGAAAATAAGATTAACCATGTTGACCTTGAGAAATTCACATGTGCACCGAATAAGTATCCTCAATAGTTCATCTTTCCCTTTATATATACATGGGGAAGATACTCAGAATAATAGGAATAGAAATTGGTGGTTCTTGAAGCAGCGCAAACTCTCTTTTCCTACACAGAGAAAGGTTCATAGGTGCAAGAAAGTTGTAATGGCAAGCAGTTCCAGAAACAGCAACACCATCACTGCTTCTCAAACTGTGAAGGCCCTTGTCACTGTGAAGCAAAGAAGTGGTGGACTTCTTGGGAATCTCGTTAATGGAGGTCTTGATGGGATCAAGGACTTGGTTGGAAAAACACTTGTTTTGGAGCTTGTCAGCGATGACCTCGATCCAAGTAAGTTCTGTTTCTTAACATCTATATTTTCTCACATCTTTTCTTCCTTTTCTTTCATAATGTATTATGCAGATTACTTTAAATTTATACAACTTTGGTCTTAGGTTTCATGACAAAATTATCCATATACATTTGCATATTGTTTTTTATATCTATTTATGTATTATTATAAGACCTATAGTCAATTATTGTATATAAAACATTTACCAAACTATATATAGTAAATCCTTCTCTCGTAAATTCCACACAGTAAAATAAAATTAAAATGTTGAGAATAAATTTGAAGAAAATTTCTAATTACCATTTATCTATTGTCGTGAATGTAGTCACCATCACAATTGTATTTTTGCCAATTGTAATGTGCCACTTGTCCAAATGATAGATAATGTGGGGTTCTTGTTTCCCTTACTGGATATCACCTTATCCAGAGGAAAGAAAAGTCAAATTCTTCTATTAAAATGCAATTATAAAATAAATATATAATTTAATATTTGGATTTTATGCTGTAAAAATTATTATAATGATTTTAAATCATGTTATAGACGAAATATATTTTAACTTATTATAACAGTTTAAACTAAATTAAATAGTATCTTTCTTCTTTCTTATATTACATATATTCAAATTTAAATTAACAAATGTACATGACTTACACTAAATGACTTGTTACTATATTCCTGGACAACATTGTATCTTTTTATTTTTAAAAATTTAAATGTTTACATTTTAAATTTTAAAATCTAATTCAGATGTTCACATAAAAAGATATTTTTCAACTACTGAGGAAATATTAATTATTTGCCAGCAAAGGTTTGAAGATATTATTGAATGAATTTATTCCATTCGTACATAAATATACAGTTCTAAACACGATCTGAATGGATTTCAATACGCTGGCTCCAAATTAATTGGAGTACGGTTTGATATAAATTGAGAAAATGAAAAAGAAAATGTTTCTTCCACATCAAGAGTAAATTTTAAGTAATATAGGAATAATGGTTGAGTTAGTCGTAAGAAAATCTATAACTATACATGAAAGGATTCCTTTTTTGTGTCCACATTTCATAATTCCAACTTTACTTTTTACAATTTAATTATTTATTAAATTTTAAAAAATTAATGGTTACTTTTACAAATATTTATAAAACTATTTACTTATCTCCTTCTTCTTTCTTCTCTTACTATTCATCAATAGTTATTTTTCTCATATTTTCTCCATACATTTCTCTTTATATTTTATAAATATATTTTTATTTTGTTTATTAACTTAATAACATTACAATATCATCAATTATTAATATAATTTAAAAAATGCGTACACACAGACGCTATCGCGCCTATGTTTACGCTAGTAATTCCATAAAAATTATATATTAAAAGTTAAATATATTTTTAATCTTTGCTAAGTTAAGATTTTTTTTATTTCCCTAAAATTATATGATTCTTTTTTATTCATAATATTGTAAATTATATGAAAATATTAATTTAATTTTAGGTTGGAAAAACTGTTAAATAGTTACTCTAAATAACACGTTATAATATTAACATGTATCATCTTAAAAACATTTAAAATGTGTACAAAATGTTATCGATTTAGAGATTTTGTTTTTGGTATATACATTTTATATTTTTATTTTATGCTTACTTATATTGTAAAAGTAAAAAAATGTATAACATTATATAAAAATATACATTTAATATTTTTTTATTTTTCTCTTAATTATAATTTAAAATTAAAAATAAATTATCTGAATACAGTAAACATTTGCTTAAATCCGCACTCATTTAAGTCTGCATTTCGCGTAAATTCGCATTTGGAAAGGAAAAATTCTCGGATCAATAATTTTATGACTTTAATTTTAGAAAAGTTCACGTAAAGTCATGTGACAATTATTTTCAATTCATTCACATGTGATTGTCGATTGACTATTGTGTAAGATGCGACGAAGGGCGAAGAACACACACCATTAGCATGATTTAACTAATCTGACGATAAATAAGGGGAATCTTTCAACTCACTAACATATCTCTTATATATAATATCTCTCATATTTTCACAATCCCTACAAATTTCTGACATTCATAATATTTGATATTGTAATCATATGACATCTAATATTCCATATTGTAATATGACTCATAAAACTTTATAAGTCTACAACCCAATAAAGTTTGTATCAAATTTTCAAAATCAAAATGCGGACTTAAACGAATGTTTACTATACTTAGAGAGTACTTTAGAGTTTACTAATTTTGTTATGTAATTATTAATTTATTATTTATATTATTATAATTATTGTTTTTTTTATTATTTTTCTTAAAATATGTGTCTACATGTAGAAATTAGAAAAATAGAATGAATATTAGAAATTAAAAATATAAATTTAACTAAATCTACATGTTGGTTTAATGTGTAAGGTAAGATGTGTTTTGTTTCCTTTTAAAATTTCAAATATATTAAAAACATCTATCAAAATTCCATTGTATTATTTTCGTCCCTTATACATAAATTTTAGGTCTTTTTTATTGATAACGATATAAATAAAAGAAAACTTTTATATTCACCATAAGAAAATTCATAAACAACAATGAAGTTTAGTGACAAAAAATATGTGCAGATATTAATTCTTTTTGTACTGAAAATCTCGATACGTTATGCTAGTGACTAATTTAAAAAACAATTTATAATAGAAACTATTTTAGTTACCAATTTAAAGATTAATTATAATTTTTTATTCATAATAGACACTATTTTACTTGACAATAATTTTTAGTTTATAATTTTACTGTCTAAATTGGTCACTGTAGTTATTAATTATTGGTTAAAATACTCTCTTGGTTCATGTTTTTGTTGAAAAATCTCAAATAGGTCCTGAGATTTTTTTTAGTCTCAATTAGGTCAATATTTTTGAAAATGTGTAACAATTAGGTCCATTCCATCAGTATAGAGTTAACAATGTTAAGGATGTGCCACGTGTCAGCTCCATATTTTTTTTAATTTTTTTTTGAAAATTATTCATGCCACGTGTCACGTCAGTATTGCGCCACGTGTCAAGTCAGTAAGGTGACACGTGTCAAATCATTGTCTGAATCTCAATTTGGTCCATATATTTGTTATTTTTATTACATTTCAGTCCATTTTTTTAAAATTTTTTAAATATATTTATTTTAACTTTTTACAAAATTGTTTTAAAATTTTATATTTAAATTTATAAAATTTTTATTTTTAAACCAACTCTAACATTTGTATATAAATTATTTAAAACAATTTTGTAACAAGTTAAAATAAATATTTTAAAATTTTAAAACAAAATATAAAATAAACTTAATATATTATTAGAATGTTTAATAAAAATATCATTATAAAATTTATATAAAAATTAAATTTGATCTCAATTTGGAAAGGATGAAATTGAAAATTAAAAAAAAGGACTGAAATATAATTAAAATAACAAATATATGGATCAAATTGAGATTCAAACAATGACTTGACATGTGTCACCTTACTGACTTGACACGTGGCATAATATTGATGTGACACGTGGCATGAATAATTTTCAAAAAAAAATTAAAAAATTCAAAAAAATGAGAAGCTGACACATGGCATATCCTTAACACCGTTAACACCATAGTAACGGAATGGGCCTAATTGTTACACATTTTAAAAAATATGGACCTAATTGAGATTAAAAAAAATCTTAGGACATATTTGAGATTTTTCAACAAAAACATGGACCAAGGGAGTATTTTAACCTTAATTATTTTTTATCACTAAAATTAATCATTATTTAGAAAAAAAATTAGTGATACATATCAATTAAAAGTGATTCTTATTAGATACATAATTGAAATCGTCATTTTCTTAAGTTATTTATTATTATTAACGAGTTAGAAAATAATTTGAAATTTTAAGATGTAATGTTGAAATTTTAGAGAAATGAAAATAATATGTTTAAGAAAATGAATATATTTTATACATGAATTAATTAAAATTTAGAATCCATGTGTGATATATTTGTTAATGTGGTTATTAAACTTTTGAATAAATGAAGAAACGAAGAGGGAGAGAAAGACAAGAGAGAGTAATGTGCATAAGAGCGGGTCAACAGATGATGAGGTAGAATATGAAGTGACAATAGAGTTACCAGCAAGTTTTGGGAATGTGGGTGCGGTTTTGGTACAGAATCAGGACCACAATGAGCTCTTCCTGAAGACCATAGCTCTTCATGGCCTCCCTAGTGGTCCTGTGCACTTTGCCTGCGATTCATGGATTCAACCAAACACTCAATCTTCTCAAAAGAGAGTCTTCTTCGCTAACAAGGTCCTACTTACTAAAACCTTTTAATATATATATATATATATATTTCATTTTTAAGTAATGCTCATATATATATTTGAATGCATGGAACAGTTGTACTTGCCATCAGAAACACCAAGTGGATTGAGAAAGTTGAGGGAAGAGGAATTGGTGGCAATAAGAGGAAATGGAGAAGGGGAACGCAAAAGCAGTGATAGAATTTACGACTATGATGTTTACAATGATTTGGGAGATCCTGACACCGACATTGACCTCAAAAGGCCTGTTCTCGGTGGCTCCCACCAATATCCATACCCAAGACGCTGTCGCACAGGTCGAAACCCATCAAAAGCAGGTTCTTTACTAATTTCTCTGTCACTTTTTTATTTTTTTTTCTTTTCTTTTTATAACAAAAATAGATTATGTAGTTAATTAAGTTTTAAATGGGTTATAAACTTAAATGTTTTTTAATGAGTTTATTAAACAGGCTTAGTTTATTAAGTACTCAAACAAATTATATTTTCCAATTATGTTATTTTTAACTACAATATTAATAACAAAAAAATTTAATAAACTTTATCTTCATAAAAGATTTAAAATTTAATTAAATAATATTTTTTATTATTATCTCTCCATTAAAAAAAAATATTATCGTTTTTTTTGTAAGATATTGACCACGTTACCCTCCACCAAATGAATCATTATGTCTTCCTTGCTACTTTACCAAATACAATATATCACTTTTACATTTATTGTCTCTATGTATAGTTGTTTGAATACCTGCTAAAAAAACATGGTGTGAGAAGTGACAAGAAAACATAATATTCTGGATAGACAAAGTTTTTTTTTTTTAATCCATAAAAGGAATGAATAAAATATAAATATAAGAACATTTGGGTGATTTATTCCATAAAAATGAATAATACAATTGAATAAAAGAGTTTGATAGACTAAATCTATATTCGCCAGTTCCATATCTTACTAAAATTTCATATGTGAATTTCTTTCGACTCTCACGATTAGATATTTTTCTTTATATAGAGTCTAATATTACCAAGATAATCTCATTACGATTTTTGTTATTAATATATTTCATACATCACGACACAATAATATTTCTACCCTATTTTAACATAAAATTTTATAGTTCAACGAAGTGTAAGCTATTCTAGGTAGAGAGTACTATGACTAAATTTTTTAAAAAATTGGTCCGAAGGAAATCTTTTCTTGCTCAATGAATTATGCACATGCCTTGCTCTCAAATTTCCGATATTTCATTTTTGCTCGGCCGCTTTTTTAGTCGCTCAAGAACATACCTTCTTGTACTATTTTTGACAAGCTCATCCAATGAGTGTTACTTCATCTAGGAACTCTTCGAAATACAAATTTTGTATTTTTGCTTTGCGAGCCTCATGCTCATCCCACGAATCTGCATAATTTTGCAATTTTGCAGTTGTGAGAAATGTACTCCTAACCAATTTATTTAAGCATTCCTTCCACCCACTTATGAGGTAAAAACACACATATTATAATAGTACACCACCAAAATCACAACTAATGAGAGTCACTATAAATGCGAAAAGAACTTAGAATATATGAACATATTTCACTTCTTCAAATTATCACTGGTTGACAATTTGTTATAAATCACACATTTTTCTTCCTAAAATGTTAACTGTATTCCGCCATTTCTTATAACTCTGGCTATATACATATTTTCTCCCAATTACTTTTTTTTTTCCCTTTTTTCTTTGTCTACAATATATAAATTTTAATTAACTAGAAAATAACTTGTTTAAAGAAGAGAGTTGCAGGTTTTCTCTCCTCTGAAAATTTGTTTCCATTGCTGCAATACTGCTTAACTTTTTAAGGACTATTACTAACTGTTACTTTCCCTTTCTTGACATATTTTCATCGTGTATAAGTTTGTAACAGATTTTCCTCTAATTTTATTTTTGGTTTTTGATTGTTCTTACATAGATCCATTGTCTGAAAAGAAAGGATTAAACTTCTATGTTCCTCGCGATGAGGTGTTTTCTGACATAAAACAAACACAGTTCACAACAACTACAATATCCTCAGGAATAAGTTTAGTTTTGGAGTCCTTAGATGCAATTCTGTCTGACCAAGATCTTGGATTTGTGAGCTTCGAAGACATAGACACGCTCTATAAAGAGGGATTCCACTTGCCACAGCTTCAAGCCAATGGATTGAATGTGCTTCAAAGGGCAATTCCGAAGTTACTCAGTGTTGTCAATGATCAACAGAACCTTCTACGTTTTGATACCCCAGAAGCATTTAAGAGTAAGTTCACTTGAATTTCATAACAAGAAACAAAGCTTGTCACATCATTACGTGCTTTAAAATTATTTTTCTGCAATATACTACATCGATTTGATATTCCAGATGGTGAATTTAATATGACACAATGTACTTATAATCTTTAGTGGGAAATCATGTTAGCTAAGTTTCCAACACAATTCAACATGTAAAAGATAAAGAAACAATTGGGTTTTCTACATTTATATGATTGTGTGCTTGGAAATTGCAGGGGATAGATTCTTTTGGTTATCAGATGAACAATTTGCCAGGGAAACTTTGGCAGGAGTCAACCCATATAGCATCCAAGTGGTCAAGGCAAGAGTAGCACAAAATATTTGGTTTTTGCTTCTGGTATCATACACACTGAAATGTTCTTCAATAATTTGTTCTCATTTTATTCATTCTGCAGGAGTGGCCCTTGAAAAGTAAATTAGATCCCCAAATCTATGGGTCACCAGAATCAGCAATCACTAGCGAAGTCATTGAGCCACAAATAATTAGTTATTGCACAATTGAAGAGGTACCAAAGCATTGACTTTACTAAATTAGACTGTGTTATGATTAAAAGTAATACTTAGTTTGGATACAAGCAGGCTATTGAACAGAAGAAGTTGTTTATGTTAGACTACCATGATTTGTTCTTACCATATGTAAGAAAAGTAAGAGAGATTAAGGGAACAACATTATATGGATCACGGACTCTATTCTTCCTCACTGAACAAGGAACATTGAAACCATTAGCTATTGAGCTCACAAGACCAGCTATGGAAGGCAAGCCACAATGGAAGCAGGTCTTCAAACCAGCTTCTCATTCCTCTTCTTATCCAACCAATCTCTGGCTTTGGAGGCTGGCCAAAGCTCATGTTCTTGCCCATGATTCAGGTTATCATGAACTTGTAAGCCATTGGTGAGTGCAGTTATGTTATGTTATTCTCTTTTGCCATTCATAATATAATGACACAACGATCAAACAAATTAGTTGTTTGGTATGGGAAGTTTGAAGGGTCTCTCTAACTTTGTATGCAAAAATTGTTCAATTTCGTAGGTTAAGAACTCATTGTGCTGTAGAACCCTTCATCATTGCAACGCATAGGCAACTTAGCACCATGCATCCAATCTATAGATTACTGCATCCACACATGAGATATACCATGGAGATCAATTCCCTCGCTCGTGAGGTGCTTATCAGTGCAAATGGGGTCATTGAAACTTCTTTCACTCCAAGAAAATATTCTATGGAAATAAGCTCTGTGGCATATGATCAACTTTGGCAATTTGATTTGCAAGCACTTCCCAACGATCTTATTTCCAGGTAAAGTTCATAGAAAATGCTATTCATTTCAGAGCCAACTTTCTTCATTTATAGAACAAAGTATTAGTTTCAATATGTTTACGTCATTTTGCAAAACCACATTATTCACCTATTGATGTTAATTGTTTCTTTTATTATCTGTCAGAGGAATGGCTGTGGCTGATCCAAACGCACCACATGGCTTGAAGCTAACAATTGAAGACTACCCTTTTGCCAATGATGGTCTTCTTATATGGGATGCCATAAAAGAATGGGTAACTGAGTATGTTAACCATTACTATCCAAGCCCAAGCACAGTGGAGTCTGATGAAGAGCTCCAAGCATGGTGGACAGAAATTCGAACAGTGGGTCATGGAGACAAAGCCAAAGAACCATGGTGGCCAAATCTCAAAACACCAAAAGACCTTACTGAGATCATTACAACTATAGCATGGGTAGCTTCTGCGCATCATGCTGCTGTTAACTTTGCCCAATATGCTTATGGAGGCTATTTCCCTAACCGACCTACAATAGCTAGAAAGAACATTCCTACAGAAGACCCTTCTAAGGAAGAGTTGGAAAAACTTATAAACAACCCTGAGAAAACCTTTCTGGAATGTTTACCATCACAAATTCAATCAACCTTGGTGATGGTGGTTTTGAATTTGTTATCAGACCATTCTCCAGATGAAGAGTATATTGGACAATACGTGGAGCAATCATGGGCTGAGGATCCAACTATAAAGTCGGCCTTTGAAAGGTTTAGTACGAAGTTGAAGGAGATTGAAGGTATCATAGACTCAAGAAATGCAGATACTAATCTGAAGAACAGGAATGGTGCTGGGGTGGTGCCATATGAGCTAATGAAGCCATTCTCAGGGCCTGGAGTTACTGGAAAGGGAGTTCCATATAGCATATCAATTTGAAGATTGTGCTTCTTAGATATATACATAATTTCCTATACTAGCTTTCTTCTTTCACAAATAACAACTTAATAAGCATTTGGGTGTTTGAACTCCTGTACAAAGCACAACTTTATACTTGGAGCAGCTGTATTACATTTATACATAGGTTAATAATCATCTAAACTTTTTATCTAAAATAATATAATGTCATAATTTTGTGTTATTTGGAATCTATAATAAAATATTCACTCTGGTTTTTCATGTCCTACATTTTGCATAATTAAGAAATTGTTTGTTAGATACTTTGTCAATTTCTTCTTCTTTTAGAATAATTCTTGAAAGGTTATTATGAAATAAGGGTGCTCATGGATTCATCAAGCCCGAACTAAATTTTGATTTTTTAAATTCAATTTAAAATTTTCAATTAGATTAAATCAAATGAGATAAATTAAATATACATAACTATTATGTCTATCAAACATGGACTGAACTGATTCGACCTGACTTAGATCCAAGTTGACTCATGTAGACCTTGGTCTGGTTCACTTGACTTGACTAAGGTTTGGATCATCTCACCTCAATATCGACCAGAGATGACTTGAGTTTCTTGTTCCATACTTAGATTTCACTAGGTTTCTTCCCTTGCGTAGCTTCTTGTTTTCACTACTTTGATTCGAGAATTGTGATATATTGAACATGAAATAGTAATGGTTCTCTTTTGAATTAAAAGTGCTGCTAGAAAATAGATAAAAAAAAGTAGAACATAAAACATTGTAAGAGAACAAAAGAAAATAGCAAAAAGAGTTATTCAAAAATAGCAAAAGAAATTGAAAAGAAAACGTGCACTAGAATCACTATTATTATTCATTTGTTGTTGTTTATGTGCTTTGAATTTCGAAATTTTTGAATCTCGAAAACAACACATATATGTTTCGGTTTGTGGCCCATTGAGGGACTTTATGTAAGACTCGGGAAAATTAAATAGTTATTTAATTAATTATTTAATTAGGACGGGTAATGAGAATATTTAAAGCAATAAATGTGGAGAATTATGATGTGGAAAAGTATTAGCTCAAGTGGTTGAGAGTACTTTGGTTATGTGTGAGGACTTGGGTTCGAGTCTTATGTGTGTCATTTGGATGCTATTAAATTATGCATTTTTAGGTAATTATGTATTGAATGCGTGGTGTTATGATAAACTCTTAGAATTGTGGGAATTATCATGAAATATGAATTGGTTGAATGGTTTGGCCTTGGTGTGGTATGTGCAGGAGTGTGGGTTCAAACGTTGGTGAGAACTAAATAATTCCTTTTTGCCAAATTTTTCTTGTGCATGAATGTGGAAGGGTTAGAAACTTAGCAGCCAAGGGAGAGGTAACCTAAGGGCTGGAAAACAGCATTTGGTTAGCCTTTGTATCATTTGGTTAAAATTTTTATTTTCCCGAGAATTGGGACTGATAAAGTAAGGTAGTGAGGCTGAAAACGCAAAGGTTGGAGTGGAAAGCAAGGGCTAGGGAGGTTTGGTGAAGGGATAAGCACACCTACTCGAATTTAGCAAGGAATCCAGGTTAGGGGAGTTGCTTGTTGTGTTTTATTTCGTGTTTGATTGGTTATGTGTCGTTTTGTAAGAATGCATGAGTTTCCCTTTCTCTCGGACGCTGTTCCACGAAAAATTCTGGGAATTTGCCCAGAAACCGCCTGGCGGGCATGCAGGTGCTGCCAGGCGGCACATCAGTTTGACCTAAATTTGTTGTTTCTGCTATGAACTGCCTGGCGGTGGGATTGAGCCGCCAGGTGATGTACGCTGTATTGACACTGTTTGATTGAACTGTGTTGTATGTTGTTTTGTGTTGATTGCAATTAATGGCTATAGTTGCGAGGTTGTAAAAGACCCTGATGTTTCTGGTATTGGCACGCGTTAAATTGTCATTGGTGTAGGAATCGTGGGATAAAGTAGGGAATTCGCTGATTATTGAATTGGGTATGTAATGCTGTGTCTTGAAATCTAATGGGATGTGATGAGTGATATGAGGGAGAGCGGGTGTAATAAAATTATGCGAAACTGATGATCATTGTTAGAAGCAAAAGCGGAAATCAGATTCTGGAATTTTGGTGTTGAGCGCATGTGCAGAAATCTGGGTATGATACCCATGATCTGATGCACCGCCTGGCGGTGGATGATTGGCCGCCAGGCGACAGTGTCCTATCAGAGTGGTGTGAGAAATCTGGAGTGTGTTGGGTGGAAAATAAAACATGAGAGAAGTATAAAGGAAATGTAGGGTAGGTTGATGATCGAATAGGGGAAAATGTGAGCAAGGGTGGGGATTAGGAAATGTTAGGTATTGGAATGTTAGTCAAGGATGAAGGGAAGATGGAAGAAGGCAAAAAGAGGGAAGGAGCATATGATTTGGGTATGAGAGAAGTAAGGGACTAGGGAGTTGACAAGAGCATGCGGTATATTTAGGGGTGTGATGAAAGGTAATTGTAATGCTAGCAGTTTCCTAGGATGTATGAAGTGGTAATTTTATGTCTAAGATCTTGTTAAATTAAAGAGGACTTAAGTGAGTGGATTGATAGGGGTAAAAGCACATGTATTTGGTTACATATGATTAGTTGTAAATTCACCTATGCGAGGGCTTGATATTGGGGTTCTCCTGTGAACTTTGTGAGTGAGTTAAATGGTAGATTGGATTAACGGGGTGTCATAAACCAGAAAAGTACTATTCTGGTATGGTGCCTGGCGGTACACTGATACCCGCCAGGCGATGGATTTAACAGGAGAGTGCGCTATACTAAGGTGCGCCTGGCGGCACGTCGAGCTCCGCCAGGCGGTGACGAGGAAACAGTGGGTCTGGGAGGACGCTGGCGCCTGGCGGTGAGTGAATACCGCCAGGCGGTCTGGAACTATTTTGCCTGGCGGCGTGTGGGCCGGGCCAGGCAGAAATATTGTTGTTCTTTGCTTTTCTGGTGTGTTGTTTTAACTGACAATGATGCTTTGCTTGGATCGGGAGATGCTGTGCCATGAGCGGGTAGGTTCATGGATGGTGTTTGACATGTGATGGTATGAACGGGGAGGTTCATATCCAGT
>Ga0214542_1006660_pt1 | contig 20852 bp, 12 predicted proteins | sample CNSS1metaG_FD_160096 | JGI IMG/M metagenome (GOLD analysis project Ga0214542, IMG submission 160096) | Root nodule microbial communities from cowpea collected in UCLA plant growth center, Los Angeles, California, USA - CNSS1 | ecosystem: Host-associated > Plants > Roots > Nodule | place: USA...
CCTTTCTTTGCAAGAAATTCAAAGGCATCTTCCACATAACCACCGTTGCATCCCTCGCTGTCACCTCTCACACAATCTACCAGTTCTTGTTCTGACAGCGACACCAATTCACCTTTCTTTATATGATGAAGACCCTCAATTGTAGCCACAGCTGAAAAGGCCCAACAACTATCTGTTCACAAACAAAACCAAGTTGATTTATATTAGAAATTTTTTAATGGACCACCAATGGAATATAATTGAAATGACGAACGTAGAAAACAGAATCTTACGACATGTGCCTTGGTCCTTGATTGGAGTAACAGCACCTTTTTTCCTCCAGTCCACGGTAGCAGGAATCTTAGTGACACTGTCATACCTAAACGATGTTTCTGTTGGTGACCATACGCTATGTTCCTTCTTCTGACCATTAATTAGTAAAGCCTTAAACTCTTCATTATGGAGGTCAGCAAATCGGTTAATGCTTAGGTTGAAAGATTTGTCCCCAGCAGCATTGAAGGACTCAATGAACTGCAAATTGTTCTTGAATATTTGGAACCGTTTTTCCCTCTCAGTAGCATCCTTGTACACCTTACCATGTTGTGCCATCCACTTCTCATGTCTCTCCGATAACAAGGCCTCAGGCAACTTGCGACACACTACATGGCAATTCCACGAAGTGAAAACAAGGAAGAAAACTAAAACATAGTTGTTTTGGCCAAATGAACTCATCAAATAATTCAGAAAAATAGGTTTAGAGCAGGTTTGTTGATGTATTCTTTCCCACACAGACGGAAAGTTGGTTTAGTAATTTATAATGGCGAGGAGCTCTTGAAAACTAGTGTTTCATAGTTCATGAAATAGTTTTTACCACTCAACATGATTTCCTACTCAGATTCTTAATTACCACCACTGAATAACGTGTGACATGCTAATTTGTTGGAGTCTCGAAGTCAACAGTCAACTAAGATCCTTTTCAAGTCCACTTGATTCATGCTTGGTGACAACAAGGTCCCTTTCTGATTCTACTTTGATGTGCTGCAAATGTAATCCAATGAAGATAAGTCTTACCACCTTTAATACGTTTAATATCTATGCAGCAAGAACAAAAATTGAGTGGACTAATTGCTGTCTTATTCTTTTTTGGTGCTGATTATAAATTGGGTCACATGATTAAAAGGCACAAACAATTAGTTAATACACAGTGTTAAACCCTTACATACACACGGGTCAGTTCTTTTTCTTTTCATTATGAAATTGTATTAAGAGAAATAAATATGTAATTATTATAGTGGTTGGACGAGGACGCTTGTGTCGATACTTAGAACATCTCAACCAATTCCATCTAGAAAAGGTCATAAGATTCTTAGTTAGAATCCCTCAAGTCTGGGGCTAATAATGTAATAGTGAGCCAAAGAGGAAGACACTCGGTTGCATGTCCAGATCAGTCAAGGTATACATCTCGCCTTACATGCCCAACTGAGTCAAGGAAGAGGACACCCCGACCTACACTACAATGTAGTGGTTGGACGAGGATATCTCAAACAATACCTAGGACACCTCCATCAATGCACATTGAAGACCCAGGGATGAGGACATCTCAACTAATGCACATTGAAGACCCAAATGATGATTACACCTTGGCCTGTACCAAGAAGTCAAGGGCACGTATGCCACTAGTGCAGTACGGTTCCACATAACCAAAAGGATAGATCACAAAAGGATTAAGCATATGCAAACAAATTAGGAAACCTTGAAATGAGGTAATCTTAGGATTCCTTGGCCCAATAAACAAGGACCATCCAAGTACTATATATAGTCACAATTCACGACGTATGTGGGTAGAATCATTTTTATTGTCAAATCCCATCAGTAATATGCTTCTAAATTGGAGTGTCTTTGCAAGCATCCCCTCCACCTAGGACATCCGATCACGCTGGAAGAGGACATTTTGACACATCAAAGTAGAGGATATATCAACCCGAGGAGTATCTTTACCAGGTTTCCCGCTAAGGTCACATCACCCTCATAAGAAGAGAACATCCAGGCCTTTGTAGTGAAGAGGACTTGTTATATAGAGAATTGAAGGAGAGTGGACACTCAAGTTACCTAGTATGCCTTGGTCTAGATAGAAGACTTGTGTACCTTAAGGTAATATAGGCCTGATAGGAACATCTAACTCCCACCGTGGAGACGAGATCTATCTTGTGAAGAAAAGGTTACATAGTGTTTAAAGGAAGTAAGATGACAAGTACAAGAGAATTTGGTATTCCATTCTACTAAGATGGCCATGCTAATGGAAATGCAAAAGAACTGTGTCGACACCTCGACCTCAACCTCTTGACCACGAGGTCACATCCATTCCAGCTCAACATTGAAGTTCTCATCCCTCTTCATCTTTACCTCAGACTCAACCTCTCAACCTTGAGGTCTCATCCTTTCTATCTCGACCTTGAAGTTCTCATCCTTTTCATCTCGACCTCGACATCTCAGCGTCGACATTTTAGCCTCCATATCTCGACCTCGTCACCTTGGCCTCAACCTCTCCACCTTGAGGTCTCAACCTTTCCAGCTTGAAATTGAAGTTCTCATACCTTTTATATCGGCCCCCACATCTAGACCTCAACATCTCAGTCTCCATATAGCGGTCTTGACACCTCGACCTCAACCTCTCAGTCGTGAGGTCTCATCCTTTCTAGGTTGACGTTGAAGTTTAGATCCATTTCTACTTAGCCTTCACACCTCGGCCTCAACCTCTCAACCTCCACACCTCGGCCTCAACCTCTTAGCCTCCACACCTCGGCCTCAACCTCTCAGCCTTCATGTCTCACTTTTTCCATAATGTTATATCCCTCTCTAGTGATCTTTTGTCATTAGTTTCTATCTGGGTGGTATTACGAAATTCCTTCACTTCATCCATTTGCATGAACTTTGTGGCTTGAGTTCGTAGTTCATCCGAATTGGCAACAAGTTTCTTACATAGGTTGTCCATGAAGGGTTCGGCTCTCAACATGGTGATGAGATGAGGCATTGTTGTCTATGGATTCAAGTTACTGATGTTTAACGATATCTTACCAAACCGCTTCATAAACACCTCGCGATTAACTTATTACAAGTTCCAAAGCTCATATTAAATTATTACAAGTTCTAAAATCGAAGACAACTTAAAGAAAAGTACAAACTATTGAAATCAGTTTATTAAAATCATCCCCATAGCTAGCCCTCACTCTAGCTCTATGTGTTAACGACATCACCTGAAATATCATCTGCTCCCGTGTGTCCAGTCCCACGATCATCCCAAATACAAACATAAAGGGTGAACTCATAGAAATAAATAAGCAGAACAGTAGCATAAATCCCTCACCCAAAGCGTTCTAACTTAACGAAATACACATCTTAAAACCCATCATGATATTTCATGATTTCACGAAACTGTCCGCTTGTGGTCCAACCTCTATAAACCTCCCTGCTTGTAGTCCTACTTCTACGAACCTTCCTGCTCGTATCCTCACACGAGAGTATCATTAAATGAACCTCCCCGCTCATATTAATCACACGTTCCATCACCAATCACAAACCTACCCGCTCGTGATAATGTCAAGCATATCCTGGCCCAAGGTCGCCATCTAAAAAATGCAAAACACATAAAACAACCAATCTGCTTCTGGAACATCGCCTAGAGCTACCTCAACGAGGTTAAGTGCCAACCCGCTAGATTTGATCCAGTCCACATTGTTTCGCAACTACATAGTGATCCAGTGCTTTCCGCTAGGCGCCAGGTCACTAGTTTCACCCTCGTCGGGCGGTCCTAGAGTGTTGTCAGGCGCCATCCCTCTACTAGGCTTCCCTAAGCTTGTCTTTCACTTGGCGATATGCCCCGTGCCGCCATGCACCACACCAATATCGTTAATGTTATTGGTTTTTTATCCCTCGCTAAAGTTCTAGTGAACCTAGTACCCTAAACACACAATCCATACATCATGCACATCGATCCTATATACAATATATACTAGCTTAATTGCACACAATGTATTCACCAATTGGTATCCTGTTAATTACATGAATTCAACAAGGAATCACCCATGCTTCCATCAAACTTATTAAAATGCAATACAATCTCAATGCCATACATATTCATAACTGATCCATCACAAGGCAGTGCATGCATTATTACCACGTTTCACTTCTTTACAATTCAATATGTCTCAAATTCACAACCAATCTTGCTTGTAGTATTCATATATATCCAATTACACCTAGACGAACACAAAAACACCACAAGTTACTCCGGCCATCATGATTCAGTTCATCCCCTTTCCCAACATGATACCACACATTTGTTCATGCAACAATTCACCCAAGACAATCATTATACAGTAGTATTTCACCAATTTATATCATAAATCACTCAACAAAAATGAAGAAAATATATTCAGAATCTCAATCATGTCGTAGTTCAACAAAAATTCAAAAGTCCCAAAAATCTCACGTGCCTCCTAGCGGCCCATAGCCACCACTAGACGGTTTCTGGAAAAATCCTAGAAGTGTCCATCACATCCATGTGTCGCCTGACAGCCCAAAAACATTGCTAGGCGATTTCTAGGCAGAAACCCTGAGACGCGAAAAAACTAAGAAACACAAGCGGAAAAGGATGTACAAGCTTCAATGCAGTAAAAAAAACACATAATTCGTAAAGTAAACGCCTAGGTGCAACTCCCCTCACCTGGAATTCTTGTTTCAAAAGAGCTTCTAAATTTTTTTGTTGGTCCAACCTTGGCTTTTCATTCACACAAATAATTTCATACCACACCACCATGCATGTATCCAAAACGAAATAAATAATTAAACATCACATTAATGGCATACACAGGACTCGAACCCAAGTCCTCTCAACATAACCAAGTACTCTTAACTACTTGAGCTTGAATTGTTCATTGTCTTAACTCTTTGCATTAATTAATATAGAGATCCCTTTATTTTATATTTATTAAATAAATATTTATTTATTTATTTAATTTTCTCGGGTATTACAATTTGTAGTACTGTTGTATAGACTCATGCTTAAACCTTTCCAGCATAGGGGAAGTTCAACCTCCATGATCCCCTCCATGAACGGATGCCGACGAGGCACCCCTTCCCGTATGTGTCTTCTTCCTCCTCACCGGTCCTTGCCCTACGAGGCTCCTCATTCCTTGATTGAGGCTCCTCCAACTGTTTCCGGGTCCTTTGATTTTCTGCCTTTAAGGCATTGATCTCTTGCTCATTTTGCCGCCTCATCTCATCTAACTGTCTCTACATTTCCCTCTACATCTCTGCTAGTGTTTCATTTTGATCCATTATTGCTCTTATTGAAACCATTTTTTCCTAACACCATATTCCCCATGGTGGGCGCCAATGTTCTTGTATTGAACTGAGTAATCCTGGAAGACCTTGCTCTCCTCTTTCCACAAGCTCCTTTACACTCCTCCTAGAACTCCTCTTCCACCGAGACACGTGGGACGTGGGTACCTGCAAGTACTTCGACACTAAAGTTATTGACCAAAGAAATGAGCATGCGGTGATATCGGATAATAGTGGAATAGTTTTTAGATACCTTTTACATGCCTTTTAATCCATATTATATACCTAATTTCCTTCATTCCCTTCAGTAATGTCTATATCTTTTCCATAAATACTCGTAAATGTCTTATCGTAACTTTCGTAACACCTTAAATGCTACTCATTGCAAGCTTTAACTGCATGATTCCTATCATAACTCCACAAAGCCGAAACATACTCGACCCACCAATAACTGGTGGTATTGGTCATGATGTGTCCAACCATCCTGGACCGAGAACTTGCTGGTTTTACCTCACCATCTACACTAAATATTTCAGTTTCTTGAAATTGTTGAAATCCCTTATTCAAACACAAGTCATTACGGGCATCTTGTTAAATAGTAGTATAATTTACTAGGGCAAGGAAAGTGCATTGTTTTAAGGGAACTCTTTACTTTTGACAAGTAAAAGACACCTCTTAAAATGACAATATATGAAAATAAATTATTTTGAAAATATCAAAAATTAAGTTAATTATTTTAATTTTTTATTTTTGTTTAGTTTATTACACTTTTATAATAAAAAAAACTGATACTTCTATATTTAATATAATATTATAATATATTTGAAATATAATTATTAAAAAATGATTATATATGTAGCTTTACTCTTGAGTTTATTTGTAATTTTGTTGACTTAACATATAAGATTGATTTACGAATGTCATTATAGATTTCAACACATATTTCTTACACGCATGTTCTAAAAAAAACTTGAAGTTTTATGATTTTGCAAAGAATTTTCTTAGCAGTCATAATTTTAAGTGGGTAGAGTATTTTCCTTGGGAAGCATTTCATTCAAGAGCACCAACAATTCTGTGAAACTTTTACCCGTCCACCCATTGATCGCTTTCAAATCCACGAGTCTTAAAACCGCTGACAACTGCGTGAACTTAGTTGAACCGACATACAACGGAGTTTCTGCGTCAGCAGACATCGTCTCAAACAAATATGGTTGTACAAAAGGTTATGCGATAACAACCCGTATCATGTCCTCCATATTGTCTACTTCCACTCGCTCTTCGTGTCCCTCTTCCATGGTAGAATTGACAACATGTTCTATTCGAAAAACAATTGGAAAGTCTATTAATTCGCCGTGCCATATCCATATTGTATAACTTTTAAGAAAACCATCACAAATAAGATGTTCCCTAACTTGAGTTGCATTCAACTTTCTCCCATTCAAATAGTTGACACAAGGACAACTAAATTTCACCTCATCATCACTTCTACCTTCAAAACGTTGCGTAAATTGTATAAATTCTTCTACTCCTTTCTCTTACTCAACATTAATGTGCGTTGAATTAATCTAATCTTTATCCATAGTATTATATATTGAACTAAAATTGCATGAACAATTTCAGTAATCTTTGAATGAATAAGAAGATTCACTTTCTTTATTTTATTGGTACATATTAATTTTAAAAAACATATCTTAAATTTCACAAAATTTTGTTAGTATTTCGCATTGGTCTTCAAGATACACGAAATGAAAGTGATTATCCCCTTCTATTAATTTTTAAATATATATAACTTCTTCGAAAACAAAACTTGAGAATAATACTTAGTTTTCATATTGAATCTTAAACGGGAAACTAAGGCTAACTTAAACTATAAGAAAATCAAACAATACATTTCAGAAAATAATTAATCACATATAGCAAACATAAGACAAATAAACATATTTAAACAAGATATACTAAAAAAATAATAGCCTCACAGTAGAAATAGGAACTTGGGAGCATGAGAAGCGGATAACATCTGAAAACAGAAGATGATGCAACAATGTGAGAGCTACAAATTCCACAATGCAACAACACCTGATGATGAAAAATGCAACCATAAAACTCAAAATACTATGAAAAATAGCATACAGAAGAAGCAAAGCAATATAAACGACCCAAAACGCAATGAAAAAACCAAAACGTGTAAAAAAACCTCATCGACATTGAGAGGTGATGATGCAATGGTGGCTATCGGCGGTAAAGGGTGGCACATCTGAGGCAGCAAAGCACGACGGAGGCAGCTGCAACAAGAACTAGCGACCAGACTGTGGAGGACAGTGGCATAATGGTGGTTTTTGCATAGAGGATTTTGGGACAAAGGGGAAAAATGGAAATTCGCGAATTTGGGAACCTTAATAGGGTATATGGCCTTAGTTTAATTAATAACTGAGGCTCAAAGTGGATATAGCCTCAGTCCTGTTCCATCTAAGGCTAAAAGTTGTGCTGACAGTGGCAATTTTGAAATATTAGGGAAGTCTGATGCGTTGTAGACTTTGGTTGCGTTATGAGCAAAGCAAAAAAGCCCTTATAGGCTTCGGTTACGATATGACCCAAGGAAGAAATGTTCCCAAAATTGCAAATTTCATCGCGTCCTTATAAGCTTTGGTTCATCCATAACTATGGCCTGAAAGGCAATTAAAATTCCAAAACTGCACTAGTGACATCAAAAGTATATAATGTAATAAAATATTGAATAAATAATAACATAATAAATGTAGATATTTTATTTTGCTCAAAGTTTGTTATTATAGTGACTATGATATGAGATATTGAATTCCTTTTATATTGTGTAGGGATGGCAATGTGGGTTGGGCCGACTAGTTAAGGGCTGGCCCGCGTAAGCCCCGCACATTGCGAGCTGGCCCGCCCCACCCCGAACAATTTATGTGGGCTGCAGTCACTGGCTCGCCCTACACATCACTTGACCTGCGGGTCCTCGGGTTGGTCCACTTTTTTTTAATTAATTTTTTTTTAATTCTTATGATAAAACTTTCAATGATTAAAAATTGGGATACTTTAAGAAGTTCACAAAATTAAGTAAAGACTTTGGGGAGTTGGATGATAAATTGATAATTCAACATTTTCATCATATTCATATTCATACTATGACATACAAAATGTATTCTTTAAATTTTAGCACATTTAAAAATACATAATACTTGTCTTTCCCAGTTATACAAGAATTTGGAACGTTAATGCAATGGTCCATAAAAAAAGTAATTAATATACACAAGTGCAAGTTTTTTTTTTAATTATGTGGGTCGCGGGCTTATACAGGCCGGGCCACTACGGCCTGCAGGCTCACTACCCTAGCCCGCCCCACATTTTTTTCGTGTGCCTGCGGGTCAACCCGACTGGCCAGACCCATATTACCATCCCTAGTACTGTGTTAATGAAAAACAATGAATATTTGCATTGTTTTATGTAAATTTAAACAATTATATAAAATTATATGTGCATATAATACTTATTATCTCTAGAGAAAGTAACTTTTATTAAATTTTAAAATGCAGTTTTATGTATAATTTTATTGTTAAGACTCCCTTAATATAATAAAGTTATAAATCATAAACCTATAATGAATGAAGAATGTGATCCATATGAATAACAATGACATTGACATAAATAACAATGACATTGCCATTATCGTTATATAAAACCATCATACAACAAAAGTATATACATAACCATTTGTGGTTGTTTTTATATAAGTGCGAGACACATGCTTATAAATAAAATTTTATAAGAGATTCAACCACAAATTTGTGTTACATCTGGATTGACGAGATGCTATAATTGCAAAATGTGTTTTATACAACTGTTAAAATAGTCATCCAATGACGATCTTTCAATCTTCACATATATAATCATTGTTAAAGGTCTAATAAAACAATGATGAATAAATGACCCTAGTTAAAAAAAAATCATAACAGTTTCGTCTTGTGTAATGTTAAAAAAGAAAAAGAAAAACAAACAAAAAATATTTTTTTAGCAAAAACATATGACAACGGTTTTGCAATAAACACTTGTGAAAAGTCAATCAAAACAAGAAAAAAAATGTAATGTGATGTATCACGACCATTCACTCTATAAATGTCGTAAAAAGTGCAAAACTGCGATGGTTCATATTTTAACTGTAGTTAAAAAATGATATTTCTTAAATGATATTTTTAAATTGAATGACACAATCCCGCATAAATTTTCAAATTCATATTCTTTTTTTAATCATTCAAGACAACATTTCAATAAATTATAAACATATATAAGTTCTAAACAAAGATTAGTGAGCATAGTTTTAAACAAAGATTAATAAAAATAGTTATAAACCAAGCATAATAAATAAACATATACAAGTTCTACCAATTAATTGTCTACTACTCTAAATTGTTATATCTATCAACAAAATACTTAGCCCATGTTTTTTTAAATAAGCTAATGCATTTGAGTACAATAGTGTCATAAAATCTACAAAATGGAATTGAAGTTAAGATTAGTCCATGTGAAAGTAATCAATTATTTTATACGTGTAATAGTGAGTTATAACATATTACTTGATATCAACCTCTTTCAAAACCAATTTGCACAATGGTTGTCATCCAATGCATAAAGTAATAGCCACACTCATAGCCTTTTGTTTATTTATATGTCTTTGGCATGTCATCTAAGGTGTTTAATATGTCTTTTAATATTCCATACCCATCAGATAAAGTATCTTCTTTACCTCATAATTTTGATCAAGTCTTGTATTACTCGCTAGAAGCATCTTTTTCAACAATTGAAGTAATCATGTGAAGATTTTGCCGTATTGTAAGACTCGGGAAAATTAAAAAAATAAATAAGTATTTATTTAATAAATGTGACAGCGGGAATCCCTAAGTTATTTAATGTGGAAAGAAAAGATAAGGAACAATGGTAGCTCAAGTGGTAGAGCATGTTGACGGTGTGGGGAGGACTTCGGTTTGAGTCTTGTGAATGCCATTTATGGGTTATTTTTATTATTTAATTATTTTGCATACAAGCATGGTTATGGGATAAGAGGTTATAAGGCATGGAGCGCATGAAATGTTAAGAAACATGAATTGGTTGAATGGTTATACATTGACTTGACATTGGCATGGTTGTGTGTTCAAACCTTCGTAGACATGAGTTAAGTTTTCTTTTTGCTAAAATTATTTTTAGCATGGATGAGAAGGGTCAAAAACCCTAGCCGTCTACAAAGAAGGTAGAGAGGTTGAGAAACCACCAAGTAATGGAGAGTTGGTGTATTTTAAACTCATCCTTAATGGATTTTTCGTTTTGGGCAATTAAGGGAGAAATAATGAGGCTAATGATGGAGGCGAAGGGTGAGAGTAGGGTCTTGGTGAAGGAATTTTCGTGTGGCCACTAAAAGGGAGTTGGAGAACCTTAAAACAACACTAAGGAGAGTGTCAGAAGGTTGAAATGAGTGCACAAGGACGAAGATCAAAGGGTAGATCAAATGTCAAACATGGAAGGACTCTAAAAGCACTTTTGGAGCGGGAAATTCAGGTTAAGGGAGCTATATCTCGTGTTTTCAATTTTGATGAATGATTTTGTGCAGTATGTATGCATGTGGTTCAATTTCTGCGAATATTTTTCGTGTTTCTAGAATTTTCCAGAAACCGCCTGGTAGTCATGTGCGACTCGCCAGGCCACGCATGCTCTAGACCTAGTCTTCTGGGTTTGCTGTTAAGGATCGCCTGGCGGTGAAGAGCTACTGCAAAGCGATGCACGTGGTGTTCTATTCACGAAAAATGTTGTTTTTCGTATTTTTCACGGAGCAAGTATCGTTGGGCACTGGTTTTGTACTACCAGGGGCCAAGTTCCTGACTTTTGGGCGCTAGACGCCACCGTTTTTCTGGTTTGTGCAGTTTTCGTAAAACTGCATTTTCAGTTCGTTAACCATCCGATTTATGTGAAATTTGGACAGGTGGTCCATAACATGTAGTTCTTCACAGTGCAAATTTGATTTGGAGGTCAGTAGCTAGAGATATATGTTACTCATGATTGTTGGTTTGGAAGTCTTTAAAATGCATGAATAAACTCTTTATAATTTCAAGTAACTACTAATGTGGCATGAGTTGCAAGCATGATTGGGTTATGTTGTAAGTCTCTATGAATTTGAATGTTCCTTTGGGTTAGTCACATATTGAGAATTGATTTAATGGTGAATGCATGTGTATGAATATAAATTAAATTATTGCATAGGAGGTGAAATGCTATATTAATTTGCATCGATATGAATTTGAATGTTCCTTTGGGTTAGTCACATGCTGAGAATTGGTTTAATGGTGAATGCATGTGTATCAATATAAATTAAATTATTGCATAGGAGGTGTGAAGTGCTATATTAATTTGCATCGATGCATAGAATCATGTACTTAATTTGTTAGAGGGTTGTTGCTTTATATTTGATTTGAGCATGCGTTATTCATAGGTTGAAAATGTAAGCCAGTAATGTCTTCGCTATAATTCTACAAATCTTTTATGATTGGGAAATTAAGTTTCATTTTGGGATTGGGGGATGAATGAAATCTGTAAAAATAGGACGAATTGCATGGTTGGGGTTCACGCAGATGTAGAAATCTGGGCAAGAACCCAAATTCTGTATGCACCGCCTGGCGGAGCATGAACTGCCGCCAGGCAACACATTAGGATTGTGGGTGTTCTGAGCTAATTTTTTGAATGGGCGTGATTTGGGTCATTAGGTGATGATATGTGTAAGCTAGGAAAATGACAAATGTGGTATGAAGGAAGTGTGTATAAGTAAGACCTCTAATTATATATGCACAGGTGTGATGATTGGTATCAATTGCATGAAAAAATAAAGGTTTATTTGATTGGGATGTGATCAGGTGACTGTTTTAGTTACTGTGGTTATGTGTATTAGTGATGTGTGCATATATATAGTGGTAGTAACTTGCATGTTGGAAAAGATTAAGTGTATGGTAAAAATGCATATGTTAAGTATGAAATGTTGATAAATGGATGTGTGCATTGTTATTCATTTATAAGGACTATGATTGGATGAGTTATATGATTGTTGAATAAGTGAAGTGTTATGTTGGCGGAAATTATAGTCGTGCAAGTATAGGTAATTTAAATACAGTTAAATTTATAGCTTGTATGTATGGTTGAACTGTTGAGGGGTGTTGAAACTCCGTGGTAGAGTGCTAAACCAGTAGCTGGAACGTTACTAGTATAGCACCTAACGACACATGTATGGCCCTAGACGATAGGAGTACCAGGGAAATCCCTGGAACGCGTGGCACTTGGTGGTGAGGAATGACCCGCCAGGCGATAGCCCTTTGTCAAAGGCTCTACTTGTGTTTGGCACTTGGTGACGAGAAGGCTCCGCCAGGCAATTTACGCTGGAACGTCGCTTGGCATTTCTTAGTCAACGCCAGGCGAGAGCACAAAGTATAATGTAATTGTGTGGCTTGCGTTTTATATGTTGTATTGTGGGACTTAGACCAGGAGATGCTTGGGTCATGAGAGAGGAGGTTCATGGCTGGTGGTGAACACGTGATGATATGAGCGGAGAGGTTCATATCTTGATATTCTCGTATGGGGATACGAGCGGGGAGGTTCATATGTTCCATGCTCACATGTGAGAGATGCTACGAGCGGTGAGGTTCGTTGTTGGTGGATCACGTGTATTGTACTACGGGCGGGGAGGTATTCATTAGAAGACGTAGAACGCGGGTAACATGGTAGTGGCTATGTGTTATGGAATCAAAGGATGGAAATTCCTTTGGTGTGTTCGTGTTGCTATAATTGTTTCATATTATGTGTATGGTTTAAATTGTTAGCTCACCCTAACTACTTGTGTTTTGGTGATGATCGTGTACGCGGTACACGGAAGCAGATGTTGTTGCAGGTGGATCTAGTGAGGCATAGAACCAGAGTGTGGGTTATCATGGGAACATTTCTACAGAGAGTTTATTTTATGAATTTTAAAGTTTCTCTTGTAATCAATTGAATTATAGAAATTGGTTTTATTATGAGACGATTTTTGATAATATATTGAATTTTATAATAATTAGCCTAGAGCTGGTTTTTGTTATGAAATAAAGTTGTTATATTTCCTGTGTTTTGGAAAATTGAGCTTAATAAATGAGGTTTTAATATTAATATCCTATTTTATTAATTAAATTCGTAATATCCAGACCAGATGTTACACGTATGGTAGGTCTAGGTACCATCATATATCTTGTCACTACAAAATATAATATAGCGGTATTATGCAAAACATCGCAATACTTGCCATTTAATGCACTACACAAATAATGAGAGTTGAAACTACTGTGTTCGCTGCACAAATAATGGCAATAAAAGTGTCATACTTTGTTTATTTTAAAATAGTTCTAATAAGAAAAATGACAATTAAAAGCGCAACTATTTTCACTATACTGAAATGAAATACATCATTTTGAACTATCATAAATTGAATGAAAAAGTATGTTTATAATTTCATTATTTATTTAACGTGTTTTTCATACAATTAGAAAAGTTAAAAAAAAAAGAGTATGTGATACATAGATAGTTTTGATCACAAATAATTTAATTCACAATTCACATTAAAGAAAGTTCATATTATCCAACATCATCCAAAAGTTTGCATGTTGGAAACAAAAAAAAAAACATCTTACATCATTATAATAGATTGTCCTAAATTTCTATAGCTATGTTCTGAAATATTGATAAGTGTACCCAATCACACAAATAATAAAATGAAAAATTTGAATATCGTTTTCCCAAAGAGACTCGCATTTGCTTAGAGAAATTGTGATTATTTACTAGTTAAGGCTAAGAACTTTTAAAATAATGAAAATATTGAATTTTTAATAAGACAAATATAAAATTATTGAAAACAATTAAATTGATGAAATTAACTATGCGATAAAGACTTCACTAGGTTAAATTTCATGTTTCAATTTAATGTAAAAACACTAAACAATATACTTCCAATTTTTACTCTAACAATTACACCACAAGCTAACAAGCCCTAATTCCTTCAAGTGAAGTGTAAACATTACTAATAAAATTTCTAGCCCCTTAGATATTTTTACCTAAAGTTCACATTATATTAAGATGTTTAAATTGGCTAATTGATTAAACTTTATGTCTATAGGTAAAATCTATTAGTTTCTCTATCCTAATCAAGGTTCTAAATTATTTTCGAATAATTAGATATCAACAAATAGGCATCATTAATCATGCAATTAAGAACAAAAATATAATACAAGAGTAATGGAAAAGAAGTATATTAAATAACAGAAATCACAAAGAGTGAAGATATATTACATCCAACCCCAATGAATAAGGGACTTAACTGCTCCTATATATTCTGAGCAATTGAAAATAAATAGATGATGAAAATAATAATGATAATGAGTGTCTCCAACCTCCATGATGCCCATCTGTCGTTTCTCCTTTAAGGTTAGTTCCCTATTCACCAAAAGATTGATTTTTAATTCTATGACGTATTTTATTTAATGATTTTACAATGCCCAAATCGTTAGGCAAACTAAAGTCATTGGGTGACTTGACCTCTCTTGCTGGGTGAATGGAGTTTGCTCGTTGGGTGAATCAGCGAATTGACTAGGCCTGGAAAATAACACTACTTGAATATATTTTAATTAACTGATAATCCTTGATATATTCTTCGTTCTTTTTGAGATTTCCCCTTATCTACAAAATATTCCACAAATAAATCCAAATACTCCTCTTTCCAAAATTATTTAATAAATCCATAATTATTTAGACCAATAATAATAAAAATACCAATAAAGCATAAAAATAAACATAATAAAAACCATGATAATGACAATTATCGTGTTCTTAACTAGTCTTGTCTCCTTAACAAATTATCATGAAATGTTAAATAACCTTAACAAAATTTGGTTGAAATAACTAAATTCACACATTTCTAAAATTAAGGGACTAAATTGGGTCAAAGTTTCGAAGAGGGACTAATTCCAAATTTCATTAAAAGTTAAGGGACCAAAAAGATATTTAACCCTTATTATTAATATGTTAATATTTACTCCAATAGGTGTATCTCAAAATATTTTGTAGCCTTTTTGGGTGATGAGACTAATTAGGCCTTCTTGGGCTACATTACTCAACCCACCTATTGGGTCAGGCAAGTACATAAGCCCTCTTAGTTGCGACTATAACTGGCCTTTTGGCTGAGTTGTAATTGGCTTTATGTTTGCAGTTAGATGGGCAATTTGGCAGAACTATTTGTAGTTGTCTTTGACTTTACAGGTAGATTGGTCATTTAGCTAAGTTGTGGGTGGTTGTCATTGACCTTGCAAGTGGATAGGCATTTTGGTCGAGCTGTGATTGGTCGTCTTTGACCTTGCAAGTGGATGGGACGATTGGTTGAGCTATGGGTGGTCATCTTTGACCACGGATGTTGGCTTAAGGGATTTGAATTATTGACTTAGGCAAGATCTGATAATACTTATCTAAGAAAGCTTTGTGTTGCCAACTTAGGCAAGCATTGTGTGTGTTGTCGACTTAGGCAAGCTCAGGTGTGCTTTAGTGAGCTTAATTTGATCCTACCGTCTAGGTAGACTAAGGTGTCTCTTGAGCGGGCTTAACTTATGTTACCATGTGTTAGTAATCGCGTAGAAGAATAATTCACGTTTGGACAAAAACCAAAAGGGAAGGTGAATTGAGTTTTTAATAAAAAATGTGCTTTAAAAAATTTTCCCTTTTAATATCAAAGATCAATTAAAATTCTTTCTTTTATTATAATAAACACAATAAAATAAACGAGATTAACTCAATCACTTAAATACATCACAAATACAATCATAGATAAGAAAGTTTAGGGTTTAGAAAATACCTTTCTTGAAGGCACAAGAGATGAAAGACACCTCCCTTGAAATTCACAAGCGATGAATACCTCTCTTGAATCACACACCTTTCTTGAATCACAAAGGATGACCAACTTTTCCTAACAAAAGCAGCAACACTCAATCACTCAAGATCTCATTTTATGCAAGTTATCGCTCTACCCAAACTAGGTTTTTCAAAGTCGTCCCATAAGTACACAAACTTCTCTAACTTATGTATCTCCAAATGAAAGCCTACCACTTTATTTATAGAAGCTTATTTAAAAATTAGGTTAAGAATATGAAAAATTATGTCACAACCACCACAGATAATCGATTATCACAAAAACTATTATAAAAACATTTTTCTCAAAAATCACTTTTAACTGAGATAATTGATTATCACTAAGAATAATTGAATCGATTATCATAAGTTATAATCGATTATCACAGAAACTATTATAAAAACATTTTTCTCAAAAATCACTTAATTGAGATAATCGATTATTACTAAGAATAATCATTATTCCAGTGAGTTTTGAAAATAAATAAAATTCTCTTTGTGCTCTACTACTTGGGTTTCCCTTTTGACTATTGACATTCTAATTTAACTATTTTAAATAACACACACAGATTACAAGACCTAAACAACTAAACCCTTAAGTCTTCAATGTATCTCTTGAATCCAAGCATTCTTTTAAGTCTTCAACATTTTTCCATGCATCATCATTAAGTCTTCCAAACTTCTTCATAAGTCATCATCATCATCACCAAAACTCCTTATTGAAGGAAGATGTTCATCTTCTTTTTGTCAACAATCTTCCCCCTTTTGATAATAATAAAAAATTGTTGAAGACTTGTGATATGTCTTGTTCTTAATCAACAACTTAAGAGAAAAGAGTATAATCCAAAAACAGATAAATAATTTTTCTCCCCTTTTAAAAACACAAGGTATTACAAGCCACACACACACACACACCTTAAATATGTACACGTTATCACAAGATGTCAATACAAATATATCTCCCCTTTTTTTATCATAAACAAAAATGAAGCTTTTAGATAGCTGCCCCTAAATAAGATAACTTACAAAAATTGAACTCCCTCTTTATTTATACTTTCATATAATAGAGACTTCCATTTTTCTCCCCCTTTTAATAGAAAAAAATAGCTTAAGAGATAAACTCTCCCTACATGTAATATTTCTCATTTTTTTATAAAAACAAACATTTCAAGAACAAATACTCCCCCTTCATAGAATTTACCAGGATACCAAAAGTTTGGGGAATATATTAGCTCTTGAACATCCAAAGAGAGTTTTTGATTTCGAAATAACTTGCAAGACAAAAAACAATAACATTTTGGTCCCCAAAAACTTATTTTGGGTCCTTTGAGGTTAAAAATAGGTTACTTTACAATAGGAATCCAAGCATATATTCTATTAGGGACATCAAAATGTTTGATTATAAATTTATTTAAAGTGTGCCATTTTGCATATAATAAAAACATGCTACACAATTTAAATTCCTAGAATAAGACTTACCTTTTTCTAACCATACCCTAGGAGTTCTTTTATTTTTATTCTTGAGAGCTTTCTTATTTCTATTTGAACCTTTTTTTTCTTAAAGGTAGGTCTTTCAAAATATTTATTCTTTGTTGCATCTTCAAGTTGTTTTTCAAGAATATTTAAATCAAACATGTAACTCTTGCAAAATGCACACTCAACATTTTCAGTCTTTTTATTTTATAAAATTGATATTTTATGTTTAAAAATTTATTCTTCTTCAAGAAATTTTTCAAACTTACTTTGTAAATCCTTAAAATGTTATTTTAATTCCTTATGAGCAACATCTAATTTACTAGATTTATGAAGTAGTTATTAGAATGCATTGTACAAAGAATTATAATCATTGTCATGACTACGAGAACTTACCTCACCATTAGAAGATTCATGGTTAGCCATCAAACACAAATTTGCTTCCTCATGAGATTCACTAAGTTGGATGAGCTTGAGGCATTATCCTCCTATAAGACTCAGGAAAAATTAAATAAATAAATATTTATTTACCAATAATTGTGGATTGGAAGTATATCTAAAAGCATTAGTAGGCTACGTTATATAACAAAGAGTAATGGTAACTCAAGTGGGTAGGAACACTTGGTGCATTTGAGGGGTCTTGGGTTCGAATTATGTGTATGTCATTAGTGTGCTACTTTAATTATATAATTTTATTTTGCATGTATGTACGACCATGTGATGGGTTATTATATTTGTTTATGTGTGTGAACTGTCATGAAACATGTAATGGGTTGTTGGTTGTGCATATGTTTGGTAATTGTGTGGATGGACGACCCAGTAACCCTAGTTGTCTTTAGAGAAGTTAGAGGGGTAGTGGCTATGGAGTTATTGAGTAGAAACTCCATGTAAATGCCAATTGATGGCAATTAATTCTTAGGTTTAATTACTCGGATAATACCCACTTTGGTAGGAAAGTATCAATTTGGTACCCGCTGAAAAAAAAGTGTCAATTGCGTCCCCACTTTTGAAAAAGTGCATCAATCAGGTCCCTTTCAGAAAAAAATAATTAACGCCGTTAACGGCAGGCCACGTGTCACTCTCACGTTTTTTTATTTTTTTTAATTTTTAATTTTTTTTTAATTTTTTTTAATTTTTTTTAATTTTTTTTAATTTTTTTTAATTTTTTTTTAATTTTTTATTTTTTTTTGTAATTTTTTTTATTGCCACGTGTCAAGTCCCTGTTTTGACACGTGGCAATGTCAGTGCTATGTGGCAGGATAATGCCACGTGTGACAATTGTCATTGTACTGATTTCAATTTAGTACCCATATGTACCTGATTGTTTCAATTTCGTACCCATTTTTGTGTTTTTGGTTCAATTTTATCCCAATTTTTTTTAATAATTGAAGTATATTTTTTAATTCATTTTTTTATAAGATTAATACTAATTAAGTATAAATATTTTTACAAAATTAAGTAATTATATTTATCTTAAAATTTAGTAGTCATAGAATACATTGACAAGATATGGGTTAATAATATACAATAACATAATATGCTAAAAATTTATTTTTAATAAAAAAATATTAGTATAACATTTATACAAATAATAGATTTGGTCTTGAATTGGACAGAAACAATATTTTTTACTTTGAAAAAAAAAGTAGATGATTATATTGTTCTATTAGTATAACGTTTTTTGTACAACTAAATTTTAATATAAATATCAGAGTACTTAACGTTGTAAAAATATTTATACTTAATTAATTTTAATATTATAAAAAATTGACTTAAAAAATCTTCTTCAATTATTTAAACAAATTGGGATAAAATTGAACCAAAGACAGAAAAGTGGGGACTAAATTGAAACAATCAGGTACATATGGGTACTAAATTGAAATCAGTACAATGACAGTTGTGACACGTGGCATTATCCTGCCACGTGGCACTGACATTGCCACGTGTCAAAACAGGGACTTGACACGTGGCAATAAAAAAAAATTTTAAAAATTAAAAAAAAAATTAAAAAAAATTTTAAAAAAAAATTTAAAAAACGTGAGAGTGACACGTGGCCTGCCGTTAACGGAGTTAATTATTTTTTTCTGAAAGGGACCTGATTGATGCACTTTTTCAAAAGTGGGGACGCAATTGACACTTTTTTTTCGACGGGTACCAAATTGATACTTTCCTACCAAAGTGGGTACTATCCGAGTAATTAAACTTAATTCTTATTTTCGTTTTCATTTTATTAAATTATCTTTATGGCTAAAAAAATAGGTGAAAGGGCAAATTAGTGAAGGAAAACGAGTGAGGTTTGTGTGGCTACTAGGGTAAAGTAGTGATTAGGTAAGCATTTGTTCACACGCGTGTCTTGACTGTGTTGCTTCACACCAAATTCAAATTAAAGAATAGAAACAAATATTGCATGAATGAATATAAAAGTGGGGTTCGCGGTTAGTCAAAACGTGGGATGAATGAATATGGTAAATATTGCATGATTATAATATCATGTATGGTTCATGTATTATTTTACTAGTTTTTAACGAAAAGTGATGTGTTTTACGTTGCAGCTTTTTATGTTCCAATGAATAAAACGATGTACTATTTTATTAGTTTTTAAAAAAATTTAGTTCCATGTCACTATATAATGTGGTAATTTCATGTACCGAGTGCCTTCCATGGGATTTCACCACCAATCAAATTTTTATTAATATTTCTATCTTTGTTTTCTGAAAATTCATGAAAATATTTAAAAAAATAGCAATTTTTTAATTGCTTTGTCTCACCTTTTGTGTAGAAAAAGATGTTGGTGGAGCTCCAAAGGTGCATGAAGAGCTCCATGGGCAGCGGAAATTGGATGAAGGAATGGAGGCAAGTTGGAAGGCACTTGCAAGCAATGGAAGGTGAGAGAGGTGATAGGATTTCCTAATCTATGCTAGCCTAAGGAAAATGGCTAGAGGTAGAGAGAGGCAATCTCTATAAAGGGGTGACTCTCAAAGGCAATAGAGGGAGGAGTGCTCTCAACTCAAGTTGCATCTATTGCTTAAAATTTCAAGAGTGTCTACAAATGAGTGAAATTTTGGCTTTTATATGAAGCCATTTACACA
>Ga0214542_1006663_pt1 | contig 20838 bp, 10 predicted proteins | sample CNSS1metaG_FD_160096 | JGI IMG/M metagenome (GOLD analysis project Ga0214542, IMG submission 160096) | Root nodule microbial communities from cowpea collected in UCLA plant growth center, Los Angeles, California, USA - CNSS1 | ecosystem: Host-associated > Plants > Roots > Nodule | place: USA...
GTTATTATTATGGGAAGTGATAATAAAATAAAATAAAGATAAAGATAAAATAAAAACCAACTTGATGGACGTTTATTTATAAAAGGAATTGGGGTTCTGTCTCTGGCCATAAGGTTCTTTTCACAGTAACCCATCAAGAACGTGTGAGAAGAGAAAGAAAGGCAAAGAGATAGATTGGGAAACGGTGGTTGAAGAGCACACAAGATTATAAATTGAAGAACGCATATTCACAGGATTTCTCATGGATCAAGGTTAGTGCTCTATTATGATTTATCGTGTGAGAATTATAAATCTTAAAGATCCTTAATTAGTTTTACAGCTTTATCATTCTTGTTCCTCTTGCACTTGTAATGGTTAGGGGAAGAAGAACCCTAGTTTATCTTCACGTGGTGCTGGAAGATCGAGGAGTTTGGGTTCACAACCCCTTTGCTACTATGGAGAGAAATCAGTTTTAAGAACTGCGAAAACAGCAAAGAATAGGGGGAAACAATTTTGGGGTTGTTCAAAATATAAGGTGAGAGAGTTTGAAGGTATGTTTTTTGTGTTTTTAAATGGTATATAGGATAACTGCTTTTGTAATTTTGTCGTAGAGTAGAAATGAAGATGATGGATGCAATTACTTTAAATGGTGGACTGAAGATGCCATTGAAGAGATTGGTAACAGTGAGAATTGCGAAGGAAGGGGTGAAATTTTGGTGAAGACTGAAGAAAGTGATGGTGATAGAAAAACGATTACTAACTTGGAGAAATCAGTTGCCATATTTGAGAAATGGATGAAGGTGTTGATTGGGATGGTTATCTTTGTTTGTGTGGTTAATGTAATAGTGTTGTCAATGTTGATAAAGAATGCGTGATTAGTTGTTGCAGTGTCCCTTAGTGGTTATAACTGGGTACCTAATTTAGAATGCTTATTTCCATGTACTGTATTTATATTTGAGTATCAATGAATTTGGAAGTTATTTTCATTTACTGTTTTAACTGTATCCACATATGCTAATTTTAAATTTGATTCTACATACAATTAATGAAAAGCATGAGACTTGTAATTCATAATAGATTCCATATCAAGAGGTCCTGAATTAACACAAAGTACATCAAAAAAGTGGTCCAGCCACTGAGTGAAAATATTAAAATACATAACAAAAGTGGTGGTCCAGCCACTCATTAGCAATATTAAAAGATGTCTTCATGCAACTAAAGAAATTCAAAAGGTTCCAAAGTGACCTTAAAGTTTTACAACTGTTACAAAACAAGATCACAAAAAAAAAACACATGCAGCTTCATGGCATTCGACCCCTTCTAGCATTCAGTTTCACTCTGGCATTTAATGCACCTCGTGATGGCTGGTGTGATGGTTGTGGTGGAGGTGGTTGGTGGGTTGGTTGAGGTGGCTGGTGGGATGGTTGAGTTGGAGTTGGCTGCTGGGATGGTTGAGGTGGAGGTGGTTGTTGGGATGGTTGAGGTGGAGGTGGCTGTTGGGATGGTTGAGTTTGAGTAGGTTGCTAGGATGGTTGGGGTGGAGTTGGCTACTGAGATGGTTGGGGTGGAGGTGGGTGCTAAGATGGTTGAGTTTGCTGTTCAGATGCATCAGTGGGTGTTGTTTCTTGGGATCCTTCAGTTGGACGATGCAGCTGGGCTTCCCTTAATTGAGCCATATGAATTTCAATTGCTTTCGAACAAGCCCTTCTATTATGCTCAATTTGCTTACAAAGACGACAAGTTTTACCTAAACCACCTTTTCTCAGTCTTGTGTCATCTCTTCTGATCTCCCATTGCTCTAATCTTCTTTTTTTCTTCGGTCTGCCTGGTAAAATTCTCTTCGAGGGGGGTAAGACATCAGGGTATAGAGTTTTCTCCCATAAACTCTGACCATTGATGGGAAATATTATGGAAATGTATATCTCTTCATAAGTGGACTTCCTAAAGACTGCTGGGATGAAGTCTTCTCCATTGAGGTTTAGAAACTTCATTGCAGACAGTGAATGGAAGCAGGGAATACCACTTATACTCCATTTCCTGCATGTGCACGATTGTTCGTCTATATTGACAACAAACCTTTCCTCTAACTGTGAGACGTGCCTAACTTTAAATAATTTCTCTGCTGACCAGCTGCAAGAACACATAAAACACCAATAATTAAACAACTTTCATTTTTTCAAGTTAAACAAAATTCAATCCTTACCTAGGAATCCAATACTTTGTTAATTCTGACTCCTTTTCAAATCTGCTCATATTCTAGGACAAATAGATCCTGATATTGATTGTATCTTCATTTTGTTTTTTGCCCACTTCTCATCAAGTATACCCAAATATCCTCCAACATGCTTATCACAGGCTTAGTCCTTGTATGCAACAATACACTATTGAAGGCCTCGAACATATTGTTAACCAAGGTATCAGATTGAGCCTTTGTGGTAAATCTTGATATAGACCAATATCTAAGTACAACATAAATATTCGAATTATGATAGTATACAATCCCATTTGGTTGGATATAAAATCACTGACCATTGAAAACAATACAATGAAAATTGTATTACCTGGGTGGGATTGCAATCAGATGCTTAAATGCATCTTCATTCACATCTTTTATATTCCTCATCTCCCTTTCCCATGCTTGTGGGTGTGTGGCTGCAGCTGCTCTCCACATAAGACGTCTCAGACCTTTGGCTGGAAATTTCTTTCTAAAATTAGCATACAAGTGCCTTACACAGAAACGTTGATCAACTCCAGGCAGAAGTTCTTGTATGGCTAGTAGCAGCCCCTAACAATATCATAATTAAAACAATAGGTTAAAAATTTTCATATAAAAAATATGTGGGAAAAGAGCTTGAATTTGAATGTACCTTTTGCTTATCAGATATAAATATATAAGATGTACACACTACAGATCCACCAAGGTCCTCAATAAGCAGCTCTAAAAACCAGGACCAGGAATCCTTATTCTCAACCTCCACTACTACATATGCAATGGGCAACATTTGGTCATTAGCATCTCGACCAATGACTGTTAACAACTCTCCTCTGTATTTCCTTTTCAAGAAAGCCTCATCCAATCCAATTATAGGTCTGCATGAAATGAAACTGTCTTTGCATGCTTTCAAACATGCGTAAAACCTCTTGAATATTGGCTCCCCTTCATTCTCCTCAACATTAACTTTCACTGTTGATCTTGGATTTCTTGCTAGAAGCTCATGCGCGTAATCATATATCCTTTTGTATTGTTCTTTAAAGAACCCTTCAACATTTTGTGCTACAATGGCTTTGGCCCTATAAGCCATACACCTTGAGATACCAACATTCCATTTTCTACTGATTTTTTCCCGGATTTCAATTCCTTTCACTCTTGGATTTTCCTTAACTGTTTTTTCCAATTTCTTACTCAACCACTTTGAACTAAGTACACATAGGTTGAATTCCCTACTGCATGTGTGGTTATCTACAATTTTTCGCAACTGCCAAGTTTTAATAGCTTTCATGTAATCACAATATGCTGTCCATGGGCATTTTCCTTTTCCGCCTATACATCTTAACCTCACTCGTCTTTTGTCATTCTTAACAAACTTTATGTTTCTCCCATTTTCAAGTGCATAACATTTGATAGCTTCTAAGCTTCTAAAAGTTCCTCTTTTTTAATGAAATAGGTCCCCACTTCCCATTTATAATCAGTCATTGTCTTGGGCATTGTAAAAGTCCCAAAATTCCCATACCCCTCTTCATCACTATCTACTACATCACTCATATATTCATCAGATATCCATTCATTATCCGACAACCCCCTCACATCCTCCTCCACGTTAGTGTCATAGCTTTGGTTCACTTGTGGCCCAGAGGCAATTGATTGTCCACGGGAACCAGATTCAACCTCAACTTCTACATTACCAGGCCACTCCTTATGACGTAGTTCATCATCAATATCACAATCAACACTAACATCTAGTAGGTTGTCAGTACTCTCATTCATGCTATCATCTGGTCCAGACTCAGTCCAACTGTGAACATCACCATCTTCTTCTATCTCAATCTGCCCCATATCTTCTTCAACTTCTTTGGTAACTTCAACATCCCTTACTTGACCACCAGCTTCACCTTCACAGTTCACTTCAATATCCCTTAAATCACCCTCAGCTTCAACTTCACACTGAACTTCATCCTCCCTCATCTCACCCTCAGTTTCAGGTTCACAATTCACTTCAACATCCCTTAATTCACCATCACCTTCAACTTCACAGTGAACTACATCCTCCCTCATCTCAACATCACCTTCAACTTCACACTGAACTCCATCATCCCTGATCTCACCCTCACCTTCAGCTTCACACTGCAAACCATCACTTAAAACACCAACAATATCAGCCTCAGTTCCCACTTCCCTTATCTCAACATCACATTCACCTTCACATCCAATATCATCTACTGCAACAGGAACACTCTGATTCTCAGCTTGAGGTTCACCCTCCTCTTGTGTCTCAGGTTCATACGGATAATACTCCAACATTTCAATGACTTGGGGTTCAGACAATGTGTTCCACAAAAAAATGAACTTCACCATTCAGTCTTGCGATATTAACCATATGCAACGCACCACTGTCATCACACAGAAGCTGCAGTCTGTCATCCAATACTGAAGAACCTCCAACTGAGAACCATAATTTATTTTCTCCAACATACCCGATCCCTTTTATCACGCTTAAAACAACAAAGTAGCTCCACATGTCTGGGCCGAACGATAACCTAGTAGTTTCCCCATATTCGTACCGCAACTTCCCATCACTTATGAATTTACCTCCATGGTGAAAAACCACCTCAAATTCCTCGTCCATCACACAAACACGTATAGAAATAGATACATAAACCTATACATTAATCATATACGGACAAAAAAAAATGAAACATATATTAAATACAGAACACACTGAAAAAGACACTACAACAACACTTTAAACATGGGGGACCACAACGCAAAACCATTTACACATGGTGGGCCAAAAAAGGCATATTTAAACATCGACAAACCACAATCGATAACACCGACAAACCACAATCAATACCCTGGTTCCCCAAACAAGAAACATCAGAACATGCACCGAAAAAATTATTCCCAAATTCCCAAATGCTATACAAAAAAACTCACCTTCTACCCTTCTATTTAAACCAAATCGCGATTCAAATGATGGAAAACCTCTACAACAACTCGATTCTAGTTCCTTCTGCCCCTTCTATTCTCTTCGGTTCGCTTCGCTTCTCTTCGCGCAAGAACCCTAGGTCGATGCTTTTCCCCCAAATCTATTTCACAACACTAAGTCCTCTGGTATTCTCGAGCTTTTCTATTATTCATTTTTCAAATATAATATTTAAAACTTAATTATTAATTAATTCTGATCGAGCCACGTTAGTAAAAAACAACACCTCAGCAATCCCAATCAGTGTTCATTTACTAGTCATTGACGGCCGTTAACTGTTATGGTTGAATTGTTGTTGTTTTTCAAAATTAGGGACCCAATTGAGTCAAATGAAAATTGGGAGACCTACTTGAGAATTCGCTACAAATATAGGGACCTATGGAATGATTTAACCTTTTTTTAATTATTTTTTTAATTTAAAATTTGTCACGTATCAAGCTGACGTCGTACCACGTGACAATGTGATATGATAGTAATAGTGTCATGTGTCACTATTATGTCATATGTCATTTTCTAATTCTCAATTTAGTCCATGTATTTTTATTTTTGTCTCAATTTAATCCTATTTTTTTTAAAAAAATATAACAATTTTGTCCCTCTCCAAATTGAAATCAAATTTAATTTTTATATAAATGATACACAAATATTTCTATCAAAATTTATTATTCTAGTAAATATTTTTAACAACATTACATTTATTTAAATTTATATTCTACATTTAACTTTATTTAAAATTGTTTTAAAGTTGTTAATAGAAAATAATGCCAATAGAAAAAAAATCAATAAATTAATTATATTGATATTTTATTACATCATAATTTAATATTATTTTTTATTTAAATTTATATTTTAAATAATTGTATATTTTTAAAATGTGTAAAGTTTAATAATTTCTATACAAATATTTGAGTTGGTGTAAAAATAACAATTATATAAATTTTAAAATAATTTTAACCCATTTAAATAACAATCGAAAACAAATAAATTTAAAAATTTGAAAGCATTTTAAATAAAGTTGAATGTGAAACAGAAATTTAAATAAACTTAGTTTTGTTAAAAATATATAATAAAAATATCAAGTTTAAGAAAAATATTTGTATAACATTTATATAAAAATTAATTTTTGTTTCAATTTAGAGAGGGATGAAATTGCACAATTTTTACAAAAATTGGGACTAAATTGAGATAAAAATAAAGATAGAGGGACCAAATTGAGAATGAGGAAATGACACCTAGTATAATAGTGACATGTGGTATTATTGTTGTCACATCACATTGTCACTGCCATGTGGCACGAAGTAAGCTTGACACATGGCAACTTTTTTAATTTTTTAAAATTAAAAACAAATTAAAAAATTAAAAAAAATCTAGAAACTGATACTTGACACCCCTTTAACGTTGTTACTACAGCACTAACAGAAATGACTTAATTACATCAAATTTCCTAAAATAGGGACCAAATTGAGATAAAAAAAATAGAAGGATCAAATTGATATTTTGCTACGAAAATGGAGACCAAATGTATAATTTAATCATTTACTTATTAAATTATACAAATTACATAAAATTAAATTATTTATAAGTTGACCTACTACATAAATAAAAAAAGTGCAAATACAAACACAATAAATTACGTCATTCTAATTATTTATTTTAAAGTGTGATTTTGAGTCTTACATGAGTAGATTCGAGAAAGTTGAATCATATATAAGGAAGAAAACTTACAAACTCATTATTTTGAGATTTTCGATTAAAAGTGATGTCATAATATCTTATATTGGTTGTTCATGGTTCATTGGTGTTGAATTTTTCTAGTTATCTTCTTTTGAAAGACTCAATAGTATCAAGATCATTGGTTTGTCTTAATGATCAATTCAGATATACGTAAGGATCACCATTGAGGTACCTAGGTTAAACATACTTTTGCTTGAGGGAAAGTGTATTGATATGAAAGGAACTTGCACTTGAGGGAGAATTTCTTAGGTATCTAAGTGTGAGTTTGAGAATCACATTGAGTAGGAAGAAGACTAAAAGACTTATTGTTTTAAGGTTTTAGATTGGAGGCGATTTTGTAATTTCTTATATGGATCTACTAATGCTACATTAGTGTTCACTACAAGAAAAACACATATTACCTACTGCACAAATTTGTAGATAAGTTACAAAATCTGTAGGTAAAACAAATTTACCTACGGATTACCTACGAACAAAAATCCGTAAGTAAACTAGTCCTAACTAACATATCTACGAATTTATTCGTAGGTAATTACATACAAATTAATCTGTAGGTAGTTACGTACGGATAAATCCGTATGTAATTACCTACAAATATATCTATATGTAATTATCCAAAAATATTTATCATTGTATTAACTTCAAACCTGCCCCAAAGTTGGCCAATGTCATTGAATGTAATGTATAGAGAGAAATACCACTCACTAGAAGAGGAAAGCCTTTCCAATTCTGACAAATAAAATATAGAGCTATTTTATGATCAAAAGGTATAGTTTGCTCCAAAAAAAAATGAAATAGGTTATATAAGACTTTATAGACATTCTTTAGGGACTACAAACCAGTAAAAACTGTTTCACTAAAAGCTAAAAGACATACACACAAATCACATGAGAATTGCCAAAAATGAGTGTCTCCTTTTGTATGCCAGGGTCCCTTCAGAAATTCTCGAAGTCCATTGAGTTCTCCTTCCTTTGAAATGAGCCTCTTTGCATCTTATATATGTAATTTCAAAAAGAGGAAAATTAATATAAAACACCGGACACATAAAGATGCCTATGAAAATAGGGGGAGAGTCACATTAAATGAAATAAAGAAAAACAAATGGATAAGGTGAGGAACGATTCTAGCAATAAGAAAGTTGTAAACACCTCACTTTGGTTATTAAAGGATCCTTAAGGTCAACAACAAGGGAAAAAATTGACGCGTTCTACATCACTGCATTCATTTAACAAATCGTTGAATAAAAGGAAATTAGAACAAATAAACTGGAAAACTATGTGACTCACATTAATTGAGGAAGCTTGTGTTTTTCCAATAATCCATCGTCGACGAGGCCTTGAAGAGAGATCTAGAGCATGTTGCCACAATTCGCATCCTGAAAATCACAATGTAAAAGTGAATGCAATTACACTGAAATTGTAGAGAAGAAATAGCTATCTAAACCAAATTGAATTGAACTTGGCCAAAGTAATGGGATTCTTCTTCGTTGGTTTTTCTGCCAGGCGACACGAGAGGAGCTACCTGCCAAACGGAGGAACTAGCGTGGTGGAGCCAATCAATGAAATTGGCCTTGTGATCAAGATCACCAATTCCATGGGACCCTCGAAACGATGTCGGATCAAGTAGAATGTCGCATCTTCTGTGAAGGTCTGAGTCGAGAACCCATTGCTATAGTTGTTGGGAAAATCTTCACCTATGGAAATGCTGAGTTGCATTAAATGAGGGGAAAGCTGAAGCGGTGGGGAAGGAGGGAGGTGTGCGTTAGAGGTTAGGGTTTCATGTGATGGCCAATGCGGAGGAGGCGCACTCGTTATATGCTAGGGTTCTAGTGGAGGCCAATATGAAAGAGGGGCATATGATGGAGATTAGGGTTCCAAGGGATGGCCAATGTAGAGTAGGCACGAGCGGTGGAGGCTAGGATTCCAGGGTAGCCAATGCAGAGGAGGGGCGCGGTGGAGGCTAGGTTCTAGGGGAGATGTAAGGAAAAGAAAAACACTTACAAGTTTTAGTGAGAGAGTGAGAAAAATAAACTTTTTTTCTTCTTTTCTCCTGGTGAATTCGAGTGAGCAGGAATGAGAAAATACTGATTTGAGTAAGCGCGAGAAAATTATTGGATTTTAATTTTTAAGAATTAAATATTTTGAAATTCGTATGAAAAATCAGTAGGTAAATTTTTAGATTTTTTTTTATATTACATACGAAAAAATTCGTTTGTAAATGAATAGGCTTAAATAATGGTTTAGTCCTAGTTTTCATTCGATTTTTTCAATTTAGTCCTACTTTTGTTTTCTTTTTAAATTTGGTCCTAATATTCGTCAATTTTATTCAATTTGGTCCTTTTCGCTATCACCGTTAAAATAATTAACGAAATGTGAATAGTAACTACTACGTGCCATTTTGTGATTTTTTTATTTTTTTAAAAATTTGTAAAATTTGTAAAATTTTTTATTTTAAAAAAATGTACATGTGTCAAGCTCATATCATGACACGTGTCATTTTGTGATTTTTTTTAAATTTAATTTTTTTTAATTTAAAAAAATTCCACGTGTTAAGCGAATATCATGCCACGTGTCATAGTCAGTTTTTTATATTCAATATGGTTCTAATATTCGTTATTTGTTTTCAATTTGGTCCTAATTCTTTTTTAAAATTTAGCATTTTTGTTCCTCTTCAAATTGAGACAAAATTTAATTTGTACATAATTGTTATATGGATATTCTTATTAAAATGCATATTTTTATTAAATATTTTTAATTTAGAATTAGAGTTGGTTTAAAATTAAATATTTTTAACTTCTTAAAATTTTAAATAAAAAAATAAAAAAATGACGCATGACGATTAGTGTTCATAGTCCATTAACTATTTTAATGGTGTCAGCGAAAAGGACCAAATTGAATAAAATTAATGAATATTAGATCCAAATTGAAAAAGAAAACAAAAGTAAGACCAAATTGAAAAAACTAAACGAAAACTAGGATCAAATCATTGTTTAAGCCAAATAAATATTATTTATCCATATGTAAAGTCCGTAGGTAATACCTATGGATTCAAATTCATATGTAATTATATGTAGGTAAATCACAATTTTCATGTAATGGTTGAATTTCTCCAATACATCCCATGTAGATTTGTGAAGAAAAACAAGCTTCAAGAAAATGGTTTATTTCTAATGTAGATTTGTGAAGAAAAACAAGCTTCAAGAAAATGGTTTATTTCTAATTATTTCATATATTTGATTCTCTTTATTCTTTAACTAGATAATAATTTGGATTTTCTTTATTATTGTATAACCAATTATTATTGTTTATCGGTTGGTATTTTCTAGAGCCTACTAATAATTATATAGGGGAGACTTTGGTTTTATTTTCGCTTCTTATTTTTGTGATTTTCCAACAACTGGTATTGTAGCTTATATTAAGAGTTTTGGTTTGTTCTTTAAAGATGGTGGACCATGATGGTATTATAATCATGATTAAATTGAATTTTACCAATTATTCAAAATGAAAAAATGAAATAGAAGAGTTTTTATTTTGCAAAGACATGCATGATTCTATAGAGGAAAAATGTATTAAATCAAAAGATAAATATGAGGGAGAATGGTGGAAGTTAAATGGGAAGACTATTGGCATGACTGAACAATGGATAAATCAATATTTGTATCATCTTGTATCTAGTAAGACACTCACAACTTATTAAAAAGATTAAGCAAGTTGTTCATAACTATTTTTTTTGAAGAAGACACTTTTTATTAGAGAAACTGATAAACTCAAAATACAAGGATGATTTTTGGACTTACATTCACTTAATTAAAGAAAAAAAGGTTTTTGGTTTTCTTTATGGGCATCCAACCCATATTCATTTTGCATCAAGTTTAAATGAAAATACAAAGACATAAATCGTGTGCTTGATTGAAAAAACAAAAAAGTTCCAAAAAAAGAGAGAAGAAGATAAAAAATAATAAGCACAGTGTTATTTGCAAATACATGTAGAAACATTAGTTTCTAGAAAATGTTTTATATCAATTATTGCATGTAAATGGTTGTATTTATTGTTAGTTATATGATATTTTCTTGTGTTGTTATCAAACCTTTTTGTAATGAGGAAGTTTCTTTTTTAATATTTGTATGCTTCAAAAAGAACTTGTGGTGTGTCTATTGATTATTAGGATAAATAGTAGTTTTGATACCCAAATATTGACATTTTTTTTTATTACAATGGGAAAAAAATTATAGTTTTAGTACAAAAATTTCAATTTTTGTTAAGTTTTAATTAGTAATTTAGTTCCTATATTTAGGATTTTAATTCATTTTAATCCTTATATGTGTGTGTACTTGATTGAGTCTCTATTTTCTTACAAAGAATCGGTGTGGTACTTTTTAAAAGAATAAAGATATTTTGACAACTTTCTCTTATAAATTGAGGTAACATCTTTTAAGTGATTTAGAATATATAGAAATGAGAAAATGAAAAATGGGAAACCACTTAAAAAATACCATTTAAGGTAGTAAGAGAAAGTCGTCAAAATTTAGTTGTTAAAAAATATTTTTCTTTTTAATAAGACTTAATTTGGTCTTATCCGTCAAATTGACGTCATTAATACTAATGTAACGAAAAAAATCAAATTAATTTTATTTATAAATATTGAGAGTTAATTGATTTAAAAATAAATATGGGATTAAAGTGAATTATAGACCTAATTCAGGGACTAAACTATTAATCGAGTCTTTTGTTAATTTTGTTTTAACTTTGTTAATGGTTCAAGAAATGAAGGCACGTTTGATCTTTAGTAATTATCATATGTTTTTATTAAAGTGAAAATTAATATAAATATTCGATTAAGTTTGAAAAAATCACTAAACAAATTTAAATTTATAAAATAAAAAGTAAAAGTGTTCCATATAATTAAGATTTTAAATTTATAGAGAAAAGAAAGTAAAATGATGAATATAATTATAGAATGTGACGATTAGAGAAACCATGGGAAAGTGGAGTTATACAAATTTTACGAAAAAAAAAAAATGCAAGTTCACACTCACATCTAATTTTAGTTATGGATGTAGTTCGTATATGAGGTTTGCCCAAATACTCAACTTTAACCATGTGTTGAGTTATGCCAGTAACTCCTATATGAGATTTGTCCAAATACTCAACTCTAACGTGTGGGAGAGAAATTTAGTCATACACTTTTCTTTTTCTTAATACAAGGAATACTTTTAAAGTTCTACACCCACTTAACTTTTGGTCCATTGATGATGCTCCAGTAAGCTGTTGGGCTTTAGATAATTATGTGCAGCCTCATTTGTCAGTGGAGAATGTCTTCCTGCACCCCTTGTTTTCTTTTTTCACTCCAACATCTTTTAAAATTTCAGTTATGTCCATGCTTTAATCATAGTTTTGAATCATGCAATTTCTATATTTCTATTTGTACAATATATGTAATGTAATGAAAATTTATATTTCAGATTTTAAAATCCGTAATACAAATTTTGAAGTTAATCCAAAATGTAAATTATATTTTAGATAGCATAATTTGCAATGCAAAATTATATTTCAGTTAGTACAATTCATAATGAAAATTTGTAAAATAATCTGTAATCCGTAATGCAAATTACATTTTGGATTGTGCAATCTGTAATACAAAAATAAAATTCGTAATGCAAATTATATTTTTGATTGTATAATCCGTCATATAATTACATTTCAGATTGTATAATCCATAATGAAAATTACATTCTGAATTATATAATTTGTAATGCACACAAATTATGAAATCCAAAACTTACATTCTGCATTTTTGAATGCACACGGTTGATCTTCTTCTCTTTTGTTTTTTAATGGACAATGATATTTTAATCCATTTTTTTAACTCACTTTCAACCAACTCACCACTTCAATCACCATTAGATCATCACATCACATCACTCGAAAGAATCAAAATATATGATCTAATGGTGATGAAAGGAGTGAGTTAAAAGTGGGTCAAAAAATGTGAGTTAAACTATCTTTATCTTTTTTTAATGTTTAAAGCTCCACCATATTATTTTTACAGGGATGCTAAAGGAGGAATTAGAGTGGAGGTGGAGGTAAAAGACGATGGGGTGAAGGTGAATGGAAGAAGAAGATGGGATGAAGGTGAGGAAAACATGGAGGTGTTTTTTTTTTATCAGCAATAATAAATATATAGGGGCAATAGGTTTGCCCCAACCCAAATACAAAAAAACAAAGAAGGAAGTAAAAGAAAAAAAAGAAAACAAATCTAAACCATACATCTTTCTCTCTCATAATTGTTGCCCACCAAATTACAAGAGAAAAGTATAAAAAAAAGGAGACTAGAACATGAACTTGATCTACCACTCTTAATGCCAGTATGGATCCTACATAGAATCATAAGCACAACACCACACACTAGTATAGATTCCAATACCAGAAAAAAACAAGTCATGTCAACATAATTATTCTTGCTATCCTGGTAGGTTTTCTTACCATGCAAAAACCAAACAAGACTTAAGCAACACAAAACCATACACAGATAGAATTTCATTATGAACCTATTGTATAACAAAGAACGTTTACCTTCACGTTCCTACCCATCATACAATATAATAGTCTTACTAATACAAGGATAAGAAATGAGTCCACTACCAGTAACAAAAGAGTCTAATATCTGCTAAAGGCACAAAAATTATAAACACATGGTTGGGCACAAACACCAATCAACATCAATCAGAGTATGAAAACATGGAAGTGTGATGGGGGAAGAGGGAAAAAGATGAGAACAAATTTGACTTTTTGCTTTCCTTAGCTTATGTAGGTGTAGGAAGAAATTCCCATGCCAGTGCCATAAAGATTTTAAATGTGACCCAAGTTAAGAATGAGCCCAAAAGAAAATGTCACTTAAATAAATGCTCCGCTGTTTGCCTTATCAAGCGGGACTGCGATTTCTAAAGTTCCCAGTAAGATTTACACCCATCCACATTAGATTTTAGAATGTATTTTTATATTTCAAACTTTTTATCAAATACGAAATTACTTTATATTTCAAACTCCTCTAGATTTATATTTTCTTTTAAAATTTTCTATTTTATTCACATTTTTTTCTCATGGCCATTGGTACGTTTAGATTGTCTGAATCACATTTAACTTAATCTTTTCTCTATCAAATGGTAGTTTAAAAGGCCATATTTGTCTATACACAAGTTTAAATGTCCGGTAAATATCTATATTTGTATTGTATTTTTTTTAAAGAAAAAGACTTCTATTTTGGTTTCATATCTATATATAGAAAGACAAATAAGACTTGAACAAAGTCCATTATCTCTTATCTTTTCTCTTATAATAAAAATAGCGCTAAAGTTCTTACTAAAAAGAATTAAATTCATATAAAACTTTTTAATTGTTACTTAAATTTTATTAAATAGATTTAGTTTAATATATACATTTTTGAAAATACAGAAAACACCATCGATTAGATTATAGTATTCCACAAATGTCCAATTTATTTAATATTTAATATGTACAACTCCATCCACAAACTTCTTAGGATGCTGTAATTTTTCTTTTTTGTTTAAAAAATAGATATTTCAAAATTAAAGATTTTAATGGTGAGGGTTAGCCCTAGGGGAAGATTCAAAATAGTATAATATGAGGAAATATACGCACTATAGAATTGAGTGGAACTAGTTAGGGATGAATGAAGAGCCAAGAATCCTAAACAAAAGTGAAAAGATTTGGAATGTATGAACTTCTTTAGCTCCATCATACACACCTTTAATAACCCTTTTCAGTTTGTCAAACTCTCTTTTTCCCTGTCATGTGCCTACACCCACTTTCACCTTTATATTACTTTATTCTTCCAATTTCTCTCAAAGAATCCCATACCAAATCTTTCTCTTAGTCATTCTTTACTGGTCTCTTTTATTTCTTAATTCATTAATTCTAACCCGATTTTCTTGGAAGTCCCATTTCGATTACAAAATATGAATTTCTAGTATATAATTGGATACAAATTCACCTTATAAGTCAGTTTGATTAGAAAGTTAGATTAGATTTAAAGTCTAATTCTTAATATGATATTGGAACGAGTTTATAGTATATAAATAGGTGTAAATCTCATCTTACAAACTCATTTTAAAAGATTGAGTTAGGTTTGTCATACCGTTACTTATAATTTTGTCTGAAGATTCTACATATTCATATCGGTACTTATCAGTTTACTAAGCATTCTACAAATTCTGATGTTTATGAAGCGATCACCGGAAAGAAAATTGTGCATAGTCTATAGACTACTAAAGGAACCAACAAAAGCCTCTCACTTGATGATTCCAACTGTGTCAAATTAAACCCAAGTTGAACTTTGAATACTCAACAATAACAGTTACATTCATTAATTGATCCAAACAAAGTGAGGACCATAAGTATGTTTCTTGGATTGTCTGTTCACAATATTAAATACATATTCATATAAGTGCAACTTTTCCATTGTTAATTTAAGATCTCTGAGTAAGAACAGTAATAGGACCACATATACCACGTTCCTCCACAGTGATTTCAACCCCAGAGGTTCAGTTATACGATAAATCTTTCACTTTGGCACAAGGTAAAACAGTCTACCGTAGCAATCAAATTTCTTTGCATGTTATTTTAATATCAGAATAAGTCCAAAGGCACAAGGCCATAATCACACTTCACGTACTTTCACTTTATTTTATGAATATTTTTTCTCTATGTTCATTATTGTTAAGAGAATGGTACTATTTTTTTCCTGTGCCACTTATTAGTCTATTTTTTCGAAAAGATGAACTAGTTTAGCCCTATTACTCCTCAGTGTCTCGGTTTTTCCAAAGTTATAATTCAATATAATTCTTGTGTAATAATTGAAATCAGTTGAGATTTATGTAGTGTTTGAGGTAAATGAAAGCAAACTAAACTATAAAAAGTCACACCAAGCAACTTAGTGGTCGATGATATCCCAATTCAGAAACTTTTTTCTCAGTTTCAACCCTTTCTGCTATAATTTATTTTATGTCTCAGTTACTAAATCTGGCTGGTTAGTCCGCAAAATTTACATGATCTGAATTGCCAAAGAAAATATAATGATTTTGTTTATAAATGGATCCAAGTGTATTTACGTGTACAAGACTATCTGTTACTTAAAAACACTGATAAGATCATGTCAGTTTAAGTTCATCAAGATGCAGATGATGAGTTCCTCTTTTCATATCAGTTTTTAAATATATAATATAGAGTTGAATTAAACATAAAAATATATTTTTTAAAATAGTATGAGTCATCCAAAATCTATCATGTATATAGATAGGACAATGATATTTTGACTACTAAATTTTGACAACTTTCTTTTAGAATATGAAGTGACATTTTAAGTGATTTTGAAATATTAAGAATGAAAAAATGAAAAAATGAAAAATCACTTAGAAAATATCACCTAACAAGAGAAAATTATCAAAATTTAGTAGTCAAAAAATTATTTTTCCTATAAATAAGTACAAATTTTTCATATATTTGAAATTCACTTTTTAAGAATATCTTTTAAAAAAATAACGAAATATATAATATTCCTTTAAAAGAACATACTTAGACTTGGTTTTATTTTAGAGTAGGAAACAAATTCTTCCCACTTATATTTTCCTTTAACTTTGATATTATTCCTCTAAGATGCTTCTGACTTCATAATTGATATAAGAAATAGAAGCATCTAGGCGTAATAAGTATCAATATCATAAAATTGGTTCTCTTAGGGTTTCAAACGTAAAATTGGTTCTCTTAGGGTTTCAAACGTAACTAGTGTCATTTTCATGAATGTAGACTGTGAAAAAGGACTCCACCTCGAAAGTTAAAAGAAGTGAAAAAGGTGTTTGAAGAATCATGATTGAGACTAGGACTCGTCGATTAATATGAACCTCATGAAATAATTAATTATATTAATTAAGGATCAACCTATACCGTTACCACCACATTTTTATTTTATTTTCCTTAAAACAATATGGTACATGTAATTTGTTAGGTTGATTAAGAGAATAGGAGACAGCAAATTGAAGTAGAGGCATAAATTATTTATTTATTATGAAGAAATTAAATTAATATATATCTCTCATTAGCATGAAATAGGAAGTTAATTAATAATTAAAACACTAAACTAAAAAAAAAAACTCATATCAATGGCTGGAATAACGTTGTTGCATGTCATTTTTTTCTCTCCAACAAAATAGAATACATAAGGGGAGTACTTACTTACACCATCTAATATAAAAAATATAAGGCTTAAATATACATTTGATCCCTATTTTTGTTGTTTTTATTCAATTTGGTTTCTATTTTCGTTTTATGTTCAATTAGATCATCATTTTTGTCAAATTATGGTCAATTTGGTTCTTTTCACTAATGTTGTTTAAATAATTAACGTTTTTGAACAGTATATGTCACGTGTCAGTTTCTGATTTTTCTTAAAATTTTTTTAATTTTTTTAAATGTTTTAAAATTTATTTAATTTCAAAAAAATTGTTCACATGTCAAGTCACAATTGTGCCACGTGTCAATGCTAGTACCACGTGTTAGTTTGTGGTTGTATTATTTCTTTTTGTTCAATTTAGTCCCGATATTCGTTATTTTTGTTCAATTCAGTTCCTATATTCGTTATTTTTGTTTAATTTAGTCCCAAATTTTGTTAAAATATAACCATTTAATTTTTAAAATTGACATTATTATTAGTTATTTTTGAAATTCAATTATAATTTATAATATTTAATTATAAATTCAATATAATTCTTAGATTCAAGTGAATAGAATATAATTATTTAAATATTATTAAAATTTTAAAAGTATATATTAACATTCGTAAAATTCACATTTAAATTTAAAATATTTAATATTTTTATTGCATTTTAGATATTAAAATCTAAAATGTTTTATATTTAAATGTTAATTTTACAAATATTAGTTTACTTTTCTAAAATATTTTGAATATTTAAAATATTTTTATATATCAATTTTATAATTAAATTTAATAATTTATAATTGAATTTAAAAAATAATAAATTCAAATGCCAATTTTAGAAAAAATATTAATATAATTTGTATAAAAAATATTAAATTTAGTGTCAATTTGAAAGGGACAAAATTGATTTATTTTAACAAAAATTGGGACTAAATTGAACAAAAATAACGAATATATGGACTAAATTAAAAAAAATAATAATACTACCACAAACTCACACGTGACACTAGTATTGACACGTGGCACAATTGTGACTTGACACATGGACAAATTTTTTGAAAAAAAAAATTAAAAAAAATTAAAAAAAAAATCAAAAAAACCTGGAGCTGACACGTGGTATGTATTGTTCAAAAACGTTAATTATTTAAACACCGTTAGTGAAAAGGACTAAGTTGACTACAATTTGACAAAAATGAGGACCTAATTAAACACAAAACCAAAATAGGGACCAAATTAAATAAAAACAAAAAAAAATAGGGACCAAATGTATATTTAAGCCAAAATATAATCATATACAAGAAGCCATATGTATAAGGAAAAATTAAAAAATTAAATTGCACTATCTACACGCAAACACATTTGTAAGCAAAGATTACTTATACTCGCCTACAAGTCAGAGTACATTCTAACCATACTCATGAATCTAACTTGTAATATTGTATATAGTTGTTGCATCCCACATAATTACTCTTACTTCCCTTTTTTTCACCATCAATGATGGATCTTGACCAAGCGTTTTGATCAGAATAATATAATTCTTTGATCATTTGATTGAATTATTAGTACAATGCTTTAAAGAATGAATCTTATATAAAACAATTTGATTGTTAGATTAGATTAGTAGTATAATGCTTTAAATACTTTAAAAGATGTGAAAAAGTATAATTTATCTTGTTTTCATCTTCACATATAGTTTCCCTTTTATCACTTTTACAAGATGAATCTATTATTTTATTCTTCATCGATATACTTTTTCTTAAATATATTAAAAAACTAATTATCATAATCTAATAAAATATTTAGAGACATAATTATTACATAATTATTAGAAGAAAAATATATTATAATCAAGTCATAGTTAAAAATCGGTTATAAGAAAATAAATAATACATTATTTTTCTTCTATAATCATAAAAAATAATACACAAAAAGCTCATGAGATAAAAAATAATTTTAATAACTATTAAACTAATATTTCATCATCAAGTAAGACAAAAAAGAGTTACAATTTTTTTCTTCGAGGAATGAAGGAAACAAATGAGAAATGAGAGCAAAAATAATGAGTATGTATCTAGCTTCATTTCTTCTTCAAAAAAACATAAACATATGAGAGTGAGAGATGAGTACAATTTTTGTGAAAAATAAAAAATGCAATGACAGAAGAAAATAAAAAATATCTTAATGAATGTTTGGTTTAATTACTCTTTTGGTTAGTATTTCCAGGTCCTCCAATTTTTTTAGTCTTAATTTAGCCCAATTTTTTTTAGTCGCAATTTGATATTTTTAGACGAAAACAAAGATAAAAAGAGTAATTAAACCTAAACATTTTTATTTTTTATTATATTTGATTTTATGTTTTATAATTTATTAACATTAAATGTTGTATTTTATAAAAGAAATAAAAAGACACAATTTAATTTCCATCAATTTCTAAAATATACTGTGATAACCCTTTATTCCAATCTTCTCCCCCTCATTCCAGCACACTGAACACTTCACTCTCTGCTTCACCATCATCCCCTACACAGCCACCTTCAATCCTAACCAAATTTCTCCTTACTCCTGAAACAGATTCTGGAGAAGGGACCACGACAAATCCTCTTGCTGCCTCCATTCTTAGCCTTCCTTCCTCTAGGTAAGTTCCCAATTTCGTTTTGAGGTCCAATTCCAGATTTCAACTCGAAATCTTGTTCCTGTTCTGAGTTTAATCGAGTGTTCCTCACTCCTCCATGTCCGAATGATGAATTTGCTAGGTTAAACTAAAGAATTCTGCCCCCCTCTCTAAGTTGCTCTCACCCAAAGCATTCTCCATTAATTAGGTAAGGGAAGCTGACTTTTCGCCCAATTTTTGTATGAAATGTGTTCATGAGTGATTGAATTGCTTGAATATGTGTTTGATTCGTGTTTGAAATTGTCTGTGTGTGAAATTGGGTGTTGGATGATTCTGAGCGAGTCTGCATGTGAAGAATAGATGAGATTTCCTGGTAGTTTCGCCCAGGCGAGCAGCTCTCGCTTGAGCGAAAATACCAGAAGATCACCTTTGTCACTGCGCGAAATCTCACCTAGGCGAGCTGGAGTCGCCTGAGCGAGATAACTTCTTGTCTAGGCGAGCCAGTTTAGCCTGAGCGAGAGTTCGCCCATGATTTTTATTTTGCCACTGTAAGAGGTCTCGCCCAGGCGAGAGCAGCTCGCCTAAGCGAGACAAACTCTCTAGCTTAGGCGAAACCCTTTAGCTTGAGCGAGATTCACTGCAGAATTGAGTTTCTTCCCTGTTTTTGATTAATTGCAGCTGTATTAATTGAATTGATGTGATAATGGTTAGTTTTGTATGTGACTCTTATGCATGATAGTCAGTGTAATGATATTGTGTGGAATTGGTCTGTATGAATATGTGTTGGAGTTAGGATTTCAAGGGAAATTCTAAGGAAAATGGTTTTAGTAAATGTAAGGGCATGAGGACTCATATTGGTGGCATCCTGACGCTCCCAGTAACCATTAAGACTCATGTAGAGTATGATGGATTACGTCGGGGGAGTAGCAGGAGGTCCTGGTCTATGGACCCGATCCGTCATAGAGGTGATGGGACTTACCTTGGGAGTGGTTGGGTGAATACCCCTTGTGCCTAAAACTCTGCAGAGTTTGGGAACCGTCCCAAGTGCAAGCCACCGAGAGCTCCAATGTCACTTACAT
>Ga0214542_1006665_pt1 | contig 20836 bp, 23 predicted proteins | sample CNSS1metaG_FD_160096 | JGI IMG/M metagenome (GOLD analysis project Ga0214542, IMG submission 160096) | Root nodule microbial communities from cowpea collected in UCLA plant growth center, Los Angeles, California, USA - CNSS1 | ecosystem: Host-associated > Plants > Roots > Nodule | place: USA...
TGAGCTCTCCTTCCTAGAAGTGAACTCACCTTTGCCTTATCTTGCTTGCAAGTGGCGGCACCATCACTCATCTCTAGGGCTTGGTTGGCTTAGATCCCCCCCTATGAGTGGCGTGCTTCTTCCATTCACTTTCAAATTGGAGTCCTATTTTGAGAAGCATGGACTCCATCATTTTAAAATATTCATTCACACACACAGACCTTTGTTGAAGCCTTTGGAGCTTCAAAAGAGTCTCCCTCCTATAGTAGGAAGGAACAAATCTAGCGCGCATCAAAGTCTTAATGTCCATCCAAGAGGCCACGGGTGGCTCTTGGTTAATATTGTCCATACACAATTGATGCCACCATGTCATGGCATAATCTTCAAATTCTAAAACTACTAAATCTAGTTGTTCTTGATCACTAACTAAATGAATATTGAAGATTTGGTCCACTTTTTGCTCCCACTCTATGTAGAGGTTTGGATCATTCTCCCCCTTGAACTTTGGAATCTTGATGGGTGGAGGTTGTCTTTGTGGGAGTTGATTGCGCCTTCCACCACCATCATAGCCGTGTCTTCATCTTTTATGCTTTCCATTTTTATTGTTTCTTCTTTCATTTTGCTCTTTAGTGTTGTTATTGCCGTGCGTTTAAGCTTGAATCCAACTCTCTTCTTCCTTTCATGAGCTTGAGAAATGAACCTTCACATCTAGATAGCATGCTATCTTAATGTCCAGTGGGAATTTCAAAAGGTTTTCTTAAACAACTTCACCATATTCATAACTCTAAAAGGAAACAAGATAATTCTTCATCATTTGGTATCTAGAGCTTTGGTTGTCCTTGAATATGGTGTTTTCATGTTTTAACCTTGTCTTGTGTAGCTATCTTTGAATGGTCCACATAAAAACAGTGCTGGCAGCAACGTGTGCGTTTTTGAAAAAAATACTGCAGCTAGCTCAGTGGTCCAAAGTAACATTCTTTATATCAAAAGAAAGCTCTGTGAGTCTAGTTTCCAAAACAAAAAGAATTAATGCATTTGGAGTTATGTGGAGAGAGTTATGATCAAATGAGTGAGCAAAGGTCAGAGCTGCCGAGAATACAAAAAACAACGTTTTCAGGTTATGTTGTGGCAATTTTGGCTTCGGTTTTGTGACTCTTTTGCTCCTAAATGTGGTTGGATAACATGTCTTTGGATGCTTGAGTCTCTTGTCATATGCTTCTTTGAGTTTTCTTGTTCTTGTTTTTAAGTATTTGAGCTATTGCATGAGATCTATGCCTTTTGTTGTTGTATGCGCCGTAAACTAGGCTGAAAGGGGATTCGTTTGTCGCTGATTGAGGGGTGCACCTGTAAGCCCATAACACTTCTACTAATTCTTCGAGCCATCGGCCTTTGGCGTTGTCTAACCGCTTGCGTAGTTCCACGAGGATAACTTTATTTGCTGCCTCTGCTTGTCCATTGGTTTGTGGATGTTCTACAGAACTTTTGATGTGCTTGATGCCTAGGCCAGTGTAGAACTTGGCTAGCTCTTTGTCAATAAATTGTCGGTCATTGTCTGTGATGATGGTATGTGGAACACCATATCTGCATATAATATCCATCCAAACAAATTGCTGAACTTACTGGGCCGTGATGGTGGTTAGGGGCTTGGCTTCTATCCATTTGGTAAAGTAGTCGACGGCTACAATTAGGAATTTCACCTGCCTTTTGCCGGGTGAAAAGGGGCCGAGAATGTTCATTCCCCACCTAGCGAATGGCCATGGGGATAATATGTGGTGTAGTTGTTCTTGTTTCTGGTGAATAAGGTTGTCATGTTTTTGACATGGTTTGCAGTTTCTGACATAATCCTGGCAGTCTGCTTCTATAGTCGGCCAGAAATATCCGGCTCTAAGGACTCTGGTAGCCATGGTGTGTGCGCCGGAATGATAGCCACAAATGCCTTCGTGCAGCTCTTTAATAATATATTGTGCTTGTTCTGCTGTGACACACTTGAGAAGGGGTTGGCCGTATCCGCGTTTGTAGAGGTCATCGCCTATCATGGTGTATCTGGCGGCCTTAGCCAACCAAGTTTTGTCCGCCTCTTGAGAGGGGTTACCGGTTTTGAGGTACTGGATATAGGGGGTGGTCCAGTTATGGCTTTGGGAAGGGGTGATGTTGTCAGCTGGGGCGTGGGTTAAATTTTGACAAGTGTGTGTGATGGAGGGCGTGGATAATGTTTGCTGTAATAGGGATCGGTGACGGTTTTTTAACTTGGTGTTGGCCAATTTGAAGAGGATGTCGGCTCTGATGTTGTCGGTCCTTGGGATGTGTTCGATGCGGACTTGTTCGAAGGCAGATTGAATGACTGCACGGACCAGATGGTAATATTGTAGAAGGATGGGGTCTTTGATCTGGAACTCGTCATTTAGATGGCCTACAATGAGCCTGGAGTCAGTTTTGCACGTTAATTTCTTGACACCTACCTAGCGGGTCAGGGAAAGGCCAGCGAGGATTGCTTCGTACTTGGCTTGGTTATTTGACGTTTTGAAGGCAAAGTGAAGGGATTTTTCAATGAGGATGTCGTTGGGGCCTTCTAAGACGATGCCAACGCCGACACCTTTTGGATTTGAGGAGCCATCTGCATGAAGCGTCCACTGGTCCTCTGTGTGTATGTGCTGGAGGTCGTTGACGAAGTCTAATAGACATTGGGCTTTAATGGGGCCATGGGGTTCATAGCGGATGTTAAATTCTGACAACTCGACGGCCCATGATGACATGCGTCCGGCTAGATCTGGTTTTTGAAATATCTTTTGGATTAGGTAGTCGGTTTTAACGGTTATGCTGTGGTTTTGGAAGTATAGGCGTAGGCAGCGTGCTGCGTGGACCAGGGATAGGGCCAACTTTTCTACCATTTGATATCTGATTTCAGGATCTTGCAGCGTTCTGCTCACAAAATAGACAGGGTGCTGTGTGCCGTCTGTTTCTTGGACAAGCGCGGCGCTAACAGTGTGGTCAGTGGCCGTGATGTATACGAGGAGAGGTTGGTGGGGAGGTTAGGGTTGTTTTAAGTTTTTGGAAGATTTGTTCACATTCATCAGTTCACGTGAACCGGGTGGATTTCTTTAAGAGTTGGACTATGGGTTGGGTTTGTTCGGCTAGCTTGGGTAGGAAGCGGGAAATGGCTGTGAGACAACCTATAAGACGTTGGACCTCCTTGATAGTAGTAGGGCTGCGCATCTTGATGATGGCCTTGCATTTTTCGGGATTGGTTTCTATGCCGCGTTGGGTTAACATAAAACCAAGGAATTTACCCCGGTCAATGCCGAATACACACTTGTGTGGGTTGAGGCGAAAGTTGTATTGGCGTAGCGCAGAGAAAACTGTTGACAAATCCTCGGCATGTTGGTGGTGACTTGGAGATTTGACAACCATGTCGTCAACATATACTTCGACACATTGCCCCATTAGGTGACTGAAAACCTTGTCCATCAGCCGTTGATAGGTTGCTCCAGCGTTCTTGAGACCAAAAGGCATTACCCTGTAGAAGTAGTTGGCATCGTCCATGATAAAGGCGATTTTGTGCATGTCAGATGCGGCCATGGAGATTTGGTTGTACCCGGAATATGCATCCAAAAAGCTAAGTACTTTATTCCCTGCTGCGCCGTCAACGAGTCGGTCGATGTTGGGTAAGGGGTAGGCATCGCGAGGGCAAGCCTTGTTTAGATCCGTGTAGTCTACACACATCCGCCATTTGCCATTGGCTTTCTTCACCAAGACTACGTTAGAAAGCCAAGTGGTATACTGAGCTTCTTCTATGAATCCTGCGTTCAGTAACTTGTCGGCTTCAACCTTAGCTGCCAGGCGGCGTTCTTCACCAAGCTTGCGTTTTTTCTGGGATATGTAGCGGGCTTCTTTATAGATGGATAGTTTGTGGGATGCCATTAGAGGGTCCACCCTAGGGAGGTTGGCGGTTGACCAGGCGAAAAAATCTGTGTTGTTGATGAGAATGGGCGTGATGATGACACACTCGTCAGAGTTTAAACTGGTGCCTAGGTTGATAGAGTGGCCGTTGGGAAGCGCTAGAGGGGAGGTTTCCTCAACTGGTTCAAGACGAACATCCCGGCCTACTCTAGGGTCCAGATCTTCGCCGGACAAGGCGATGTTAGAGCCAGGGGGTCGTTCAATGTGGTTGGTTTGTTGAATTGGGAGTTGTGGTCGGAGGCTGGCCATGTAGCATTCGCGTGCTAAGCGCTGGTCGCAGTGGATGGTAAGGATGTCACTGGAAGGGGAAGGGAACTTCATGGCCAAGTGAGGGATGGAGACGACGGCGCCAAGGGTGTTGAGGAAAGGGCAGCCCAGGAAGATATTGTAGGATGTTGGCGCGTCGACGATAAGGAAACAGATTGGGATGGTTTTGGTTTGGGTCCCCTCACGAAAGACGGTGTGGAGGTTGATGTAGCCACGGGTGGATACTTGTTCACCAGAGAAGCCATATATTGGCTCGTGATACGGGACCATGGCGGTGTCCACAAGTTAAAGTTTTTGGTAGGTGGCCCAGTAGAGGATATCAACGGAGCTGCCCTGATCAATAAGGACTTTCTTAACAACGTAGTTTTCGATTTCAATAGTGATAACCATGGGCGGGCGTCAGGGCGTGGGTTAGGTTGCGGGGTAGGGTTGGCGGTGGTGGTTGTATAGTCATTGCAGAATTTGGTGTGAAGGGTTTGCATTTCCTCTATGCGGACATAATCGGCTGCACGTAATTTGAGTTCGTGCATAGAGGCAGGTGGGTGGAGGTAGACGTTGTTGGCGAAGGGGCCGGGTTGTAGGGTGAGGGCCATGCACTAGAGGATCATCTCTTGGTTGAGGTGTGGTGTGCGAAGAGCTGCCTTACTGAAGCGATCTATGAACGCTTTGAGGGGTTCGCCTTATTCCTGTCTAATGCCCAGGAGGGAGATTGTGGTAGTTTGGTGTGGGCGGCTACCAGCAAAATGGGTGGAGAACATGTGAGAAAGGACGTCGAAACTGTCAATGGAGTAAGGTGGAAGGCTTGTGAACCATTCCAGGGTTGGGCCCTTGAGAGTGGTGGGGAAGGCTTTGCAGAATACTGCGTCTTGGAATGTGTACAGGGCGACATGGGTGATGTAGACTTTGAGGTGCTCATCAGGGTCAGTTTCGCCAGTATAGCTGTCCAGGGTGAAGGGTTCCCATTGGGTAGGAAGAGGGGTGTTGGCGATGAAGTCGGTGAAAGGGTGGCGAAGTCTGGGCTGGTGGGGAGGGAGCATATGCGGTGGGACGGGATGGTTTATCATGGCGGGGAAGGTGGAGGTAAGGTTGTGAGGGGGGATGTGGGTTGTTGGAAGGTATTGTGGGTTGTATGGTGGAACATGTGTGGTGTGTAGGGTGGTGGGTATGTTGTAGGAGATCTGGGTGGTAGGGAGGGTAGCGGCATGGGTTGGGGGTGCGGTAAGCCCTGGTTGAGCAGATGGGAAGTGAGTGGGATGGGTGGAGGGAATGGGTGTTTGTTGAGTGGTGGTGAAGGTATGAGGAGTGGGGTTGTATTCGTTTTCTTCCTCTGTGGGCTGGAAGGCCGGGGACCTTGCAGCTTCAGAGGCTTCCTTGGCTTTTCCCTTCAAGTTGGGATCAACTTCGATCTTTTACCTAAGGCGAGAGTTCTCTTGTCGTAGCACTTCCATCTCGTCAGCGTTGTGTTTCTTCAGATCTGCCAACTCTTGTTGCATCTTCGCTTGGTCGTCTAGGATGGCGGCCAGGTCAGCGGTGATGCCAGTAGGTCCTGAGGGACCAACATCTGCCTGCTTGTTCACTCTAGCTTTGCTACAGGTTGAAACCATCTTCAGAGAAAAGCGGGTACTAAAGGTGTTTGTCTCGTGCCCCACGGTGGGCGCCAATTGTTCCTGCAGAGAACAAATAAGATGAGTTAGGCACAAGCGTCACCTTACCTTGTAGTCCGCTATCTCCTCAGTAGGCCTCTTCTCGGTTGGCACATGTCGGCTTGGACCCAAGAGGGGTTACCTGCAGAAGGAACTCTGAAGCTCAAGTAAGTCAAAGCTCTCAGAAAGTCAAATAAGTGATTAATAGAGTAATGAATGCATACCTTTAATTATTGGGGTCCACGCGTATTTATAGAGCATTAATGATGTCTGATTATCCCGTGGGCCAGGCCTTGACTTTGGGCTTTAGCTTGGGCTGTGAGTGGGCCTGGGCCCTAATCCAGGCCCTTAAGGCCTATTGAACGCGGGGGGTTCCATTTTACTAAGTCTTTAATAGCGGTCTGATCTGTTTACTTCTTGACTTGTCGGATGTCGTCCTTGGCCGCACACTGTCCTAGGTTGGCCGCTTTGTTGTTACTTTAGCTTTTTTTCAGTTATGAGTCTGAGTCCATGCCGGCTCAAGTCGTATACTTGGGTTGTTTCCGGCATATATGTGAGGGTTGTCATGTATATGGTTAAGTTGACCAGGTCCGGTATAGTTATTGATTTGGTTTTTGTTCAAAGGGAAATGGTTGGCAAATGAAAAAGAAACTCTTCGACAGAAAATGTGAAGAAGGATGTGAGTACAACAAAACCATTAGGGAGCAGAAAGAAAGCATCTGTGACTGATGAAAAGCTTCTGATAAAAAAGGAGGTAAGTTAGATAATGAATTCATGCATTAAATTTGGTATATTTGTGATATTGTTTACATTTGTGGTTATTGTAAGTTGAATTGTTTGGCTTTTTTTTAGGTTCACATTGAGCACAAATGCCAAACGAAATACATAGTTCAAGCAAATGCACTACTGAGCAGTACTCATTGTGCTAGACTTGAATTAACACCTTTTTCTTCTTGCCTTCGTCTAAAGATGGAGTTGAATATCAATTATGCATTGCTAAAATAGGTCCTGAGTCGATGGGTTCCCAATGGGTAATTCATCCAATTTTGGCAACAATTGGTTAAGTTGTTCAGATGTTAGTATATGTTTGGGGTTGAGTGTAGCGGGTGATGATGTTGTTTTTGATAATGAGTTGTGTGGGGAAGTCGGGTTGTTGTTTCCTTCTAAGGAAATAAAGATCACTCACATAATTGAAAGGATGCGTAACTTGGTAAGTGAAGCAAATCATGTGGAGAGTGTTTGCCGACTTCATGGGCTTTTATGTCTGGCTGTTTTGTATTTCCCTAGGACCTCTAGACTGTCACAAACCTACCTTTTAGGTTATTAGATAACCTAGATAACCTGAGGAAGTATCGGTGGGCCAATTATGTTCATAATTTCCTCATTGCTTGTTTGAATCGATCATCAACAATGTACAAAGAGAAGGCAAATGAGCACACTATATTTGTGTCTGGTTGAGTCATTGTGGTTCAGGTACACGTGTTTTTCAATTTCAATAATTTAAATATGTCTTTATTTTGTGACGTGTATTAATAATGCAAAATTCGTTAAAGGTATGGTGGTAGTTCAGAAATTGGAAGTTTGGCTTTATCATTTAATTATTTAGCACTTAATATAATCTAGCATTGCATTAGTGGAATATATTGAGTGCATACTTTGTTTGCAGTTGTACAAAATGAAGTATTGGGTTGTATAGTAGTAGATATTTGCGAACCCATGTAATTATTTGCACATATGCCTTCAATTGTAATTTGACAGTAGCAACTTTAATATGCCTTCAATGCATTTAACTGCAAACCCCTATGTTTGGAACTGTAAATCCATGATGTGATATGAACTATTTTATTGTTTTTGTTTCTTGATAAATTTGACTTTGGATTTGGAACCCAACTATGTGTTGTTGCGGGTTCAAATGGATTGGGGATTAACCTAGAGGAAATGAACCTTCCTATCTTGGTTGATGAGGCACGTCCAGTGGAAAAAAAAAACAGAATTGTTAGACAAGTTGAATGCTAATGCTAAATTGCTGCTGGAATTGAAACAATAATTGGAATTGATGAAAATATATTTTTACAATAGGGCTGCAATAGAAGGATTTGATGAGGTCCACAATGATGCTTCTAATGTAGTTGAGGTAAGTGGTAGAAGAGATGATGGTCTAGAAATTGATGTCGAGGAGGGCCATATTAAGTCTGACAACAGTGGTGGTCCAAACCCCCCCATAATTGGTGAATCAGTGCCAATTGACAGTGAGCAGATGTTGCTTGCTGCAACCACTGCAATTACTGAAGCTGTTGAAATTTGTGGAGCATCACCATTACATAGTGACGACATTAGCACAACAGCTGCGTCTAAAAGTGATGAAGGTGATGGAAGTGCTGAAGCATCACATTTTGGCATTGAGGAGACAACTGTTGGTCCAATGACATAGGGTGTTGAAGTTGTCACCATTGTTGGAGATGCAGGAAGTGTTGGAGCCTAAATCACTATTGTAGCTGCAATCAGTGTTGGCCCTGCCATTAGTGCTACAACTACCATCAGTGGTGAAGGTGGCAGATTTGCTGAAGCAGCTAGGAGCGTTGAACCTGGAATTACTCCTGAAGTTGCCCAAACTGCTGAAGAAGAAGAAATTAACAAAGAGAATAAGGTCGTTGATGATCCAACTTTAAGTGACGATGCTGCGATAATTGTTAAGGCATTGGCCTTTATTTCCTAGTAGTTAGGCGATCTAGAAGATGACAACAGTTCTGATCCACAAGTGTGTGCATTTCAATATTTTTTATTTTAGTAGGAAGGTTGTAAAACGTATCAATTTTGGTACAGATCTGTCATGCAAAAGCTTATGCGTCCCTTTCTGAAGTGGCAGATGCCTTCTTGAAGGAAGAAAATCTAATGGACAGTGAAGTAGGTGATCACAATCCTGATCTTCTAGCCATTATGCATTATGTGAAACCAAATAGTCCTCCTACTGAAGTCATGGTCCTTACGTTGAGAAGTTATTTTTGTACCAAGTTAAAACATCAAAAGCCTAAAGGTAATAGGAATTAAGTTATTTTCGTTATTTTCGGTGTTATTTTGATGACTTTAATATCAATTTTTTCACATTACAGATGTATATATGTTGAGATAAATGACTAGATACTCACGAGCAGTGAAACGAGAAACTTCACACCTCGTGAATGGATTGACAACATGGTAAGGTTGGTGAGTTAAGTAAATTTAACATGAAGGGCTTATGCTAACTTCTCTGTGCTTATCTATGTATGTAGTCCATTTTCTTTGCAGCTTGCCACTTCATGTACAAGGAAAAATGCTAAAAGGGAAGCATCAATATAGTAATTTTTAGTCCAACTTCCACGATACATGTACTGCTTTATTTATAAACATTTGTAATTCGTATGACGAAGTTAATTGTATTTATATTTTATCCGGGATAAGGTCATTCGAGATTGTGCTAGGCGGAAGGTTAACAAATGCGTATGGTCTTTACCATATTACAACGAATTCTTTGCGTGTCGACTTCTTTCTATAAATGATGTCTTCACAGCCAAATTTGTTAGTATTCTAAATGTTGTCTATTGTGGCTATAGTCACCTTGTGTGTTTCAATTATTTTACTCTAATTTCCTTAACCTTCTTTAGTTAATGGCACATGTTCTTCATGATAATCATTGGTGTTGTTATGCCCTTCATTGGGAATCAAGAAAATTGTACGTTTTTTACTCCTTAGGACACAAGTGTCCTAGAAGAAAAAAAATTGATAATCATATTATAAGTAGTGTGATGTTCTTTAATATGCGGAAATGATTTGTTTATTTCTTTTGGATATAAATTAATATGACATGTTACTTGGTTTGTTTAAAGAGAAACCAAGTTTGAAATTAATCATTGAAGACATGTTGGTATCGCGCAGTGAAATGTTTAAGCGTTTGGACAAAAACCAAGAGGGGGATGAATTGGTTTTAAGTAATAAAATTAATACTTTAAAATTTTTCCAAAATTTATCGATTAAATCAAATATTAATTTCTTTAAACACAATAATAGATGAAATAAAGAGATAAAGAAGAAGATTGAACACAAGTATTTATATTGGTTCGGATCAAAAGACCCTACGTCCAGTTGTTAATCTCTCAAAAATGAGATTAACTAAATCACTAACAAATAACATATTACAATCAGATAGTAAAAGAGTAAGGAAAGAAAACACCTCTCTTGATCACACAAGAGATGAACACCTTTCTCTGAATCACACAGAGAACCTTGACCTTAGCTTTCCTAGCAACAGCAGCAGCACTCAATCTCTTAGAACACCTCTCAGGAAAAGTTATCGCTCTACCCACACTAGGTTTTTCAAAGCTTCTTTTGAGAACACTCAGAGAACTCTCTTGCAGTCACAGCACTAGCACTCTAGCTTCTCAAAAATTTTAACTGAGAAGTAACTCTGATGTTCCTTAAATAGGGGTTCCAGAAATTAGGTCAAAAAGCTGAACAGTCGCGCCCAACTGACCAGGATAATCGATTATCACTAGTGATAATCGATTATTCCAATGTGTTTTATGGAAAACAAATTTTTGAACAGATAATCGATTATCAGAGGTGATAATCGATTATTCCAGTGCTTTCTTGAAAATATTGGTTCAACTCAGGATAATCGATTATCACTTTGATTTTTCGAGAAATACCAGAATTTTCTTGTGCAATATTGATTCTAACTATTCTAATTACATTTTACAAGATAGCTTTAAACACAACAACACATGTTCTTCATTTTGACTTCCAGATGGCTTTCAGGCTTCTTTTATCATCATCAAAATCTTGTTTTAGCATTTAGACTTGTATTGCTTTTGCCAACAAGACCTGCCACAACAACCTAAGTTGTTTTGTTTGTGTCAATTGAAAGTAGTGAGGCATGTCTGACATGATGAGTAATGTGATACTTCATTTCATTAAATTTGATTTTCATGTACATGTTGGATTGTGGTATTATGGTACTTAAATATCTAGGGCATTGGGAACCTGAGAAAAAGTACGGTGGCAAAAGTATGCCTGCTTATACTGGCGTAAGTACATTTTGCAATATGTAAACTAATTATTTAATGTAGTCATGTAATAAGTAAAGTTCAATGTACTAAGATGTTTATTTATGATTACAGGAGGAGCTACAACAATTTAGACAGGATTACATCTGTGATTGGGTGTTGTATCCATAAAATATTCATCAAGGCAATGTTCTTTATGCAATTCAGTTCAACACCTTTGTATTCCTAACACTAGATTGATGAATTTTGAACATGATATGTTGTAAATGACACGCTATTTTTGAATTTTTAAAATCATGAATTAAAGGATAGGCCATGTAATTGAATTTTATTGGAGATAGTTGTTATATAATGCACTCATTACTATTTTTCCAACTTTGACACTGGAAATTAAATATTAAGTTTTGATGGTTCTTTTACTATTTGCAATAAGTGTTAAACCGTGGTTTAGTGATAGAATTACTTTGTTCGTTTAATCTCATATGTAATTGCAAAGCAAAGAATTAAGTACTGATAACCCAAGTCAGATGTCTTCATCCAATGTTTAAGTGCAAATCAATAACTTTTGTTCTGCTAACAAGTTAATTGATTTGAGTAAAACCTTTCCCTTACTTTTGTTTCTTCATATGTATTAATTTGAAGACTCCCCTTGGTGCCATGGATAATATATACACTTCATGAATTAAGTGACCTTAAAGGAAGTAGTAATGATTTTTTCACGAAATTCTAAAATTTGGGGTATATAGTGATAATTTGAAGTGTCTAGTTTATGTGTGAAGCAGTGGGTTTGTAAGTGTCAGGCTGTATTACTTTGTTTTCAATCATCATGTGGGTAGTAGCCCTTAAATATTGTGAATTTAACATGTGTGCTTCACGCTTGTATTTCTTGGAATAAGGTGAACACATTTGAACCAATGGTTATGTTTATCTTCATCCCATCTGCTAGAGCAAACTAAGGACTTCTGTTCTGCTAACCTACATTAATTGATTTGAATAAAACTTTTCCCCTACTTCAGTTTCTTTATAAGTACCACTTTCAACACTCCCCTTGGTGCCATGAATAATGTATACACTTTATGAATTAAGTATCCTTAATGGAAGTAGTAAAGATTTTTTTAACAAAATTCTACAATTTGGGTTACATAATGATTATTTCAAGTGTCCAGTTTATGTGCAAAGCAGTGAGTTCGTAAGTACCAATTTGTATTACTTTGTTTTCACTCATGTTCATGTGGGTAGTAGCCGTTAAGTATTGTGAATTTAACATGTGTGCTTCATGCTTGTACTTCTTGGAATAAGGTGAACCCATTTGAAGCAATGTTTATGTTCATCTTCATCCTATCTGTAAGTGAAAACTAAGGACTTCAGTTCTGCTAACCTACGTTAATTGATTTGAAGAAAACCTTTCCCTTGGTTGAATTTCTTTATAAGTACCACTTTGAACACTCCCTTTGGTGCCATGAAAAATGTATATACTTTATGAATTAAGTTACCTTAAAGAAAGTAGTAAAGATTTTTTTTTCACAAAATTCTAAAATTTGGGTTACATAATGATTATTTTAAGTGTCCAGTTTATGTGCGAAGCTGTGGGTTCGTAAGTGCCAATCTGTACTACTTTGTTTTCGCTCATGTTCATGTGGGTAGTAGATCTTAAGTATTGTTAATTTAACATGTGTGCTTGATGCTTGTACTTCTTGTAATAAGGTGAACCCATTTGAACCAAAGGTTATGTTCACCTTCATCCCATCTGTAAGTGCAAACCAAGGACTTCAGTTCTGCTAACTTATGTTAATTGATTTGAACAAAACCTTTCCCCCCTGCTTGAGTTTCTTTATAAGTACAATTTTGAACACTCCCCTTGGTGCCATGAATAATGTATACACTTTATGAATTAAGTGTCCTTAAAGGAAGTAGTAAAGATTTTTTTTTTCACGAAATTCTACAATTTGGGTTACATAATGATTATTTGAAGCGTCTAGTTTATGTGCGAAGCAGTGGATTCATAAGTGCCAATTTGTATTACTTTGTTTTCACTCATGTTCATGTGGGTAGTAGCTCTTAAATATTGTGAATTTAACATGTCTGTTTCAAGCTTGTACTTCTTGGAATAAACTGAACTCATTTCAACCAATGATTATGTTTTTCTTCATCCCATGTTTAAGTGCAAAGCCATGGCTTCTGTTATGCAAACCCACGTTATATGTTTTGCACACCCACCGTATTACGAATTGCATACCTAAATTACGGGTCAACGATGTGATACATTGAACACAAGTTAATAAAGAAAGTGCACATAATGTCTTCTATAAGTTCAAATATCACCTAACATAAGTAAACTGAAGAGTGAGTTTAGATTCACATCCAAAAGCATAATATATAATGTGTCATATTTATATTGCCCTGCCTAAGTATTCTTGAATTTCTTGGATCAGCGAGGCTTTTAATCTTGTCATGAACGCTGATGTAGGTCAATTGCTCATCATCATTGCTATCCTCTATTGTTTCTAGAAGGATTTTGTCCTGGTGCTCCCCATTTGCATCCACATTCTTTTCCAGAGTTGTCTTAACATTGATGTGTACATCATTGTCAACATTTACTTCCATATCAGTGTTCAAATTAGCATGAACACAGTCTTGCGCTTCTTCCTTTTGTCCCTCCACAGTATGTGAAGCTTCTAGCTCTTCAATTGTTGGACTACTGATGTCATGTTTGAAGACCTATGCATTTCATGATAACTTATGAAATTAAATATGTATTATGACAACACCCCAAAATAATGAATAAATTATTAAATATCAGACCTTAACAATATTCCTCAGTGTGATGTTTATGTACAAGTTATCTGGATTGGGCTTGAATACAACCACTTCTTTCAGTAATATGACAGACCCAACACCAATTAGTGGACCACATTCAGGATGTGAAACTACTTTTTTGTGGACGCTAGCCTGACAATATGTTTTTGGTTCTAAAACTTTATGAGCATTATAATATGTATTTAGCATGTTATTTGGGGACAAACTCAGGACATTTACAACATAAGATAAACAACCTTAACAGTCATAAGCAGATCACCCAACCCATTTGGCTGATAGTCCTTCACAACACAGGTCATAAAAGGCAATCTGTCAAAAACCTTTGTGGTAAACATGGGAGTAACATTTTTCATCTTACCCTCTTGTACTAAACTTGCACTTTGTATTAGTTACGCCATTCAGTTATTTTCAGTGATGAAAAAAATTGAGGTTCATTATATATATCTAGAAAAGGTTGATCCAATATTATTTTACCATGGTGTTTTATGAACATGGTGGACCATTTCCAAGAATTTGTTCCAAAATCATTAGCAAATGTTGTTGCAGCGATGTCCTCCATAAATTGTTGCGTTGACTGCCTTCGACTTGCCTCACGGTTCATCATCACTACTTGAAAATTTCCTGTCGGACTAGGGATAAAAGACGTTGTTTCACTACAGCATCGCATGAATGTGTGCAAGTTGGATTCGTCTACTTACAAGGCTTGCCATGGTTCCATTTTCTCTGCTATAGTGACCCACAAGAATAAAAAGCCGACGAAGTAAACCCATTTAGTGGATCTTATATGAAGTGCTAACTTTCATAATATAAAAGTGAATAAAGTAGTTTTGACAAAATTACCCTTAAAAGTTTCAATTTAATTAACGTGACAGTTTCCTACTTTAAAGTCCATCCTATTACATTGGTTATCTAACGTATTGTACAAGCCACTCTCTCAAATCTGTCTTGTCAGCCACCATCATTAAATTGCATTCATTGCATGGAAGGCCACTATCTCATTTTCCAGGTTGGACAAAATAAATAAAAGTAATTAAACCCCTTTAAAGCAAGTTAAAGCAAATAAAATCTGCCATTAATATTGAACGCATAACAGTTGTTGAGTTTTTGGATACGTTCAAGTGGTTCAACAATTAGTTAATACCATCATTTACTTCGACCAACAACCACCTTCCATCCATTGTAGTGGTGCATTTTTTGTCCTTAATGTCTTTCAAGTGCGTTACGCTTTATGAAACTAAATGCTATAAAGTAATATTTATTTTGTGAAATTCACTCTTTACCCTCACATGAATAAGAAACATAGGTCTAATTTAAAAAAAAATTGACTTAACTCATTCAATGGCCATATTAATGTTGCACGTGTGGATAAAGTTTACTAAATCTGATTTTAATTTCATCCGCAGATGCAAAATGTGGAACAAGATGACCCTATATGCTTGGATGACATTAGTTTACTTGATGAAGATTGTGGTCTAGGTACATCAGATGGGGGTGATACCTTTGATAGTGTTGAACTCATTAACCATACTAGGTTTGGTGTTTCGCCCACTGATGGAATGCAATTTGAGACTGCAGAAGACATTAAGAGTTTCTACAAGAAACATGCTGCCAGATGTGGTTTTGGGGTGCGAATTCAGACCACAAAAAAAGATGATGATAACCACTTGTGTTACCTTAAATTAGTTTGCTTAAGGGAAGGTAAGTATTTGTCACAAATCCCGCCTGAATTGAAGACACACCCTATCCAAAGAAAAGAATGTGTAGCATCCTTAACAATTGTAAAAAAACCACAAGCATGGATAGTAAGCATTGTGGTTCATGACCATAATCATGATATTATTCATACAAAATCAAGGTTAATACGTGGAAGTAGAAGGTTGAATTTATAGGTAAAGAGAACCCTTGATATTAACGACCAGGCTGGTGTACGTTTGAACAAGACTTTTAAGTCCTTGGTAGGCCATCCAAGGGGTTTTGAGAACTTAGATTTCATCGAGCGAGATGCAAGGAACTACTACATCGGACAACAAAGATATGTGTTTGGGAAGGATGGAGATGTCTAGGCTTTGATGGAACATTTCTCAAGAATGAGAGAGTTGAATAATTACTTCTATTATGAGATTGACACTGATGCAGAAAATAGAATCATTAATGTTTTTTGGGTAGATGAAAATAGTAGAGCTGCCTTAATGGATTTTGGTGATGTTGTCTCATTTGATACTACATAGCTAACCAACAAATACGACATGTCCTTCGCACTTTTTATTGATGTTAACCATCATGGGCAATCAATTCTACTTGGTTGTGGACTATTGTCTTCAGAAAATACTTCAACTTTTACATGGCTCTTTCAATGTTGGTTGAGGTGCATGGGGAACAGGGCACCAGATGGGATCATAACTAACCAATGCAAAGCAATGAAAAATGCTATTGTTGTTATATTTCCCAACACCACACATTGGTGGTGTTTGTGGAACATCATGAAGAAAGTCCAAGAAAAATTAGGTGGATTGACAACCTTCAAGAGCATAAAGCATGGTTTGAAGGAAATTAACAACCTACAACTCAAATAATTTGTCGACCAATATGACAATGCTCTACGGTCCAAGGCCAGAAGGAAATTGAAGCCAATTTTGGTTCATTAAATACCACCCTACCTTGTGCCACTCAGTCATTTATTTAAAGGTAGTTCCAAGAAGAATACACTCATGCAAAGCTTGCTGAAGATCAGCAAGAGCTAAAGAGTAAGATTAATTACAATATCAAGAGTTGTGAATGTGATGACATCTATTCAAAGTACATGGTTAAAGAGAAGTGCATATGTAATGGGGAAAGTGTTGACAAAATGCATGAAGTTCTATTTGATAAAGTCACTTTAGACATGCAATGTGCTTGTCGTCTGTTTGAATTTAGAGGTATTATATGCCGACACTGCTTTCTTATTCTTGCACAAAAGGAAGTTAAAAATTTATCACCCAAGTACGTTTCGAAGAGGTGGAGCAAACACATTCGACGACGACAAACTTACATAAAAGTGTCATACAAAGATAATAATGATGAGCCACATGTGGAAAGGTATGACTTAATGTGTAAGAGATTTTATGAAATTGCAGAAATTGCTTGTAATCTAAGAATGGGACAAAGTCTGTGCTAACCCAACTTGACTCCATGTGTGTAATTTTTGACTTACCTATATTCAATATAGTAAGTTCCCCTTCACAGCAAGTTAAGAAAAAATTAACCCAAGATGCAATGCCCACTACGGACAATATGGTACGAAGCCCTATACACGTTAAGAGGAAGGGTCAACCCCGAACAAATAGGCTTCAATCAATAGTGGAGAAGGTTTCCAAGAAACGCAAATGTAGAGCATTATCAAATAAATCCACAAAGGATCATGGTGTAAGTGATTCTCCAACATCACTTCCTTCTTAGCCTACCTTTTAATTATATTTAGATGGATTCTCTGAAAATAACTTCATTAGGTCCCATATATGATGTTAAATTTTCAGGAAGTCAGCCTTAACATGCAAACTACTGCAGCCACAGTTCAGCTAGGCATTGTCAGGACTGATTCACATAACCTCTTCTCACCCACACTTTGCACATGTTTTGTGTCTCTTCTAACGTCATTACAAAACAATATGGATACACAAATGTATGCAAATGAAGACTTCATTAGGTACTTTATAATTTTGCCGTCATTTATTAAGATCCAAACCATTACACATATGTCATGACTTTAAACTTTCCTTGTAGAAGTCAGTGACATGATTTTGAGGCTTATTTCGTCTTATCTTTTTGTACACTATGGCATACACAAAAAGTACTTTTGGATCTGTTGTAGCTCTTGGATCATGACATGGTGGATGAAGGTTGATTGTGTACTTTTGCAGATGTTATCCTCCCTACACTTAATTTGTATATTTTGGATAAATTATTTGGTCACATTCTATGGTGTTATACTTCACCTATACCAACGTTTAAGGTTATAGTGAACAAAATATTCATGACAAAGTTCTTATAATTAAGTTTACAATACCCAAATAATTTTAAGCCAGCTTAGCACTTAGTTATGCATAGGTTCGCAATTATTTTGCACTAACAAAACACTGCTAAATAAAATGTAAGTCCATCTTAGTTAAAAAAATAAATTCTTATTTCACCATTGCCACGTAAAAAAAAATTAAAATAAATGTCAAAGGTTACTTTTTGTCCTTTATTATTTTAACTCGAATATGGATATGAACGTAAAACAAGTCATACAAATTCGCACTTATGCAGCGATGGGTTAGCGAATAAAGTATACACTGCAAATTGAGAGTATATAAGACAAAATTAGTATTTCCTGCACAAATTATGACTACTTGCAGTAAGGTCACAAAATTATAAATATTATTCATGGCATCAAGCAGATTCTTCAAAGTATTATTTATAAAGAAAATTAAGCAGGGCAAAGGTTTTGTTAAAAACATTTAACTTGGGTTAGCATTAGTTATGTCATCGCTTTGCGCTTACAAATGGAATGAAGACAAACATACTCATGGGTTTAAATGACTTCAGTATATTCCAAGATGGATAGCCTTGAATATTTAAGGCCTCCTCCCAAAATCAACCTAAGTGAAAACCAGTTATTACTGCTTAGCACTTATGAACCCACACGTTAGCACATCAAGTATGCATTGGAATTTAACAGTATATAAGATAAAATCAGTTATTCCTACACAAATTATGAGTACTTGCAATTACTTCACTTATTTTCTATATTATAAATATTAATCATGAAATGAAGCGGAATGTTAAGAGTATAAGTTCTAAAAAAAGTGAATTGCGCCACAGGTTATGTACAAAACATTTGACATGGGTTAGCACCACTTAACCCATTGCTTAGCACTTATGAACCCATGGCTTAGCAAATACATGACAGCGGAATTTAACATTAGTCATTCTGAATCTTTCTTTGCTGAATTTAACCTTTTAAGCTAGGCGCCATTTATAAAAATCGCACTTCAATATAAAACGAGAATTAAACTAAATGATTTCAATCCATTGAACTTACTTCAATAAAATAAAAAAATAACAACCAAATAGTACAGGGAGATTAAGCAATAAACAACAATAACAAAATTGGTGTTCCAAACATCACTTTTATAAATTCAGAATTAATCCATAACTTGAATAGAAAAAGGGAAGTAGAAATTTATCACATTGTTTACATAAAATGAAATTAAATTCTAACATGACTACAAAGATGCAACAACTTCTAAGTAACCTGTTTCCTCCTCGCGTAAGTCATAAACGGAGTTTGTATCACTTGACTCTTGAAACACTTCCTGGGCTCTTCCTTCAATCGGTGGTACAAATTACTGCTTTGCGCTTGCTCACTGTCAAGGTGCCCACCAACCTCTTTCCTTTGTTGTTGCTATTAGTTTTGAAATGGTGAGTTTAGCCAAGAAAGGGGGGGGTTGAATTGGCTTTATAAAACTTTTTCAAAAGCTTAAAACCTCTTTCAATTGAATCTAATAGATTGGAATGTTTGGATGTAAATGCAATAGACCAGTACAATTTTAGTCGATTAAAATATAAAACAGCAGACTAAATTGTTCTTGATGCTATGAAACAGTCGATTAAAAAGACAAATCAGTCAGCTGAAATCACATCAGGCAAACCATCCAGAGGCACAAGAACATCCAAACCTGATGGTGGTTGTCCCTAGCACACCATACATGTGTTCTTCAAGCTACTCACAAGCCAAAATGCCTCCAAGATCAACCAAGATCAACCAAGATCTTCAAACACGAGTTACAGTTGTGTATTGTAAAGAGAGAACGCTTCCCAAAGATGAATAAGACGATTTCGTTCAGAAAAACTCAGATTCGCACCTCTACTCGTGAAAACACAACTTATATAGTCTGGTTTAAGTGAAAACAGTCGATTGAATTTTCCGTACAGTCAATTGATTTCACCTGACTTAAGTGAAATCAGTCGATTGAAAAATAATTCAATTGACTAAATGCATTCATACTAGAAACTATATACAACAAACCTTTTAACCTGTTAAAACCCATTTTAACAGATTAAAAGAGACACACTAAGGCAGACAAGACATCTAACCTATGTCATATAGCCTATCAACAATGTATAACACTAACACATTACATTTAACAAGTTACATACAGATTTAACACACTAAAATCATAATCTTCAAATGGATCTTAATCAATCTTCATCAAACACTTAAGATCTTCATGCACATGGCTTTATCAATTCTTTGCTTCAAGCTTGCTTGTGCCAACAATCTCCCCCTGAATTGATGAAGCTAACACCCTCAAGTTGAATTGATGAGCTAGGATCCATAGAGAAACCTGAAAAAGCTTTTGCATACAAGATACAAATATTCCAAATATACAATCAAGCAAAAGCACACAAGCATACATACATGTCACATATCACATATACATTTATTAAGTTTGCATTATTATATGGTTCCGGCAGATTTATTTCAGATTTTCAAACCTTAACACACTTGTACTCATTTTAACTCATTTCATTTTAACTCATTTTCCCCCTTTGGATTCATCAAATGAAAGTAAATGCATAGATCAATTTGGAAAGATGAAAATTTTCATTGAAGCAGTAACATAGGGGTGTACTGATGAGATGCCTCGAGCCAAAGGACCTACAACAAGAGTCATGGCTAGGAGAATACAAGAGGAATAGGCCTTAAATGCACATGCAAGGCCCAAGATGAACTTCACATGGGCCAAGGAAGATGTGAAGACCTAGCCTAGGACATTTTGCTTGTAAATACTAGATTAGGATTTTATTTTGGGCTTTGTATTTTGGGCCCAGTAGAATAGGATTTTCTTTGGGCCATGTATTGGGCTTTAAAAGTAATTTTGGACCAAAAAGGGGAATTGGGCCAAATGGGCTAAGAGTAGTGTGTCTACTCTAGAAAAGCCTAGAAGCTTCTCAAACTTGCTCTCCAAGGATGAGAGTTAGCTTCTCATGGCAAGACAAGTGTGACTTGCTTAGGTGGCAAGTCACACCTCCCACATGCTCCTTTTTGGCTCCAAAATTCAACTTTCTAGACTCCTTTTTCCCTCCACTTTTTGGAGACCCCTTGGTCTCATT
>Ga0214542_1006668_pt1 | contig 20831 bp, 4 predicted proteins | sample CNSS1metaG_FD_160096 | JGI IMG/M metagenome (GOLD analysis project Ga0214542, IMG submission 160096) | Root nodule microbial communities from cowpea collected in UCLA plant growth center, Los Angeles, California, USA - CNSS1 | ecosystem: Host-associated > Plants > Roots > Nodule | place: USA...
TTTTTTTTTTTGATTTTTTTTTTTTTTTTTTATATAATCAGATTTAACTAATAATTAGTCTATTCAAGGCATATTTCATATTAAGGTATTTAAATAGGTTAATATTGTGCTTAAAAAAAGTTACAATAATGTTAAATAATTAATTAAAATATAATTCTCTTATCCAAAATCATCATAAAGTTATTACGATAAATTTAATCTACAAGCTTTTCTATATATCTTCTTTCAATTTATGTATCACATAAAACTTATTAAACAACTTTATATGATGAAGTATATATCTCCACGAGTCACGTGCAAGGATGATCTTTGAATCTTTTCAAACTTACCAACGATATGATTTTCAAAGCTAATCCATCCTAATTTTAACCAAACTTATTATAGTAAACATGTTACTAGCTAGTATTATTTTGTTTGTTTTCCCAGTGATATTGTCAGTTTTAGTGTTTATTATTATTTAAATAATCCAAATTCTTTATTATTATTATTATTTTATTTTGTCAAATTTTAACATACACATTAATATATTATATATTTAAAAACTAGTTATTAAGATTCGTGTAATATTTACAGATAACCAACTAAACTTGTTTTAGCTTCAAATAACAGAATTGATGTTAAATTTGCCTTTTATATTAAATAATAGAAAGAAAATTTGAATTATTGATAAATGTTAACAGAATAAATGAGATTGAAAAACTCAAATATATTTGATTAGATTGTGTTAATAAAAGAAAATAATAAGAAAGATAAAAATATATTGATAGGAGAAAATAGGAGAAGTTTTGGTTGATGTGAGGAGGGAGATATATAAGTAGGATTAGGGTAATAGAAGGCTTAATAGAGCTGGTGGGTGCTTTGCTAAACCTGTATCAGTCACTCAGTGGCAGTGGTGTAGCAATTAGCAATCAAAATCCCTCTCACACTCACAAATCCCTATGGAATCAAATCCACCGGATTCATAGGCACACTCATTGCTGCACTCACCTATACTTTCTAATTCCGTTTCACTCTTCTTCACCTAAAAAAAACCTGAATCATGGACGCACACATCAGTCTGAAGATGTCAGAGGACAACAAGCGTACCGCAGCAGCAGAGGAAGGAGGAGAAACCAGGTTTGTTGGGATTCCCAATGCACCCAATCCCACACCCCTACCCTGTCTCCGCGTCCTTCACCCTGACCACGTGGCCGTTGGGTCCCCCATTACCAGGGTTCCTCCATATTCAGCACCACCTCCATCTCCCAAATTCTGGGTGGACCATGATTCCTCACTCATTTCCGATTTCTCCAAAATGAATCTCCTCGATCAAACCCAAACCGATGTGGACCCCTGTCCTTATTTTAATCAAACAGGAACCCTTCCAAACCCTTATGAATCTTGTTTCAATGAAACAGGAAACCTCCCATACCATCACCATGTCGAAAATGCCCGTTTGTTCAGTGAACAAGGAACTCTCCCCTATCATGTTAACAATGCTGGTTTGTTCAACGGGACGGAGAACCTTCCTTATCACCACCATGTTAACAACGCCGGGTTGTTCACTGAAACCGGAACCCTCCTCCCCTATCACCACCATGTTAACAACGCCGGGCTGTTCGATAAAGGTCACACTTTTGACACCCCAGATGATCACGTTAACCATGTGTATCATCACCCCGTGGAGCAGAGGAGGAATCAGTTACAGGCCACGAGTAGTGGCAACTATCCCACTTTTCGTGATCGTTATATGGCTCCACATTCTTCCGGAGGGTTCAACAGCCACGTCAGGTTATCTCCTATTGCGGCTATGAATTGCAATGTTAATAACCCTTCGCATTATTATGTTGCAGCAGCGAAAGAGATCAAGACTGAACCTCCTCACTTTCTGCCTCCGAGGAGAGTGGGGGGAGACCCTGCGGCTTTTAGGTGTGACAATAGCATTATCTTGCAAGGGAGAGATTCAAGGCACTGCTTTGAGAATGGGTATGGCTCTTCTTATAGAAGGGGTCCTCCCCGTGACGAGTTTTGTGTGAGTGGCGGTGTTTCCAAGAACTTTTTACCTGGTGGTCCCTCTGGTCAAAACGCTGGGGAATTCTCTCTTCCCATGCCACTGGATTATTATTCTGTGCCGGACTCTCAGCGTTACATTTACAACCTGGCAAAGGATCAGAATGGTTGTCGTTTTCTGCAGCGGAAGGTTGACGAGGGAAGCTTCGAAGATATGTGTATTGTATTTGAGGGAATCATCGGGAGTGTTGTTGAACTTATGGTGGATTCTTTCGGGAATTATCTGGTGCAGAAGTTGCTCGATGTTTGCACCGATCATCAACGTCTGCAGATTGTGCTCATGTTGACTAATCGACCAGGCCAGCTCGTTAGAATCTCTTTGAATACTCACGGGTATATTTGTTTCTCCCTATTTTATAAAAAAAGTTTCTTCTTCTATACATGAGTAGAAAAAATAAAATAAAATAAAAAGAAGCATGCGTTTTGTTTTGTTGCGTGGTTTGGCCACTGAGCTTACACTGTCACTGTAAACAGCACGCGCGTGGTGCAGAAGTTGATTGAGACCCTCGATTCCGATGATCAGATTTCATTGGTCAAGTCTGCCATTCAACCGGGTTTTCTTGATCTTATTAAGGATTTGAATGGAAATCACGTCATTCAACGCTGCTTGCAATGCTTCAGCTCTCAAGATAACCAGGTATAACTCCCTCCTACTTTAACTCTTCTACTGTCTAAACTGTTACATCATACATGTTGTGCATGTTCTTTGTAAAAATTGAATACGTTTTGAATTTATTAAACATTGTGATGAAATTATATTACAATGCAGTATAAAAAAGTATACTTAGAACCGTCATATCATCATAATATTATCCTGGGCATTGTCTAAAATGGAAATGGGAATTATTTTTATATGAAGATGTCAAATACTCAGAACGTGGATTCTTAACAATATATGAAGACAGTATTCTTTCTATTGATATGGTAGTTGAGTACCCAAAACAGTGGTAGTATGTATATATTACTCAATGTTTGATATTTAAACACATAGCCTTTCTCTTTCAGTTTATCTTTGATGCTTCTGTGAAGTTTTGTGTTGAAATAGCTACTCATCAGCATGGATGCTGTGTACTGCAACGCTGTATTTATTACTCTATGGGTAAAAATCGAGATAGGCTGATCTCAGAAATATGCAAGCATGGACTTCTCCTCGCCCAGGATCCATTTGGGTAATTGAATCCATTTGATATGATAATTTTTTATTTGGACATCAGTATATTATTCATATATATTAGAAATTGCCTAATCTGTCCATTGTTTTGATACACTAAGTTACAGTCATAAACTATTTTTTGCAGAAACTATGTTGTTCAATATATTATAGAGACTGATACTCCAACTGCCGTAGCCAAAATGCTTGGTCAGTTTAAAGGGAATTATGTACATTTGTCTACTCAGAAATTCAGCAGTCATGTGGTTGAAAAATGTCTCAGAAATGTTGGAGATACGAGGTCCAGGATAGTTCGAGAATTGCTGGCTGCCCCTAATTTTGAACGACTTCTGCAAGATCCTTATGCCAATTATGTCATTCAATCTGCTCTCACCTTCACCAAGGTTTGAAAAAATTACTTGCACAACATATATAAAAACAAATAATTGTGAGAATTCTTGTTAAGTACTTAAAGATTATGTTTGACAGGGCCTTCTGCATGCTTCTTTGGTTGATGCAATTCGCAATTACAAAATGTTGCGCTCCAGTCCTTTTTGCAAGAGGATTTTCTCGGGAAATTTGCTGAGGAAGTGATGCTTCACGGTCATATGTTGTTGTTTTGAATAGTCTTTTTACTCTTTATCTAAGTCTGTTTAAGTATGTCGGTCCTCAAACTAAAGCCATTGTCGTGTATTATTTCCTTGTTGTTGTGTGATTTATGGCACATTTCCTGGAATTTCAGGTCAGGTTCTACGCTGTGTTTAATAAATATTTTAAGGATGAATTATTGGTTTTGCATTTTCGTATGTTTATGTTTTGTTATATTTCTAAATCAATTATTATTATTTTTTAATTTTAAAGCTGCTGAAATATATATTTTTTTAAATAGTTTGTTTAAATGTTTGTATGCAGTTCAATTTTTTATTCGATTTTACCAACATTGGTTACAGTATGCACAAATAATCAAAATTTTAATTTTTATATTCTCATATTTTAAAATAAATATTCTTCATTATTATGATTTATCAAAATTTTTTAAGAGGTGATATTTTTTTATATATTTTTATTTGTATATAATATTGATTTGCAGATAATTTGAATAAGGATATTAACATTAGATTTTACAGAAAATAATTAATTATTGCAGTTTTAATGACTACGTTACATATAAGTTTTTGTTTATTTAATCTTAAATAATTTGATACTGATTCATGTTTTACGCACGAAAAAATATAGATAAGAAGGTTATGTGGTGTGTGTTGATAAGAAGGTTAAAAAATTATTCTTTTAAAAAACTTAGTGTGTGAATTAGATTTAAGTGAGTATAAATTAGATTCATTCTTGTAATTTGCATTAATGTTTATATTGAATATGATTAAACATTTTTATTTATTATTTTATTAATATAATATAATATATTTAGAGTATAAATATAGATTTTATTATTTTATGATCATTTTAACATTTTTTTTCATAATATACTTCTTCATTTATTTCTAGTAACTAACAAATTATTAATATGTATTTTTCTTTTTGTAATTATTATATATAAGGTACTTAAATTTTTTATAAGACACTTAATTTTAAATTTAAAATATTATAATTTACTTTATTAAATTTTTTATTTTTGAAAAATATATACGGGTCAGCATCCCACTTCAACGTTTTGATGGATTAGACGAAAAAAAAAATGATAAATCAAATCCAATTTTTACTTTAACAAAAAAAAGAAAAAAAAGGATCTACATAGTTGAATTTATTATGTTAGTATCAATAAAACTAATTTATGTGAGAGTTCTTTTCCTTTTACATTCCATTAAGAAAAACAAAACTATAATAACACTTATAGAATTCATACAAAAGTTATCTTAAGGTTATAATGTTTGTCTTGATTTTGGTTGATTAGAAGGTGATGTGTATGTTGTTGTTTTTTTATGGATTTGGAGGTGATAATGAAGTGGATTTGAGAGTAAGTTGTGTGAAAATTTGTGAAGGATTTGATTAATGTAACTAAAAACAATTAAATTTTATAGATAAAAATGTAAGATTATCTAATTGTCCTTGGTGTTAAAAAAGTAATATAAAATGATATTTAGATTAGTTGTATTTAATTTTTGATATTTTTTTATCATAAATAAAATTGTTAATAATATTTATTAATTGAAAAAAAATTAATATTATAATATTTTTGATTTGAAAAATTTAATATTTGGAACAAGTTCCATGAAAATGTAACATGTTACAAAAATGCATAAAAATGGAACATGTTACAACTCCAACATAACAGTTTCCATGAGTATTGCGTCAAAATAGAATAGGTTCCAATTAAAATGGAACTAGTTCCATTCACTCACAGATATGGTTCCAAAACAAATCCAGTTCCAAGTTGTGTTGTCTCAAGCCATGCATGGCCTCCACCAACAACAATGGTGAAAAGGAGGACAAACTTCGAGCACGAGAGAGTGCATCTTCTTCTATTCTATTCATTTATTCTAATAAAAAAAAGGAGTATATTTTAATAAAAGAAGCACCATCACTCTCAAATCTCATCTACAAAACAGATGCTCTTACAAATCAGCGTCTTTCACCGCTCTTCATTCAATAGAAAAGAACATAATAAATTTATTGAATCACTGCTCACAATTACCTTCGAATGGTAAATTCATTTCAAAAAAACATGACATAAAATATTGTAGTGATCCTAATGTACATGTGTTTCAAGTGTTTGTTTGATATCCAAAATTATGCTGAGCCGTTTCCAATTTGTTTTTAAGTCTAAAAGTATATTGAACCAAAGCTATAAAGAGTGAGTAATACATACTTAATAAACCACTCTGTAATTTTGTATGGCATCCTGCAACGATTTGAAGGTAGGTATGATCACATTGTTTAAGGGTTTTTCTTCTTGCACCCCCAATTTTTCTTTCTACACCCCCAACTTTTTTATAATTCCATTGTTACTCTTTTGGTTTATAGTTACCGGCTTTCAGAAACCGAAATTACCGGCTAACAAAAGTTAGAATTATCGGCTTTCAGAAGTCGGAGTTACCGGCTTTCAGAACCCAGTATTATCGGCTTTCAGAATTCGGTTTTATCGATTTTCAAGATACGAACAGTGACGAAACATGAATAAAAATTTTAGGGGTGCCAACTTTAATTTTTTTATATATAAATTAATTTTCTAGTTAAATAAAAAGTTCTTCATTTTCTTTACTTAAACCATTTTTATAGACGTATGCACTTTTCAATTTCTAATATTTCCAAATCATTGAATTCACACAACAGAGGTATTCTAATTTCTATTTCAAATCAAGGTTATCCAACTAATTCATTATGTGTAGCAGAATTTGTAATGCAACCCAAGATATATCCATAAATTTTACCATTTCAGCAGAAAACACAACAACCTTTAAATTTTATAATTTAAGGTTGTACTAATTTGGGTAAAAATATAATTAAGGTTCATGCCAATTTGATAAAAGAATTCCTAAAATCATAATTATGGTTCATACTAATTTGAGTAAAACTTAATTTGGAAAAAACATCATAAGAGAATCATAAATTTAAGATACATAAATCATAATAAAATATTAATGATTTATGATAATCATTTATCTCCTTACTTTTCCTTTTTACTTTAGTAATTTCTTGATGACTTATTGAAAAATAATTTTATTATGACCAGAGATAGAACCTTAATCGCTTTTATCAACCAACATCCATCAAATTAATTTTTATTTTTAAACAATAAAGATATACAACTAAAAAATATATAAATAGAATTATTAGAAATTTTCTTAAACTTAATATAAATAATATAATTATATATAAATATAATTTTATAATACATAAAGATATATATAAAAAAATTAAAAACAAAAATTGGGGTTACCGATTTTCAGAAACCGGTATTACCAGCTTTCAGAATCCGGTGTCACCGGGTTTCAGAAACTGGTGTTACCAGGTTTCAAAAACCGGTGTTACCGACTTTTAGAAACCGGTGTTACCGACTTTTAGAAACCAGTGTTACCGGCTTTTAGAAACCGGTGTTACCGACTTTCAAAAACCGGTGTTACCGGCTTTCAGAAACCGGTATTACTGACTTTCAAAAACCAGTATTACCGACTTTCAGAAATCGTTTTTACCGGCTTTCAGAAACAGGGTACCGAATTTCATTCTTGGGAGTGCGGGTTGCAGAAATATTTAATTTATAATTTATTTTTATTTTTTTTAAGAATATAATGGTCTTCACAGTCAAACTTAGAGGTGCAGGAAGAAAAATTGGGATGCAGGAAGATGAAACCCTTGTTTGATGGGTCGATTTAGGGTTTGGGGCCCAAAATTCCACAGGCCCTATTTGTTTTCAATGTTTAAAGGAACTTCTCCATGCAGCTCTAAGTATTTCTTCGGTACCTCCAAATTTTTCTGTGATACCGAATATGTCCAAACCAATATATATTTTAAATAAGAATTTTATCAGGTAACCAGTAATTACTGCTTATCAAACAAATTTACTACTCTTATATGCCTCTGCTATATACGTGCACCCCTAGTCATTTTCACTTTCACATGACGTTTGAATTTTCACCACTCAGTTTTTTTTTTCTTCTACGAGCAATCAATGGCGTTTTGATTTGCAACTTCAACTTCCTTCTTCTTCCTTAAACTTTCTTCAACTTTGTTTCTTTTTCCTTCTTGAATAATGTTTATGTATATTTTATATTATTATAAATATACAATTAAAATAATAAAATAATTTAAATTTTGATATTTATTGATTATATTTTAGTTTGTGATTATAAATATTATTTTTTAATAAAAAATTATAATATTTTTTCTTTAAGTAAATTTTAATTTTAATTTATACTTATGAAATATTTTTTAATTATAACATTTCTTTATCTAACTTATCCATCATATCATATACAAATTCTTACAAACTTTTCTCTCAAATATATTCAAATTAAACTATCTTTCTTTTAATTCAAATAACCTCATATTCACCTCTAAATCTATTTCCTCAAATTCATCTCTCCATCCAAACATAGTCTAAGAGGATAGCTGACCTGACATTTCTTTCCTTGCTTTCCTCAATCATTTAATAGCTTGCAGTTGTTATAAATAATTTTTATCAATGAATATAATTTCCTTTAACCGTAAGCATGTAATTAGTTCTTTTAGGCTATGCTCTTGGGTTAAATATGTTTTTGGTCTATTAAATTTTACTAAAAAATTGAATTAGTCTCTTTTTAACACTTTATTTCAATTTAGTTCTCAAACTTTAAAAACATGTGAATTGCTTACTCAGATTAACACATTCCTGTTTTAATGGTAGTTGATTGATAAATGTATTTGAAATACATTTGAAATGTCAAATTAACTTAACCTGCTATAATGATTAGAAAAGTAGAGTTTTTGTTTTGTTATTCATTTCTGTTATCTTTTGTATACAGACCTTTTGAATGAAACAGTTTTTGTTCTACTAATATGTTAATTATTATTGATAAAAGAACACAATTTGGTTAAAAAAAGACTAAATTCATGTTTCTCAAATATGAAGGACTATATTAATACAAAGTTTCAAATATGAATTAATTTCAATTTTTTTTAACATATTTAACTTATATTAGCTTATTAAATTGAAGATCAGTAATTGGTCAGCCTTTTTAAGATATGCACTATTTAACAATAGGTTTTAAGATATGCACTTTTAACAATAGGAATGTAGCACTATGTTAAATCTATCATGAATTAATTAAGAATACGATTACGTGTATTATTTCTTTTTCTATTTAATATCGATTTTTTAATATAATAATCATCGTTTACTTTATTCTTTTTTATATTTGTCTGACTGCATATATTTTTTCATATTTAATATTCATTAATTAAAATACGTATTTATAAAATCAAAATAACTATTTATTTTAATGCAATATTTATACACGTATTTATTCTATATTTTACAGTCATGTATTTAATTTTTAGTGCATTATTTTCATTTTTCTTTTGTTATTTTTCGTAACACCTTGGTTGGTTATGTTTGTCATAACACCTTGATTTTACTTAGGCGGTTACATTTTGGTTGTTTGGTTTTTTCCATCCCTTTTTCTCTTTTAAACTCATCACTGAGTAATAGACCATATATATGGTGGAATTGAATGATAAGTATTTGACTTGACTATGTAATGTGTTAGTGTACCCATATTTATTAGTGTCCACACAAAATCAGGCGCTCTTCATTTTGCTACTTTGACCAAATACTTTTCCGAGTCCACTTGTATATATGTAGGTCTATCCTTTCATCTAGGAAAAAAAAATCAAATCAAATTTGTAAAATTCTTTTCACTAATTCAGTCAGAGCATGTTTGAATTTCTGTTTAATTAGAGTATTCTAAACCCAATGCATCTAAAACCAAATTTTATAAGGAAAATAACTTTATAATTGAGAATTAATTTTCCTTACTACTCAAATTTGTTCACCAAATGGAATAAAACAGTTTCTTTAAATTGATTTAATACTTCAAATTTGAGTTCAATGATATTTTTCCAGTGTCTCTATCCACAGTTTAATGTTAGTATTATGCATAAACTACTCTTAGAATTTATGTTAATTTTTTTTAACTTGCAATTAATATAAATAACATCACGTAAATCGTTCGTAAGGTATACATTGAATCAGAACAGTGTCTTTATTTACTTGTTTTCTTTCAATAGAAGGGTTATCTTTTAGCTAAACACAAGTAATTCTTTCTGTTTTTTGTGTAACTAAAAGCATAATCTTTTTTTATTTGTCTTCAATGTTGGTTGTACTTAGATACATATTTTTTTTTTCCTTTTAATTGATCCAAATCTGCAATTAACCAAAAGAAATATTATTAATCGCTTAAATAATATTTCACTCCCATAATTTAGTTTTTAAATTTCTGTAATTGTAATGTTAAGAAGTTGAAAAGATTTATCAGGAAGTAAAATGTGATGATTACACGTATATGACAGTAACAATCAAGCATTTGCACTAAATCAAGATATTTACGAGGAACAAATTGCCTCATGCCACATCTATATTTATTACAGTCAAGGTTAGTTAAATGAATGCTTAAGTCAACAACTACTATAAATTTAACCAAGCTTAATGATTATGACATATGAATGAGATTTTGTTCTAACACCGAGAAATCAATCCTTCACTACAAACAGTAATCAAACTTTAAATTTCTATTAAAAAAATATATTATCATTTAATATTTTATGATCTCCTAAAAAAATGAGTACATGTGAAAAATAAATATTTTCTATTTTTTTTAAAGTGTCATTTCATTGTATTAGGAGAGTTTCGTTTCAGTGTTTAAACCAATATTTAATTTTATACCTTTACACCTCAAGTGAATTTAGATATATATCAACAATATTACGTATTTATTGTTTTTGAATATAACTTTGGTTGCTCTATTTTTCATTTTATATATAGGTATTTGGTTTTCTCATTATAAAAGAAAATAACCTTCTTTTGTTAGATATTCAATTTTGTCTATGTTTATTTTTTTATATTTTAATTAATTAAATAGCTTTTTTTTTTCATTAGATGAATACGGTAGATTTAAGAATCAATGAAACTAAAATAAAAAATATTCAAAATTGAAAACTGAATTAAAGTTACCCTGATTTTATTTTTAAATGAAGAGAAAAAAATTATATTTAAAAGAGGTCAACTCAACTCACTTAAGTCCATCCCGATTTTGATCCACTAAAATCGAATTGCGTGCAGCGAAAGTACGAAAACTAAGGTCCGAGAGTATGAAACTTCCAAATAATAGATGTAAAAAATAGTACCAAAGCCATTATTATAAATGTATATATACTTTTCGGCATTAAAATGTTCTTTTATTTATAAACCACTTAATTCTGATGGAAAATGATCATTAACTTAGATATATATAGACATAAAAAATGTTTTTATTGTAGTTACATAAGAAAATCCTTTATATGTTGATTCTACGTGATAAAAAGAAAAAGACTAATTGTCGGAGATGATATATATTAGTTTGTTTTTATTCTTCTGTGAAATATAGTTGATTGAAAATTATAGCGAAGTGAAACGAAAAAAATCATATGGAGAAATGTGGAATGATAGACTAACAAGAGCTTTAACATCAGTTACTTTATCCTACCAAATCAATTATGCATATTTATACTCACTCTTATTAAAAACTTACACAATAATTAAGTACCTGATAGATCGAAATTTTAACATATGATATTTTTAACTATTTAACACAAGTTATATTGATTTTTTTAAAAAAATAATTAAGTAAAAAAGACTTAATAAAAACCAAAACAGTGTACATAGATGATCAAATTCCTAATTAAGTCACTATATGTTGGGATATATTTTATATAATACGGTTATAGTTATTTGAAAGATTATGATTTTATGTACATGACATTAGTCATACACATATAAAATATTTGATATTACTCTTATCCAAAAATTTTAAGATAATGGTATTATAGACCTTTATTCTTATATAATGTTTAATTTTGTCTACTTCATTCAATGTGAGACTTTTGGCTCACACAGATTATTTTCAATACTATAAATATATATATATATATATATATATATATATATATATATATATATTATCATATTATATGAAAAAATAATTTAATCTTTATAAAAATAAAAATAACAAAATTTCTTACATGTGGGACCAATTACGATTTGTGAAAGATAAGTGCGTGAAACTTCTTGGTCTATAAATTAGGGGCACGCTCGAGTAATCACCTTAACAACTTGGAACCTGTGAAGGTGATCAACGAACAAAGCTGAAAATGACCGGCGGGGGATTCACGGTGAATGCACCGTCCAGTGGCTTCCACAGCGGCAAGATAACACTCTCTGTTCTTATAACTTGCGTCGTTGCTGCATCCAGTGGACTCATTTTTGGATATGACGTCGGAGTTTCGGGTTTTTTCTTCTTTCCCTATTAATATATGTGATTCCTCAAAGAATTACTCTTTTTTATATCGTCTATTATTAGATTAGATTATTATTCTATTGAATAGCAAGACTATTCATATAAATTCAATTAATAATCAAATATATTCAAATTGTAGGAATGAATAATTATAGCAAGTTATTGTGTTATTCTATTAAAAAGTGAAGTTTTATAGTTGTGAAAAAAAACGATGAAAAATAATGTTAAATAGGTGTAAAAAAAAATTTAGACTATCAAAATATAATATAATAGTTATATCCTTTCTTTCTCTTGCCGTAAGAAAATAGTTCTACTTCTGAAAAGTGATTATTAAGGTTTATAACAATTGCATGTATGGACAATAATCTTATCAATCGTCAAATCAATAGTGAAATTTCAAAAAGTCTTTATTTGTTATGAAGTGTAAGACTTTTATAATTCGGTTATTGAAGAAGTAATTTAATTACTAACGTGAAATTTATATGAAATTGTAATATTTTAGAAATAGTTTTGAAAAATTAATATATAAAGAAAAAAGAAGGATACTAGTGTTTTTAATTTTGAAAACTTGAAAATTTCAATCTTCATTAAAAAAACATAATAAATAACGATTTATCATTTATGAACTAAAATGATTAATACTATTTTGATAAAAATAATTAATATATAAAATAAATGCAAAGAGTCTTATAAAAAGGTTATGAAAATTTTCAAAAATATCCTATTTTCAGAGATAAAAATAATATATAAATTTTTGGTCATAATATAATTAGTAAGGAAAATAAGAAGTAAGAGAGAGATTAGGTATACGAGAAAATATAATATACTAACATGATAAGGATACATCTTTGCTTATCGAAGAAAAATAAGAAGAAAAATAAAGATTATAAAGTTGCTTAGTTCAAAAGATTTAGATAAAGTTGTTATTTTATCCAATAGTATTCTTGAGTAACTTCTACAGTTTCTTACCGTATTTCTTATGTATTATTGCAATCAATAAAACTTCTATATCTTGGGCAATTTTATTTCATCTTTTTTCTAGTTCTCTTTCAATCATTCTCTTCATCTTTTGACTTTTTATACCAATTTTTGAATGGAAAAATATAATTTAAGACTCACTTTTTGATACACATTCATTTAAAAATTACTTCTCATAATAAAATAATAAGATAATAATAATAATATATATACATAAAATATTGTAATAAAACAATGATTTATGAGTGTAAGAGAAAAAATGAACCCAGTTTTAAATTTGGTACCAAAAAGTCGCACAAGCACACTTTTTCTGTTACGTAATTGTTGACCAATTTGTATTGCCCAATGACACCCCACCACACGTTCATAAAAAGATTAACTATGTTTGTTATTTTTTTTTAATCAATGAACGAAACCTAAATGTTTGACCAAAATAATTGATGTTGAACTAGATAGTCTGCCTAACCCATTCATTAATTTCTTATTTATAAGATAAAATTTATGTTGAATGTTTTAGGTTTAATTAGTCGTACTTGGTACTTTTATTTATACGTGTCAATTTAGTATCCGATTCTAAAAAGATGTCTATTGAGTTCTAATTTTTGAAAATTGTTTCGATTAGGTCATTTTAGAAAAAAAATATTAATGCTGTTAATTTTATTTATGACTTTTACCATTAAATTTTAGTATAAATATCAATACATAATTTTTTAAGTTATTTTAAATATTAATACCGTTAACTGCATTTATAATTTTTTTTAAAAGGGACCTAATTATGACATTTTGTCAAAAATTGTGACTCAATTGACACCTCTTTAAAAACGGATACTAAATTGACACATCCAAATAAAAGTGAATATCATCCTAGTAATTAAACCAATGTGTTATGTACTTTTGTATCATTTGTAATTAAATTTATGTTTTATCTTGTAAATAATTTTAAGTATTTTTACGCAAATACTTAAGATGAAATTCTGATTCTAAACAAAAATCTAACACGGTCTTTGCGTAAAATCTCTTATATATATATATATATATATATATATATATATATATATATATATATATATATATATATATATATATATATATATAAAATTTCAATTAACATATTAGTTTATGCAGAAATCAAATATGTTTCTTATTTGATGAAGATTATTTTAGTTATTTTGGCTATAAAAATTAGATAAACCTATTTTTTATATAAAGTTATTTACAGTGTAATGTTTAGTTATATCGTTACAACACACTTTTTATTTTTAAATTTCAGATGGAGGATTGTATGACAAGAAATAGTTATTTGGATAAAATATGCTCATCGTTGTTTCAAATTGTTTGAAGTACAATATATATGTCACTTTAAAAAAATTGTAATTTTTTTATCTCTAATTTTGAAATGTACGACTTTCAGTTAGTTCTTCAATCGGTTCAGATAACAATTTATTAAAAAAAATGATTTACATAGCTTGAGAAAATAAATAAAAAATTATGAATTTAAAAAAGTTACAGAAACAAAAAATAAACAATTTTTACATGATTAAATCAAACTTCAAAAAATTTAAAGGATAAAAACATAGTTTGACTATAAATTTACATAAAGCTGAATGTGAATTTAACGAAAATGTTACATTAATTTCAGGAGGTGTAACGACAATGGTACCATTTCTTAAAAAGTTCTTTCCATCGATACTAAGAAATGCATCGGGTTCCGAAGTAAACATGTATTGTGTGTATGACAGCGAAGTGTTGACATTATTCACCTCTTCTCTTTATCTTGCTGGGTTGGTGTCATCTCTGGCAGCTGGTAGGGTTACAACAAAGTTTGGTCGAAGAAACACCATCATGTTGGGTGGGGCCATCTTTCTTGTTGGTGGTGTTCTTAACGGAGCCGCACAAAGTATTGCCATGCTCATTTTTGGTCGTATTCTTCTTGGCCTGGGAGTTGGCTTCACTAATCAGGTTAGCTTTTAAATTTTTTTATGTCTATAGAATTCCAAAATTCGTAATAGTAGATTTAGTCTTAACTTTTATTTTTGACTTCAAAAAATAGGAAAAGTGAAATAATATTTTGTGAGTAAAATTGATAAACTGTATGCATGTATGCATGGTATTATCGTATGTGTTTGGAAAAGGCTACGCCACTGTACCTTTCCGAAATCGCACCACCCAAATGGCGAGGCGCTTTCAACACAGGCTTTCAATTTTTTCTCGGGATTGGGGTAGTTGCCGCCGGCAGCATAAACTACAGAACGGCGAAGTACACTTGGGGGTGGCGAGTCTCTCTCGGCCTCGCCGTGGTGCCTGCAGCAGTTATGACAGTTGGTGCCTTTCTCATAACTGACACCCCGAGCAGTTTAGTTGAACGTGGGAAGATAGACGAAGCTAGAAAAGCCTTGCGCAAAGTAAGAGGATCCCACGTTGATGTTGAACCGGAGATGGAGGAGCTCATGAACCGGTCACATAATGTGAATTCTGTGGAGCAGGAGGAGCCCTTCATGACTGTATTTGAGAGGAAGTATCGACCTCACTTGGTGATGGCGGTTGCTATCCCACTTTTTCAGCAGCTTACGGGCATCAACATCGTCGCATTCTACTCACCTAACCTTTTTCAGTCCGTGGGATTGGGACACAGTGCAGCTTTACTTTCTAGCGTAGTCCTTGGACTTGTCAACCTTGTTTCCATCATCGTCTCATCTTTTTTTGTTGATGAGTTTGGTAGAAGGTTCTTATTCATTACTGGTGGAATAGTCATGCTTGTCTGTCAGGTAAGTAAATAAACATATATATCAAGCATTATTTTGTCATAATTGGATATTAGAATAGTATATAAATAAAATTTCGCTTACTTGTACTTTGAAGATTGCGGTGTCCGGTTTGCTAGCTGTGGTGACGGGTGTTGATGGTAGAAATGACATATCAAAGGGTAAAGCCGTGATGGTATTGGTGTTATTGTGCATTTATGCTGCAGGTTTTGGTTGGTCATGGGGTCCTCTGACCTGGCTAATTCCAAGTGAAATTTTCCCCTTAAAAATCAGAACCACTGGGCAAAGCATAGCAGTGGGGGTGCAGTTCATAACACTATTTGCGTTATCGCAGACATTTTTGACAATGCTGTGTCACTTCAAGTTCGGCGCCTTCTTGTTCTATGCCGTTTGGATTGCAGTGATGACCCTCTTCATTACATTTTTCTTGCCTGAGACCAAAGGAATTCCTCTCGAGTCAATGCACGTCATATGGGGCAAACACTGGTTTTGGAGGAGGTTTGTTACAGGAGTAGCTGACCAAGCATAAAAATTGTTGGCAGAAGCAGTAATGTATGAACTTACATAAATTATGTGGACCGCAGTCAATTGTGATTTTTTAGATGAAAAAATTATATTAAGTTTATGAGAAAAACACTTAAATCCATAGTGTGACTAAATCAACTTCTTCGACCTATTTCTTGTTCTGAAGTTTGTTAAATTGAAAATTTGAGATCCTAGAGAATATACGAACATGCAAAGTGTTGGAAATCCCCAATTAGCTATAAAGATAAGGTGATTTCAGAATATACAAGTGGGTATAAATCTTATCCTACAAGTCAGTTTTGTGTAGTTGAATTAGGCTTAAAATTCACTTCTTAACTTCGTATCAGAGTAAGTTAAATCTATATTAGCAAGATTTGTCATTTGTTCGGATTATTGTGTCATCCACTATCGAAAAGTTTGTTGTTAGTTGGACATGTTGTTTCACGGACCTCTATCGGATCACCCATTAATATTTAGTTCCACACTCGATATACTTTGACGTCATCCTACAAAGTTGGTTGATTTTATGGATTGAGTTAAGTTTAAAATTCATTTTAAAAAAAAAAAAAAGGTTTGACCGGTTAAACCATTTCGATGCCACGTACCAATATGAGTTCCGGTGTACCGATGATTTTCAGATTCCCAATAGGGATTTGGGATAGTAGACCGCATTAATTTCCCAGCTCCTCATTGCTTAATTTGGATGTTACCTGCACATTTATGACATACAAGGTTCTATGCTCAATTTCTTCCTCAACAATCCTGAGAATACCGTTCTGCATAAATATTAACAAACACAGGGCGTAACCTGTATATTTCCACCTTTGCTATTTCAATGATATCTTACACATATACTGTCATACCAGTGCATGTGATATAATTTCTCAGATTTTCCAACTATATAATCCGTATGACATCGACCATATCACCTTTTATCGAGTAATTTCTTCTCATAGATTTTCGAATCAGATTGCCTTTGGGTTTTATACTTGAAACTCACTACTTGCTGGACTCCTCATCACCTTTATCAACCTCTTCATTTGATTAGACTACTCACTAAATATTTCTAACATTTTATTAAAGACTAAATTGGTCGAATTTAGTTGAAATTTTGGCATTGCGTCTGCAGGATAGATTTCTTTCATTTTTACAGTTGTGAAAGTCAATTTGAATTATTTGGTTAGAAAGATCAGATTTCCATTAGTATTATATTTTATGTTTATCTGTCTTTGTTTTTCAAATTTAAAAAGTTATTGGTCTGATGTATTTAGTTATTCTAGGTATCTATTAATGTAATTGATCTGATTCTCTTGTATTTTGATTGATTGAGTTGTGTTTGTGAATTTTTAGTAGTGACATTGAGAAGGATTTTTACGTTAAAAAGTATTGGTATCTTCTTTTATGATTTGTTGTTTCTCACATATTCTTCCTCTTATATATTTTTTATTGCTATTATTACGTTGTTTGCGCATCAAAATTCCATACGATTTAAGACTTAATTGTTGAAGATTGTGGTATACTTATATTTAATAGTTGCCCTGTTTTAATTAAGCCTTTAGATAATTTTTGTTTTAATTACGTGTGAAATATTTGAGTAAATTCTTTTCAAAAAACTGGAACTCAAACCATGGGGGCTTCTATAGAATATGAACACACAAATCAGTCAACACATTTTTTGTATTATTAACCATAAAGAGTTCACTACAAGAAAACGTTTAAATAGTGATTAATTTTAATAATTAAAAATATGTTTAGAGAGTGATTTAAAGATTAATTTTCTAATTAAAGAACAATTTTCTTTTGTAAACAAAACATTAGTAACAAAGATCAAATATAATTTTTTAAAACTATTTTAATTATTTTTAATTTTTAATTTTTAGATTAGGACTAATTATTTTTTGTTATTAAAATTGATTATTATTTTTTTGTAGTTGTGAAAGAAAATTGTGGTGGTTAGCGTTTATAAAAACCAAAATTGTACTCGCAAAGTTCGCTTTACGTAGTTATTAAAAGCTTTTTGGGCTTTGGTCGTAGGTTGGTTAGGAATTGTAAACTGAGCGAAACCCACGGAAGAATTACAACACAAGACCATGACCCAATTCATACTGTTTAATTTACAAATTGACATTTTTCGTAAAAAAATATTCGAAGTTTAAATTGTTTGGAAAAACTGGTTTTAAAAATCTCAGAAAATTAATTTTATATTATGAAGTATAGTTAATTATTTTATTAAACCTACCATAGAAAACTGACTTTTAAGCTAGTTTATATTTGAAAACTTAAAATCCATGAACAAATCACTGAAAACTGAAAACTTGTAAGCTAGTTGATTAAATTAAAAGAGCTTAACATATATCAAACAAGTTTTCACATGCTCCTGAACACATGATTCCGGCTCTCAATAAAATATTACCACCTCTCGTAACACGTGTTAATGTTGATATATATACTTTTTATTTTCCTTTTCAACGTTTTTCTTTAAATTTCTAAAAATATGAGCGCATGGGAATAAATTGAATACTGGTTGCAGACTGTGTATTATATTCATAGTTGATATGTTTTGTTATCTTTAAATCAAAATCTGCATTACATCAGACTTTGTTTAATAGCTGCTGTGTGTGCTTCTATTTTGAAAACTAAAACAAACAGCGGCTATTTAAATAAAATATAATTAATGAACTTCCCTAACCCTAACAATCTTAACTAATTATGCCTGTCTTTTTGTTGTTCTGACTTTGGAAGATAACGTTGCAGATATGAGCTGTATTAAACCAGCAAATCACAACTCCTTATCCAAAAAATATTGTACGTGACCAAGTAAGCACAATTTTTTAATGTCTTAATTCATGCGTATACCACAAGTTGACCCTCAATTTTGGAGGACCAGGCAATGCAATTTGCTATGACTACAGATTTAATACCTATTCATACATGCATCGTGTAAATTAATGGTGATTCATTCCAAAATTGTATTGCGAAGATTTTGCACTCGATAAAATGTAAATAATTTTTACTGTCAATACTTTTTAATTTCAGTATTACATAAGTTAAATTAATTAACTTATTTGAAATCTCACAATAAATTTGAAAAAAATACGGACTTGAACAACACAGCTTGCATATGCGTTGAGTAGCTGAATTATAAGTTGACAACAATTATTAATTTGAATTGTGATCGTGGTCACTTACAAGCCGGAATATAATTGTCATCCATAATTTGTGGTTTATTTAATAATTTTGAGTGGGTAATCAATCACAGGAAATTAATTCTTCAAACAAACCAAGTAGTATGACATTATACTCGTTCTACAAGTTAAATCTCTGACTCTTTCTTACTTACGTATTATTCAACATCATTTCTTATGTAATGTAAAACTTTGTATTTATACTTGCATTCCAACAAATAAACATTACTGTGTATAAGAGAAGACTTCTATACTACAGGAATATCAGTAGTATGTCCCCACCAAAATTGTATAGAGTTAACGAGTTATTCTTCATAGCTAATTAACGATAAGTGAAGATTGAATGAATAATTTTTATCAGATAGCATATTATGTGTTTGCCGTATACTTATGTATAATACACTCAAGGTTATTTTAAAAATATTCCCACTAGGGTTTCACCACTAACTGGATTCGTGACTGAGTTGCATGTATTTTGACAATACTGGTGAGAGATTTTAGAGAGTGTAGATGAAAACGTTTGAGTTCTATTTCTGTGGTCGTTTCTGTACAGAAGTGATAGGTTATATTTTTTCATATAGGTTATGGTTATAGACATGGGCATGGTTATGGCATGGGCATTGGGAGATTGTGATTCCATATGGTTATATGACATTAGTCTTACACATATAAGACCTTAGACACCACTTTTACACCAAAACCTTAAGGCAATGTTGTTATGGGTCTTTATTCTTATATGGTGTTTAACTTTGTCTTTTCTATCCAATGTGGGACTTTTTTGACTCACACTTGGACTATTCCCAACATCTCCCCTCAAGGGTGAGTCCCTTGTTGTTTTTTTTTCCTTTTTCAGGTGTATGAGTGACCCCTTTTGTTTATGGTGGTGGTTATGCGGTCAGTCACTCCGAACCATCGGCTCTGATACCAGTTGTTGGGAATTTTAGGGCTTTTGATAATATGAGAGATATAAGAGATATATGTGATATGTTATACGGAGGAACATGTTTTTGTATTTTATTGATATACTCTATATATAGAGCAAAATATAACAAATATCAAGTATAAAATATTTATAATATCTCACTCCTAATCTAAAATAATAACAAATTTCTAAAACTGACACATATCTCTAAAACTGAAATATTTTCTAAAAACTAATTTAAATAAAAAAGATATTAAGTAATATTCTCAACATTCCTCC
>Ga0214542_1006676_pt1 | contig 20797 bp, 10 predicted proteins | sample CNSS1metaG_FD_160096 | JGI IMG/M metagenome (GOLD analysis project Ga0214542, IMG submission 160096) | Root nodule microbial communities from cowpea collected in UCLA plant growth center, Los Angeles, California, USA - CNSS1 | ecosystem: Host-associated > Plants > Roots > Nodule | place: USA...
ACTTTTAAAGAGGTAAGGGAAGCTAACCATTCTCTTTTAAATTTGTACATAAATGTGTTCTTCTGGTCTGGATTGCATGTTTGAAGTGTTGAATTGATGTTGAACTATATGATTGAGTGTGTGATTGGAATTTGTGTGATGAATCTGGGTTTCTGCATGTGGGAACAACAGAGTAGTATGGTATTTTCGCCTAGGCGACTAGCTCTCGCCTGAGCGAAAACACCAGAAAACCCACCCTTGTTCCTGCGCGAAGCCTCGCCTAGACGAGCTGAGGTCGCTTGAGCGACAGACACTCTCGTCTAAGCGAATCAGCTTAGCCTGAGCGAGAGTTTGCCCAGATTTTTATTTTTGCCACTGTTAGAGCCTCGCTTAGGCGAGACTGACTTGCCTAAGCGAGATGGCCTCTCGCTTGGGCTAGATCCTCTAGCTTGAGCGAGAATAATTACAGTGGGGTGTATGATGTTCTTATTTAAGGGATGACATTATATGTTTAAATGTGATTTTGTGCAATTAGTCTCTTACATGCGTGGAATGTTGTTGCTAATATTGAGTATGGTGAAATTGGATGAATATGAGCTATGAGAAGTTGTGGTTGAAATAGAATTTCAAGGGAAATTCAGATGAGTATGTTAGTGTATGTAAGGACGTGAGGACTCTGTATTGGTTGGTATCCTGAAACTCCAATAATCATTCACGCTCAGATAAAGCATAATGGATTATGTCGTGAGGAGTAGTAGAAGATCCTAGTCTTTGGACTTGATCAAGTCTTAGACGCGAAGGGGACTTACTTTGGAAGTGTTTGGGTGATAACCCCTTGTGCCCAAACTCTACAGAGTTTGGGAACCTTCACAGGTGCAAGCCACCAAGAGATCCAGTGTCACTTACACAATCTGAATATCGAGTCTAGAATTATATAATTGAGCTATGTTTTATGAATGATATTCATGATGTGGACTGCATGATTTCTCTTATTTCAATTAGCTTACCCTTTCTTGTCCTTGTTGTTTTCTTTGTGTGTCTTTCCTTTCCAATGATCACCCACTTCTGGTGTGAGCAGAGAAGAATCCAGATGAAGACACTTCTCTCCTGGACAGGAGTTGATCTTTAGCTTGGAAATCCAGTGTGGCTTTTGGGTTAGGTTCTTTGGAGCTTGAGATGTATAAATTAACTCTTCCTTGTATAGACTGTACATGTCGATAGAAACTTATATGGTTATTTTGGATGACTGTATCAGTACTCTATAATAGTCTGTTTCTACCATATGCTTTGTTTGATCATAATGTGATGTTTTATTTGGTAGCGTAAAAACTATTAAATGGGATGTTACAGAATGTCTAAATTTATGTGTGAAAATAATAAAACTCTAAATTAAGCCATGTATATTATATTATACGATATTCTCTATTTCCTCAACTATAAATTCACGATGACAAATATCAACTTATAGCATACTAAAGTGCAAATTGATAAAACTATATGTATTAAAGGAGCAACTCCACTTAGGACAAAAAGTTTACCATCACTCCTTCTTCCCTCTTTATTATTCTCACTCAAGAAAAATGTATTAAGTCGTTAGAAGATATATATCTTTCCGTTCTCTCACTTACCTCCTCTTTCTTTGTTAGTTCTTTTCTTTAGAATAAAATTAGTTATTATATTTATTTGAAAATAAATATTTTTATTTTAAATTATAAATATTTTCTTTTCTTTTCAATATACTTAAAATAAAATAAACAATAACATTTTACTTTAATATGTTTTCTTTAAATTTTATCGAATTTTCAAATTTGAATGTTTCTTAAACTTAATACTTTTTTAATTATAGATAATAAATTTTACAAGTTAAAAATATTATTTAATTTAATTTTATAATTATAATAATGATCTATACCTATAAAAGATTTTCTTTGTAAGGTTCATTTTTATTTTTGAATTTTATCCTTTAAATAATTTTTAATTTAAAATAATTAGTTTATCAATTTTTTCTAATGTGACAAATTTTTTTAGTAAATCGAACTTTTTTTGAATTTGATTTTTTTTAAACTCAACCATTTTTTTATTATAAAATTACTTACAAAGTAAATAAAAAAGTTTATAATAAAAGATTAAAACTTTAAGTTGAAATCTTTGAAGACGTCGATCACGTCTTACACCAAATAAACTACAAATAAAATAGAAGCACACACATAATTACATAAGTTTTGCCTTAGAGAGAGTAAGTGAGATTGGGAAACACTCTACCTAAGACAAAATAAAAACTAAAGACAACATGTGTTGTGTAACATCCCGTTTTAATAGTTTTTACACTATCTAGCAAAACATTATATTATGATAATTCAAAGCAGATGATAGGAATAGGCTGGTATAAAGTATCAATACAGTCATCCCCAAAATAACTATACATATATTGTCTATCAACACAGCCTACACTAAGAAAGGGTTACCAAACACCCAACATCTAAGCAAAACATAGAACAAATACTACTGTTAGATCGCTCACGTCACCACTCAACCTCTATCTCGGAGGGGTGTGTCTTCGCCTACACTTTTATCTGCTCACACCAATTGTAGGCGATCATTGCAAAAGAGAAAAGACACAAAAAGAAACAACATATGCAGGAAGGGTAAGCTAACTTAATTTAGAGAAAATCATGCAACTTATTAATTATACATCAATCAAGGCTTATCACATTTATCAGAATTATTCAAACCACCACAACCACACCACATATTCATGACTCTAGACTCAATATCCGGATTATGTAAGAGACATTGGAGCTCTTGGTGGCTTGCACCTGTGACGGTTTCCAAACTCTACAGAGTTTTAGGCACAAGGGGTTATCACCCAACCATTCCCAGGATAAGTCCACTTCGCATCTATGACGGATCGGGTCCATAGACTAGGACCTCCTGCTACTCCTCCCGACATAATCCATTATACTCTATATGAGTCTTAATGGTTATTGGAGCGTCAAGATACCACCAAACTGAGTCCTCATGTCCTTACATTCACTAAAACCTTCCTTTTTAGAATTTCCCTTGAAATCCTAATTCAATCGCATTCTCTAATGAACCAAATCCACACAACTCCATCACGTATACTATCTTTCATAAAAACTCGAGCACAAAAGAGACAAATATCACATCAATTCACTTAGTATAGCTTCATTTAATCTAAAACAGAGAAGTAACTATATTCTGCAGTGAAACTCGCTCAAGCTGAGGATCTCGCCTAAGCTAGAGAGTTGTCTCGCTTAGGTGAGTCACTCTCGCTTAGGCGAGTCACTCTCGCTTGGGCGAGACCCCAAACAGAGAGCAACCCCAAATTTCAGCGAATTCTCGCTCAGGATAAGTTGTTTCGCTTAGACGAGAGTGACTCTCGCTCAAGCGGAACCAGCTCGCCTAAGCAAGACCTCGCGCAACAACAAGGGTGAATTTCTGGTATTTTCGCTCAGGCGAGAGCTGCTCGCCAGGGCGAAACCATTAGAATTTCAATTTGTTTTCACATGCAAAACCACACAGTTCATGCCAAAATCGCAATTCACCACACACAATTGTTCCCACTCATCAATCAAGCACCCAATCATGCAATCCTAGCTCTAATTGACAATTTTTATGCAAAATTTGAGTGAAAGGTTAGCTTCCCTTACCTTTTTCTGATTTTTGACTTGGCAAGACACTACATCAACAGTGAGGGCATAAAACATCAAACCAACTTATGTAAATGCAACACAATGTTGCAAAAGAAGAATTAGACCTAGTTAACTCGGGAACAGGAAGTGAATTCTGTATGGAGAATAAGGAAGAGCTTTACTTGGTTTGACTCACTCTGAAGAGGGAAACGGAGGTTGAAAATCCACAAAGGGTCTAGTAGGGGTTTCACTTCCAGGACCTGAATGCAAGAGTAAGGAAATTGTGACTAAAGGAAGGGAAAATTATGGATGAGAAGGGGCTTATGAAGTATCAGTGTGTGAGGAGAGTGGAGAGAAGAAGAGTTGGTGTTCTGTGTTTGGTAAGGAGCATGGGTTTCACATTCTCCCTAACAACAAAAAATTTTCGACCCGAAAATTGAGACTTACCAGAGAACAGGTGTGGATATGACTTTCTCACGTCATCTTCTAATTCCCAGGTGAAATCACTCGTTCTCTTGTCCCAGATGACATGCACTAGACTGATGGATTTCCCTCGAAGTTGTCTTGTCTGGATATCGCCAAGACCAACAGGCTGAACCTTTACTGAAAGATCTCCTCTAATCTGCAAGTCTTTCACCTCAAGCACATGAGAGGGGTCAGGCACATACTTCCTTAACTGCGAAATGTGAAACATCGAGTGGAAGTTGGCCAATTGGGGAGGTAGGGCGATCTCATAAGCCACTGGTCCAATTCTTCTCAGAATCTGATAGGGGCCAATGAACTTAGGAGACAACTTCTTCGAGCGAATTGCCCTTCCCACACCAGTAGTCGGGGTAATTCTCAAGAAGACATGGTCTCCAGGTGCAAACTCCAATGGTCTTCTACTCTGATCAGCATAAGATTTTTGTCTACTCTAGGATGCTTTCATTCTTTCTTGTATGAGCTTAACCTTCTCAGTAGTATGCCTTAGTAGCTCTGGTCCCACCACTATTGATTCCCCATCCTAGTACTAGTACAAGGGTGTCCTGCATCTCCTGTCATAGAAGGCCTCATATGGCACCATGCCAATGCTTGCATGAAAGCTGTTATTATATGTAAACTCCACCAAAGGCAGGACCTCATCCTAGGCACCTAGATGATCTAGCACGCATGTTCGTAAGAGATCCTCAAGAGACTGGATTGTTCTCTCGAATTGACCATCAGTCTGGGGGTGATAAGCTGAGCTCATAGTCAACCTACTACCCAAAGCATCCTGCAATGTCTACCAGAAACAGGAGGTGAATCGTGGATCTCTATTAGAGACTATGCTCGATGGCACACCATGCAACCTCACGTTCTCACTGATATACAACTGCGCTAGCTTCACCATGGACATCCTCAGGTTCACTACTAGGAAGTGGGCACTCTTGGTCAGACGGTCTACTATAACCCATATGGCATCGTGGCTCCTCACGGTCTGTTGCAAATGGGTAACAAAATCCATAGCAATGCTATCCCATTTCCACTCTGGTATCTCCAACTACTGCAGCATCCTTCCAGGTCTCTGATGCTTTGTCTTAGCTTTCTAACAGGTTAAGCATGATGACACATACCGAGCAACGTCTTTTCATGCCCGACCACCAGAAAGATTCTTTCAGATCATGATACATTTTAGTCATGCCTGGGTGCATGCTAAAACGACTTTTGTGCCCTTCCTCAAGAATCACACCTTTCACCTCTAAGTCTTCAGGTATGTAGACCCTGCCTCTGAACCTTAACACCCCATCACTTCCTATCGTGAAGTCCTTGGCTTTCTCGGTGCCAAGCAACTCCACTGTCCTTTGCAGCTTGGGGTCAGATAGTTGCCTCTCCTTTATCAAGACAAGGAAATCACTAGACACGGTTAGATGAGTGCATCTAATGACACCATCGCCTAGAACCACTTGTAACTGCATGTCTCTGAACTGTTCCACCAAGTCTAACTCCCTGACCATCATATGAGATGCGTGAATTGTTTTTCTACTTAAGGCGTCAGCCACCACATTCGCCTTTCCTGGATGATACAACAACTCAAAGTTGAAGTCTTTCAAGAACTCCATCCATCGTCTCTGTCTCATGTTTAATTCTTTCTGGTCAAATAGGTACTTTAGACTCTTATGGTCACTGAAAACCTAGAATTGTGCACCATATAGGTAGTGTCTCCAGATCTTCAGTGCAAATACCACCGCGGCTAACTCCAAGTCGTGTGTGGGGTAGTTCTTCTCATGATTCTTCAACTACCTTGAGGCGTATGCAACCACTCTACAATCTTGCATCAGAACACATCCCAATCCCTGATGGGAGGCATCACAATAAACCACGAAAGGTCTACTAGTATCAGGGATCACCAACACTAGGGCGCTAGTCAACTTTTGCTTCACACCGGTCAGTCCAAGGAAAAGGCTGATCCTTACGAGTTAGTTGTGTCAAGGGTTCCGCTATCTTAGAGAATCCCTCAATGAACCTCCTATAGTAGCCAGCCAACCCCACAAAGCTTCTTATCTCAGTCACTGACTTAAGACGCTCCCATTTTAACACAACTTCCACCTTATATGGATCCACGGATATGCCCTGAGCTGAGATCATATGCCCCAAGAACTGGACTGAGGTCATCCAGAACTCACACTTTGACAACTTTGCATACAACTGCTTCTCTCTTAAGATGCTCAAAATGGTTCTTAGATGCTCTACATGCTCTTCATGAGTTTGGGAGTATATCAAGATGTCGTTGATGAAAACCACCACGAACTTGTCTAAGAATGGCCTGAAGATTCTATTCATGTAGTCCATGAACAAGGCGGGGGCGTTAGTCACACCAAAAGGCATCACTACATACTCATAATGCCCGTATCTAGATATGAAAGCGGTCTTCTGCACATCATCAAACTTGACACGAATCTGATGGTATCCTGATCTCAGATCTATCTTGGAAAAATCTGCAACACCATGCAACTGATCCATCAAGTTATCTATCCTCGACAGGGGATACTTGTTCTTGATGGTCAGCTTATTCAGCTGCCTGTAATCCACACAAAGCCTAGAACTGTCGTCTTTCTTCTTAACTAGTAACACTAGCGCTCCCTAAGGTGATACACTAGGTCTGATAAATTGTTTCTCTAGCAGTTCTTCAATATGTTTCTTCAACTTTACTAGCTTAGTGAGGGCCATTTTGTAAGATGCTATAGACACTAGCCCTGCCCCCGGCACCAGATCAATGGAGAACTCTATCTCCCTAGAAGGGGGTAAGTCAGGCACGTCCTTAGGGAACACATATGAGAAGTCCCTTACCATAGGTGTTTCAGTATTTATGCTTCCAATCTCAACAGATAGTTGAGTCTGAATCAAGAAACACTAAGATCTTTATCCACCTGTTGGGAGGACATCAACAGATATTCTTCTTCCAAGCTAGGAAACAACACCTTTTTCTCGTTACAATCAATCAGAATGTGATTGGAAGATAGCCAATCCATTCCCAAGATTACATCTAACCCTTCCAGAGGTAAACAGATAAGGTTTATCCTGTACTTGCGCCCCTCAACCTCGATCAGACACCTAGCACACACTATCGAGGTTCTGACTAACCTAGAAGCAGGCGTGGACACCACCAGGTCATACTGGAGTTCCCTCACCAGAAGACCCAACTCTACCACTTTAGATTCCGACACAAAGGAGTGTGTCGCTCCCGAATCATACAGAACATGTAAGCTCCTACCAACAATCACACAAGACACGATGATAAGATTACCTGATCTGGCTGCCTCTGCACCCGTCATGGCGTACACTCCATAATGAAAGCACTATGGCCTAAAAGGCTGAGACTGCTGAGGCTGATGTGAAAACCTCCTAGGCCCCTCAGGTTGAGGCCTAGAGTATGGCTTCCTCCTGTCGTTGTGTCTGCTCGTGGACCCAGATAGTCCTCCCAGCTTCTGTTGAGATCGCTATTGAGCTTCAACTTCAACCTTAAGCTTATCCATTACTCTTGCCTTCTCTACCAAGGCAGGGAATTCCTTGATAGAGAGTGGAGCCACCATGAGTTTGAGATCGCCTCTAAGCCCATTCTCAAACTTCCTACACTGCCAGTCCTCAGCCATCTTTAAGGTTTGAAATCTGCCCAGGTGTTTAAACTTTTCAGCATACTCTGATACTGACATGTCTCCTTGCATCAGCTGCAAGAACTCAACCTCCTTTGTGTACTTCACACTATTTGGGAAGTACTCAGCATAGAACTTCTTTTTAAACAACTCCCAAGTGATGGGTTCCCTGCTATCTTCCAACATCATCTTCATGTTGGACCACCAATGCATGACCTCTCCAGCAAGAAGGTACTTAGTGTATGGTAATATGTTCTCTATAGGACATCTCTTTGCATTGTAGATTCGTTCCATATCCCGCATCCGATGATCGGCTCCATTCGGGCTAGTCTTGCACTCGTGGTGGTGGAGCTTGGGAAGAACCTGCTGCTGAACAGTTTTCTCCTAGCTGATGCAGGGCTTCCAAATGCCTCTGCTGAGTCGCCTCTGCTGCTAGTCTTGCAGACTCCATCTGTTACAAGGCTAGGTTTTGTTGATTCACCATGTTAGCATTCTACTGCTGCATGACTGCAATCATTGCCTCAATTGCTCCCACCAAATGAGGATTATCTAGGTTTGGAAGAGGAGGAGGAAGGGGCCTAGGTGCCATAGCTCTAACCACACAAAGAAAGGAACCATCAGTTTAGCTAATAAATACCACAACCACGCCAAAGACACCAACATGAACACACAATAGAAACTAAGCAAGCTCACACCTACAGATCCTAAAGGAACCAGGCTCTGATATAAAAAATGTAACATCCCGGTTTAATTGTTTTTACACTATCTAGCAAAACATTATATTATGATAATTCAAAGCAGATGTAAGCAATAGGCTGGTATAAACTATCAATACAGTCATCCCAAAAATAATTGTACATGTACTGTCTATCAACACAGCCTACACTAACAAAGGGTTACCAAGCACCCAACATCTAAGCAAAACATAGAACAAATACTACTGTTGGATCGCTCACGTCACCACTCAACTCCTATCCCGGAGGGGTGTGTCTTCGCCTGCACTTTTATCTTCTCACACCAATTGTAGGCGATCATTACGAAAGAGAAAAGACACAAAAAGAAACAACATATGCAGGAAGGGTAAGCTAACTTAATTTAGAGAAAATCATGAAGCTTATTAATTATACATCAATCAAGGCTTATCACATTTATCAGAATTATTCAAACCACCACAACCACAACACATATTCGTGACTCTAGACTCAATATCTGAATTATGTAAGAGACATTGGAGCTCTTGGTGGCTTGCACCTGTGATGGTTCCCAAACTTTGCAGAATTTGGGCACAAGGGGTTATCACCCAACCACTCCCAGGGTAAGTCCCCTTCGCGTCTATGACAGATCGGGTCCATAGACTAGGACCTCCTGCTACTCCTCCCGACATAATTCATTATACTGTATATGAGTCTTAATGGTTCTTGGAGCGTCAAGATACCACCAAACTGAGTCCTCATGTCCTTACATTCACTAAAACCTTCCTTTTTAGAATTTCCCTTGAAATCCTAATTCAATCGCCTTCTCTAATGAACCAAATCCACACAACTCTATCACGTATACTATCTTTCATAAAAACTCGAGCACAAAAGAGAGCAAAACAGAGAAGTAACTAAATTCTGTAGTGAAACTTGCTCAAGCTAGAGGATATCGCCTAAGCTAGAGAGTTGTCTCGCTTAGGTGAGTCACTCTCGCCTAGGCGAGACCCAAAATAGAGAGCAACCCCAAATTTGAGCGAATTCTCACTCAGGCTAAGTTGTTTCGCTTAGACGAGAGTGACTCTCGCTCAAGCGGAACCAGCTCGCCTAGGCGAGATCTCACGCAACAACAAGGGTGAATTTCTGGTATTTTCGCTCAAGTGAGAGCTGCTTGCCTTGGCGAAACCATGCAAAACCACACAGTTCGTGCCAAAATCGCAATTCACCACACACAATTGTTCCCACTCATCAATCAAGCACCCAATCATGCAATCCTATCTCTAATTGAAAATTTTTATGCGAAATTTGAGTGAAAGGTTAGGTTCCCTTACCTATTTCTGATATTTGACTTGGCAAGACACTGCATCAACAGTGAGGGCACAAAACCTCAAACCAATCTATGTATATGCAACACAGTGTTGCAAAAGAAGATATAGACCTAGTTAACTCAGAAACAGGAAGTGAATTCTGTATGGAGAATAAGGAAGAGCTTTACTTGGTTTGGCTCACTCTGAAGAGGGAAACGGAGGTTGAAAATCCACAAAGGGTCTAGTAGGGGCTTCATTTCCAAGACCTGAATGCAAGAGTAAGGAAATTGTGACTGAAGGAAGGGAAAATTATGGATGAGAAGGGGCTGATGAAGTATTAGTGTGTGAGGAGAGTGGAGAGAAGAAGAATTGGTGTTCTGTGTTTGGTAAGGAGCATGGGTTTCACATGCTGCACTTGAAACGAGGTAATAGAGAAAAATAATAGATTTCACTATGTTAATTAGGGTTTAAATAAACAAGTTTTGGTTCACCAAATTCAATTTTTGGATTTTTGTTTTATTTTAGATTATTGGATCACTCATAAAAAATTATAAAAATATTTGACCATAATTAATTATGTGTTTTTTAATTTTTCTTTCAAGGCTTAAATATCTTGTTGGTCCCAATTTTTGTGAGTTTTGTTTCGTTTGGTCTTCATTTTTTCGAAATGTTCAACATGGTCCTAAATTTTGTAATTTTTGGTCACTTTGGTCCTTTTTGCAAACACCGTTTAAATCGTTAACAGAAGGTGAACAGTAACTACCACATGTCACTCCGTGTTTTTTTTAATTTTTTTAATTTTTTTAAATATTTTTAATTTTAAAAATATTGTCCATGTGTCAAGTCAGCATTGTGGCAGGTGGCAGTATATTGTGGCTTATATTCAATTTGGTTCCAATTTTTTGTTAATTTTGTTCAATTTAGTCCAAATTTTCATTAATTTTGTTCAAATCAGTCCTAATTTTGCTCCTCTCCAAATTGACCAAATTTAATTTTTATATAAATGTTGTACTGAATCATTTAAAAAATAATGAAGAATTTTCCATCTAATTTTAAAAACAATGAAGAATTTTTCCTCTAATTTTAAACTAACTTTATCCCTATTTTTTACATGTACCAAAAATCAAAGATATATAATAATTTCCCTCTAAAAATATAGTTAAGTTTGGTATAAAAATTATGAAAGAAATATTTAAAATAAATTTGAATTTTACTAAATTTTTTTTTCAATATAACATTTATATAAAAAATAAATTTGGTAATTTTGGATAGAGATAAAATTGAGACTGAATTGAACAAAAATAACGAAAATTGGGACTAAATTGAACAAAATTAACGAAAATTGTGATCAATTGAATATAAACCATGAGATACTACCACGTGTCACAATGCTTAGTCGACACGTAGACAACATTTTTAAAATAAAAAAAATTCAATTTTTTTTTAAAAAATTAAACAAAAATGAAAAAAAACCACGAAGTCACACGTGACAATTATGGTTTATCTTCTGTTAACTATTTAAGTGACATCTTCAAAAAGGACCAAATTGACCACAAATTACAAAAATTATGATAATTTTAAATATTTGAAAAAAATGAAGAACAAACGCATTACAAGAAAATACTTCATTAGTAACTAATTTTAGTGACCAAAAGTTGTTAGTTACTATAATTACTAATTTAGATACAAGTTTACAAAGTAAAAATATAATTGGTTACTAAAATAGTTACTATTATGAATGAAAAATTATAATTGGTCACTAAATTGAATTTTAAAATTAGCTACCATAGTTTTGGCTACCAAAGAAAACTGGTCACTAAAAGTTAGCTACCTAAGCTTTGACTACCAAAATAACTTAGTTACTAAATTGCTCTCTAATTAATTAGTGACAAATTTAGTGACTAATTATAATTTTTTATTTATATTAGTGACTATTTTAATAACCAATAAATTTTAATTTTGTAAATTGGTATCTAAATTGGTCACTACAGTGACTAACAACTTTTAGTCACTAAAATTGGTTACTAATAAGACATTTTCTTGCAGTTGAGAGATATATTAAATTTGAATTTGGCCTATTTGTCAAATAAGTTAGTTTAATATTTTTTTTTAAAGATTTATTTACTTAAATGTAATAGTTTTAATATTTCAAATAAATCTTTTATATCGAAGATGTTGATTTGTTTAAATAAATGTAAATAATATACTGATAATAGTATTCCTCTAAAATTAAATTTTTATTATAATAATTTTAAAATTTATATTTTAAAATTATTTAATTTTTAAAGTCAATTTAATTTTTAATACATTACATACAACGCATTAAAAATAATTAAAATTAAAAACAATTATATATATATATATATATATATATTCTGTAATGTAAAGTTTAATTATTATTTTAATTTAATTTATTTTTTAAGTTAATTTATTTTTTAATACATTATATAAAATTAAAAATATATATATATATATATATATTTAAATATTTACTAAGAAATATTGATATTTTGTTTCATTTTTAAAATATATATTAAAAGATAAAATATAAAGAAGAATGAAAATAATAAACTAATAAAAAAATAACTAAAATTCAAAAAAAAATTAACTTTAAATAAAATTAAAAGAAGTTAAAACAGAATAATAAATAATATATATATATATATATATATATATATATATATATATATATAAAAAAAAAAAAAAAAAAAAAAATAAAAAATATATATATATATATATATATATATATATATATATATATACTTTAAAAAATAAACAAAGTTACAAAAATACCATTTTTTTGAATTCATTGTCAGTTTATAAAGATCTATAAAAAATGTATGAAAAATATTTTTTTTAAACATCTGTTTTTTAATCAAATCTTTGAAAATAAGGACATCGAAAAAACATTACACTTTTAAGTTAAAAAGTAATACAAGTTTTATAGGTGTGGTGTTTATAAGTGTGAGAATGTGTTGTAACAAGAGAAGAGTCAGATACTATATTGAGATTTTCCTCCTAAGAAACAAACACAAAACTAGGAAAATATGTGATTGAAAAAAAGTTTATTATTGATCTTGGTAGGAAGTAGCCTCTTGACATTAAATAGGTTATTATATTAAATATTTTAAATTCTTAAAAATAGCATTAAATGACCTTAGTATTTTTATTTCCTTAACCTAATAACCTAACATTCACCCATGCTTATATATTAAGGTTAAGCATGAAAACCCAAATGAGTGTGGAAACTAAAAATAGAAGTGTTTACAGACTCTCAATGGTATCCATATCTTGTTCATTTGATTTTTGGTCTTTTTAAATTCAAATAGAGCATCATCAAAAGTGCTCCTAACATGGCGACATATGAGCATCAGTTCCAAGCATCCATCTTTAAACACCTTCTTTGTTGGATCCCCTACACAACCAAATTCAACACAAGATTAGAATGTCATACTATATTGCATTTTTTTACAATGTCATACTATATTGCATTTTTTTATATACAAATGGTAGTTATTATAGTATTTGTTAGTGGTAGTAGATATATATAGATATTAAATGAGATATGTTTGTTCTTTATATACTATGGTTTTCTAAATTTCCATTTTTGAGAGACAAAAGAAGGTAAATAGTCTTGAAAGATACGATTCAAAATTGGTGATTCATCACTAAATTATTAATTATTAGAGACAAATACAAAAAATAGAGTAACATAACTTAGAAATAAATTCTTCATCTACCCATCCCAGTGTTTTCAAATCAAGAATCTTTTTATCAAACTCAGGAATTTGGTAAACTGATTTAATGAAAAGAACTAATGAAAAGATTTATTAAATCAAAATTCGAGAATTAAGTAAACTTATCGAATCAAAGTATTTATTATTATTCTATATATATCCAAGAGAATTCACAATTTCTCTCATCCTTGTTAAAAACAGATCTGTCTAATACTCTTAGCCACAAAGGGATCTGTGTTGATTAATGAGTTTCTCACTTATTTAATGTGAATCTTGAAGGAGTCTTTAAGGTTTAAAACTCAATTAATCAATTTCGCAGTTCTGGGTTAATGGACTGTTCAAATCAATCAAGAAAGATTAAGAGAGAGAATAAGGAATCAAGACACACAATTTATACTGGTTCGATTCAAGGCGAATCTACATCCAGTCTTCTCCTAAGTAACACACTTAGGAGGATTCCACTAAACAGAAAGTATCCAAGAATTACAAGCACACCTATGTAATTCTAAACCCCCAAAAATTCAAGAACTTGATTCACCAATCAAGAACTCCCCCTAGGAGCAATGCATCCACACAATTGCACCTAGGTCCACACTTCAAACACTGAAGCAACTGTAATCAGAAATACAGTAAACAAAATCAAGAAACGAATACACCTATGTTGTGCAGATTTGACAAAAAGCTCCTTGATTCAAGCAAGACCCATCATGGTAGAATCAACCATCAATCTTCTTGGATCTGCACTTGAGTGATCTTCCAGAATATTCAATCTCTCTGTGACTATCAGAAGATTCTCTCTCAAAAGGAAAAACTGCGTGATTTATCAATTTTCTCCAATCCCCAAACAGATTCTAAAAACAGCTTTTATACAGAGTTTTCTGTTGTCACTAATTCGATTAGCAATTTACCTAATCGATTATCGTGAGTATATTTTCACTTCCTTTGTGCCATACTCACAGCTAATCCATTAGTTAAAAAGCTAGCCATGCAATATTACATCAGTACAAGTGTAATGGTCCAAAGCAGCATACAGCAGGCCTAAAATACATCTGATAATGGAAAAACTGTTAGCCTAATGCATAACCTAACTGGACCAAATCTATGTTCTATTCTAAACCAGTAGACATCATCAAAATCAATCTTCATTCATAGTTGAAGTAGCTCCCCCTACCAACAATCCTCTATTTCAAACTTTACCACTGAGTCATCATTATATCTCTACGAAATGATAAGTATTGGAGGCTAAGAATTTTTTATTTAGTTGCGAAAAGAATTTAGCATATACATGATTGTTGTAGAAATTTTTTACTTATGGTAAGATTTTGTTCACTACGATCAACAATTGACCAGAAACTCAACACACTTCATACATTACCTGTTGTCTGGAGTCTGATATTAACTCGATTAAATGAGGGATGAGGAATGTTGTACCCACAATATGTCACCCTTGGACTACAAAACAACACTAACAACCTCAATTAATCAAGATAGATATATTGAATTAAACTCACATCAGAATATTCACAATACCTACTCCTGATTTAGGGTGTATCGGATAGAATTTGCAAATGTATGATCCTCATCCACCAGACAAAATGTTGATTTACTATCATCAGAATTTGACCCAAGTTCCATCTTTGTCTGTTAATCTAAAAGATAACATAACATATTTTTAAGAACAACCTTAAAATAGATAGTCATGCATAGCCATTGAGAAATTGTCAATCACAAATTAGTTCTTTTGTGCAAAAACTAAAATATTATTCTTCAAATTTGTTCACACAACAGAAACAACAATCATATCTATGAAAGTTCCACAAATAGCAACAATAACCAAAACTTGGGATCAATCTATTTTACAAATTTACACAACCTTAAGAAATAAGATTTGTACTAGGTTTTTTCATTAATGAGTCTGTACATATGATTACCACATAACCTAAATCATCATCAATTACACAAAGTGGTAAAATTGGTAAAATTACATGATTGACACATACAATTGTCGAAATTAAGAAGTAAAATCGTCAATATTTGTTAAAAAAAAATCCTTATTGCTACCCAGAGTTGAAGATTGAAACTTTGAAGATGTTGATCACTTCTTAAACCAAATAAAGTGAATCGAACAAAATCTCGCACACATAATTACTAAATCTTTGCGTGCGAGGAAGTGAAACCGAGAAAATGCTTTACTTGAGGCAAAATAAAAATGGAAGACAATGTGCGCTACACTTGAAAGGCACCGTTGATTGGAGTAATAGAGAAAACTAAAGAATTTCACTCTCTTAATTAGGGTTTATTGTTATACGACATAAATAATTTTAAATGAGCAAATCTCTATTCATAAAAATATTTGACCATAATTATGTGTTTTTGAATTTATCTTTTCAAAATATTATAATAAAAACGTACTAGAATATTTGTCAAAATAATTCAAACATTTTTTTAGAAATGATATTTTTATTTTAAAAATATATTTTTTATTATTTAATTTAAATCTAATACATGTATTTCCTTTTAGTTTTTTGAATCAATTTTACTTTTACTCAACTTATGCCTCCTTAATTTTAGACAATTTTATTAATTCATTCATTGTTATTCATACCTCATATTCATATCTTATATTTTGTCTCCCATTATAATTTAAAATAAATAAAAACTAAATATAGTTGTTCACATATACCAACACGTATAATATGCTACAAATCACTCAACTAATTCAATATCATAATATCATAAATTACCATTTTTTTTTCATATTATTACTTTTTTAATTATGATGTGACGTATTTAAATTTAAATTTTTCATTTGCCCTATAAGTTAGCTTCATATTTATTTTAAAGATTTATTTACTTAAATGTATTAGTTTTAATATTCTTTTAAATCTAAGAGGTTAATTTGTTTAAATAAATACAATAGTTATAATAGTATTATTCTTTATTATTTGTATTTGAATTATGAGGTGACATACTTAAATTTGGTCTTTTAAATCTAGGAAGTTGATTCGGTTAAATAAATACAAATCATATAGTTATAATAGTATTACTCTTTTTTATTTTAATAATTTTAAAGTTAAATTTAATTTTCTAATTGAAATCATAACATCATGGTCATTCACAATAGATAAATTTAAGATGATTTAAGATAAACCATTTGTAATTAATAGATCTACATCTATTATTTTATATTATGTAACCGATAAATGAAATGAAAATATTTTTTCTACTCTTAGTAGAATTAATTCATAACCATCTTTAGATATATTATAATTATAATTATTTAAAAGTAAATTTTTATATTTGTAAGAAAAGAAAAATTATAAAATAAAATAATAGATATAAAGTAAATGTAAAAATTTATGTGTGAAAATAATAAAATCCTAAATTAAGCCATGTACATTGTATTATACGATATTATCTATGTGATGAACTATCAATTCAAGATGATAAATATCTATATATAGCATACTAAAAGTACAAAATTGATAAAACTATAAATATTAAAATAACAACTCCACTAAGGGCAAAAAATTCATCATCTCACTCTTTCTTCCCTCTTTATTGTTTTATTGCCCACTCATTCTCATTAATGTGGGCATTCTCATTAATAATAAGTAATGAGTTTAGAAGTGCATATATTTAAATGACAAAAGCAAGAAAAAAAATGTGACTTTAACTCCGTAACTATGCAACCCATGAAAAACTTATGACATTCAAACTCACACTAATAAGTATAGATAACCAAATAATATCATAGCATTATTTATTTTTTTATATTTTAATACATTATACAAAAAAAATATCATATATATATATATATACATTAGTATTTTATTTTATTTTTGAAATATATATTTAGAAATATTATTATCTTATTTCAATTTTAAAATATATATTAAAAGATATAAAATAAATAAAACAAAAAATGATAAACTAAAGAAAAATAATTAAACTTTAAAAAATTAAACTTTAAATAAAATTTAAAAAAGTTTAAATAGAATAAAAAGTATTATACACACACACACACACATATATATATATATATATATATTAATTATATAATGCTTTAAAAATTATAAAACAATAAAACTTTAAATTAAGTAAAAAATATTAATAACTTTATTTAAAATTTAATATTTTAAATTTTATCATCAGCTTAATATTATGTGTTTTATTTTTTTACAATTAATATTTGACATATTTATATATTTTAGAATTTTTAATATTTCTTTATATATATTTTAAATAAGATTAAAATTTAAATTAAACAAAAAAGTAAAAACAAAAAAAATCTATATATATATATATATATATATATTTTAATTTAAGGTCTAATTATTTTTTTAGTTTAATTTAATTCTTAATTTCATTTATTTTTTAAACATTGTACAAAATTAAAATTAAATATATATATATATATATATATATATTTATATATAAAATTTTGATATTTTATTTTATTTCATTTTTAACATATTTATTAAAAGATAAAAAATAAATAAAAAATAATAATATACTAAAGAAAAAATAATTAAAAGATCAAAAATTAAACTTTAAATAAAATTTAAAAAAGTTAAAACAGAATAAAAATTATTATATATACACACACACACACACACACATATATATATATATATTAATTATATAATGCTTTAAAAATTATAAAACAATAAAACTTTAAATTAAGTAAAAAATACTTAATCTGTTTTAGCTTTTTTTTGTATTTTATTTAAAGATTAATTTTTTTTTAATTGTATCTTTAGCTTATTAATTTTAGTTTTATTTATTTTTATTTTATAACATTAAATGTTTTAGAAATTTATAGTTTTTTCAAATTTTAGTATTTGTTAATATATTTTAAAAATAAAATAAAATACTAATATTATATATATATATATGCTTTAAAAATAAGTGAAGCCTAAAAATAAAATAAATTAAAAAATAATTAAACTTTAAAATAAAATAAAAAAATATTCTGGTGTAGATTTTTTAATTTTATTTAAAATTTATTTTTTTTAATTTTTATCTTAAGCTGATTTGTTTGTATTTTATTTATTTTTTAATTTTTAATATTAATATTTTTCAAATTTATTTATTTACAATTTTTATTAATTTTATATATATTTCAAAAATAAAATAAAATATTAGCATATATATATATATATATGTAAATATATAACTTAATTTATTTTTTATATAATGTATTAAAAATAATTAAATTAAAAATGATTAAACTTTAAATTAAATAAAAAGTAAAAAGAAAATATAATATGTAACATCCCATTTAATAGTTTTTACGCTATTAAACAAAACATTTTATCCCGATTAAACATAATAGATAGTAGAAATAGGCTGATATATAGTATCAATACGGTCATCCTAAATAACCATATATATACACCAACTATAAATATAGCCTATGCTAAGAAAAGTTTAACCGAACATCCAACGTTTAAACAAAACATGGAATGGAGACTACTACTAGAGGTCCCATGCTATGGATCAACTTCTATCAGAGAGGGGAGTGTCTTCACCTGTATTTTCATCTGCTCACACCAAAAGTAGGTGATAATTGCAAAAAGAAAAACACACAAAGAGAACAAACATAGGCAAGAAGGGTAAGCTAACTTGATTAAGAGAGAGAGCATGGAATTAAATTATGAATGTCAGACAATGTCTTTTTAACATTCATTAGAATAAATTAAACCACCACAACACAGCACAAAATTTCATGACTCTAGACTCAATATCTGGATTATGTAAGCGACATTGGATCTCTTGTTGGTTTGCACCTGTAAAGGTTCCCAAATTCTGCAGAGTTTGGGCTCAAGGGGTTATCACCCAACCACTCCCAAGGTAACTCCCCTTCGCGTCTAAGACTAATCAAATCCAAAGACTAGGACCTCTTGCTACTCCTCACGACATAATCCATTATGCTCTATTTGAACGTGAATGAATATTGGAGTTTCAGGATACCAACCAATAGTGAGTCCTCATGTCCTTACACACACTAACATACTCATTAGAATTTCCCTTGAAATCTTGGTTCAACCACAACTTCTCATAATCCAAATTCATACAATTTCACCACATAGACTAACAGTCATAACAATCAAAGCATAGTATGAACAATTATCCCATAGTCTTATTTAAGTATATCTTCATCCATTTAAAATAGAGAAATAAACATAACTTTGTAGTGGCTCTCGCTCAAGCTAGAAGATCTCGCCCAAGCGAGAGGGCTATCTTGCTTAGGCGGGTTACTCTTGTTAGAAAATGATTACTCAAATAATACTAATAATAATATAAATATGAAATAATATAATAATAATTATTAAATCAATAATAATACTAAGACAATATATAAAACAATTAATATTAATCAGAGATCAACAATTATAATAACAATAATAAATAAAAGATAAAAGGTAAGAAGTATAAATATCCTAGGTTGAGGCACGCATAACGCTATCCTTAGAGAGAAAACGACCCTACTGCACAGGGCTAAACAAATATATATATCAATACACAATCATATGTGTTTCTTATCATATGCGTTTCTCTCCCAAGGTACAACAACCCGTCAAATCGATCGAGTGCAGCGAAGGATCTCCGAACCTTATGAACACCACTGTCTTAAAGATAATATAGAGAAGAAAAGAAGAACATTTCAGAGAAAACTCTAATGTTTGTTGTCTTTGTTGTTGTTGTTTTGTTGTTGTGTCTTTCCCCATGCACCTAGGTGATATTTATAGGTAGAAAAGGGAGACAAAGAAGTAAATAGTAATAAGAATATAGCCGTTAGTCATTAAAAACATTAACCCATAAATTAAAGGTCTACAAAACATGAGTAACAGTAGAATTTTTATTTTTATTATTTTATTTTATAAATTATATTAAAATATTTCTAACAATCCCCCACATAATTTAAAAATAAAACAAAAATATATTATCTTTTAAAACAAAATATTGTAGTTCAGTGTAAGGAACCTTCCAAGTCTGACCCTTACACCTAGTGCTTATAAACTTCCACCAGAGAAAATACAGAGACTTGATTGTCTTGAACTACATCCTCTGTGACCAGGTTTTAGTAAATAACACATACAATATCGGTGTTCATTATAGGTTCTAATCAGTGGGTGCACGTTACGGCCTTATGCATGTATCTTGTTTCATGAGTGTCACTTAAAAAATTGCCCATGTCTCACAATGGCGGCCCCACCATCACACTCACTAGGTAAACCCTCAAAGGGTGGTTTGTGACTCACACCCCTACAATAATTGTCATTGGGTTTATTAAGAGGTATTTTATAAAATAAG
>Ga0214542_1006678_pt1 | contig 20795 bp, 12 predicted proteins | sample CNSS1metaG_FD_160096 | JGI IMG/M metagenome (GOLD analysis project Ga0214542, IMG submission 160096) | Root nodule microbial communities from cowpea collected in UCLA plant growth center, Los Angeles, California, USA - CNSS1 | ecosystem: Host-associated > Plants > Roots > Nodule | place: USA...
TATATATATATATATATATATAGGGTTAAGTATGTTTTTAGTCCCTGAACTTTGGCCAAAAATTGGAATTCGTCCCTAGTCGAAACTTTGATCAATTTTGGTTCTTAAATTTTAAAAATGAATGAATGTAGTCCTTTTTAACCCAATTACGTTGACTTTTTTCAACATGTGGAATGTGTTTCATGTTAATATTGGAGTTGTTTACGCAGTTTAACATATTCTCAGCTCAATATTTACTGAAAAATACGTTCGAAACCTAAAAAAAAGTTAACAAAATTGGGTTAAAAGGACTATATTCATTCATTTTTAAAGTTTAGGGACTAAAAACATAGTTAACCCATATATATATATATATATATATATATATATGAGAGTGTGGATCTAATTGATGTGTTAGTGTGACCTTGGCATGTGAAACAAATGAGGTGGTTGGTATTAAAGTGGCATGGTATCGGCATGACATGAAATTCCACAACTATGGTTTGAAAGTAATGGATGGGTATGGAACCACTGGGAAAGAAATGAAAGAGGTAAATTATAAAGAGCTAGTATGTGATGTATATGTATATGTGTGATAAATCTTTCTTGATTGGTCTGGTATGCATGGGAAGAGAGGATTCAAGTTTTGAAAAATGTACCCACAGGGAATATGAACCTGCACGAAGGTTGAGAAGTTAAGGTCTTGCATGGGGTCATCAAAGCGTGCAATGTTCTTCTTGACAAGGACATGAATGTAAGGCTGGTAAATTTTGGATTGGCTCGTATCCATGATCATCATGGACATGTTGTCAGCACAAGAATAATTGGGACAAAGGATACATACATTGCTCTTAAAGTGATTCGAACAATAATAACGTCAACTATGTTTGATGTGTTTGGTTTTGGAATACTGGTATTGGAAGTAGTTTATCGGCGAATATTATAAGACCTAGGAAAAATAATTATATTTCCAAGAGTGATGATATAATGTGAGGAATATTATTTAAATTAATAAGTAATGACATAACTAGAAGTGAAGTGTAGCATAGTTGGTTGAGAGTCTTTGGTTGAGGTTGAGGGTCATGTGTGCAATTCCTATTTTGTGCATATTAAGTAATTAATTTAAAAGTATACTTATATGTGATTTTGTATTGTAGTGCTTGTTTGAGATTGTGGTTGAAAAGAAACATGTGTTAGCATGTTGGTATGAAGTGCTTGATAATCCTTTAAGGATGTGGGTTTGAACCTTAGCTAAAGTAAGCTATGTGTTTTTTAGATTTTTTTGAACTTAGATGTGACCATTAGAGTTATGGGCTGAATTAATATACTAAGAATAAAAGCATAATATTTTATGAAATAATAGTTTAATTTATTTATTTAATTTAATAAAATTAATAGGCTGTAGAAAACACTAGGTGGGCCACGCCAGATTTTTTTTTTCGGTTGAAAGCCTAAAGGAGGGAGAGACTAACCTGAGTTTAGAAAAAGAACAAGAGACTACTGTTGAATTTTAGAGACACCTTGTAAGTGAGAGGAGGGCACGTCAGTTGCGAGAAATAGTGGTTAGAGGTTCTTAGAAGGCAAGATAGGAATAAGGGTGGAAGACATAACACCTTGGTAGAGCAAGAAATTTTCTGTGGAAGAAGAGCTTTTGATCAAGGACTCAACGTTAGGGGAGCCAACCTTAGTTGTTCTTGTGTTTCTAAATAGTTGTTCTAAGCTTGTGTTGACATCTCTATGGTTGTGCAGGGTTGAGCACAAATTCTTCTTTTGAATGGTGGTGTTGGTGGTATGATATGTCCTTTTCACAAATTGGAAAACAATTTTCGTTTTTCTACTATTATCATTATAGTATCATACGATGTTTCATATGGGTTGTGACAATTGATGTTTTCTATGATGGGTTTGAGGTTTGGTTGATCATGTATGGGTTTGGAGGCATGGTAGTTCTTGTTATTTTGTGGAAACAAGATGTATATGAACGTTTTTGTGAATGCATTGCTTCTTCGAGCTTTAATTGAACTAGTTTTTTTTATCTTTAGCTTAGTAAATTTTGCGTCATCTTCCAACATAAAAAATGCGTACGAGTATTCACATTAAATCTCTTAAAGTCTAGTTTCTAACCCAAAAAGAATAAGCTCATTTGGCTATTTATGGAAAAGGTAATAAATAAAATAGTGAAGACACTAGAGTAGTAAATTGTTGTGGATGTTGGAATCATTTTGATTTTTGAATATGAAGTGCAAACATCCTAGGGCCCCAACAATAATGTATTAGTACTAAAATTAAAGATATTTAACTATAGTTTTCAACCCAAAAAGAATCACCTCAATTGGACATTTGTAGAAAACACTATGAGTAAAACTGTAACAGATATTAGTGTGTGACGCTAGCACTATTTTTCAAATCTGTTTGGAATTTTCCAAATTAAACTACAACTTATACAAAATGGCTGGCAAAATGCAATTTTAACTAGCTTTCATTTTGTGACATTGCTTGTAGCTTTCATTATATGACATTGCTTGTAAAAATTGGGTTTTGATGGCATGAATTATGTTAGATATTTTGGTCAATAGTTGTAGTACTTAAAAAAAATATAATGTCAAGCACCGTGTAGTTGGGCTTGACTTCTGAAAATGTGTCTGCACCGTGTAGTCACCCTCATACAAGCTTTAGTCGGCATCAGGCTGTGCAAATAACGTGTAAGATGAAGTCTGTAAAGGTGTTTGCACATGACAAATTGTCAGATTCACATTAATGACCAATGACATGACAATGCACCAACGTCAACCTCAATGTCAACTTGGCCTGCTTACCTATACAAGTGTTGGATGAGGTCTCTTAGACAACTTCTTGCCTCAAAGATAGGAAGTTGATGTATGATGTATATCATTGAGCAAGGAAATCTAAGTTTTGGGTTAATAGACTAGAGAAGATGCTAGAGTTCATAAAACAACGTTTGGTCAGAGGGAGCTTCAAGGATAGGTTCTTGGAAACATATACTGTAGGTTTTCCAAAGGAGTTGAATCCAAGGGTTAGAACAATGGAAGAGGAGAAATCTAGTGCTTCCTTAGATTGGTGGAAGAGGCGAAATTGGCAAATCCTAGGTTGTAGAAAGTGGTGAGATTTCTTAGAAGTGAGAAAGCTAAGAAAGGAGAAGATCGTGAAGTGTAAAAAGACGGCAAACCTCTAGTGGAAGGCTGAGATGGATAAGAGTTTTCTGATCAGTCAAGTAAGATGATTTTTCCTAAGTAGGGGGAAAAAGTTTGCGAATAGGAAAGAAGTGGCATAAAGGTTTCATACTAGGTTCAATAGTCAAAAGGTGATGAATGGTCTTTTTAAATTGTTAGTGGGATGTTTCAAGGAAAAGTAGTTCCCATGAGCAAAACATTTGACCTTGGATATAAGGTGGAAGGTTTCGCGTACCATAAAGAGAGGCACATATTTAAAGGTTATTCTTGTATTGAAGGACAACCCAATTGATGTCGGAGGATAATGATGGAGGAAATGAGGTAGTGGAGAGTATATGGAAGGTGAGTCATTATATCAGATACAAGTTGGTTGGTCAGGTATGAAGGATAATTTAGTTTTAAGGTTGGATGTTGAGAGTTGCTTTGAGAGTAGTGGCCAAACCAATCTCCGTTGTTGAACATATATCGCTTAGCACAGACGTAAAGTTTGCAGTGACTATAGGTGTTGGAGTCGTCAAATCTGTCATGTCTAAGTGGTGGTTGTCAAAGAAAATAAGGAAAACATAGTTTTCTTCCTACCTCATTAGTGAATTTTTGAGGTCAAAAATTTTTGTTGTTGGGGAGAATGTAAGGCTCACTTTTTCTGTCCCTAGTGTTTAAGGGCCTAACCTTATCTGTTAGGCCTAAGGCCAGCCCATAGGGTGCCCCAAAACCCTTTTCCAGTCCTAACCCTCTCATTCCATCTCTATTTCGCAAGATAGCCCCTTTCCTCACCTTCTCTTCTCTCTTTTCAGAGCTTTGCTAGGGTTTGAGCCAGTTTCCTCTACGGGCCATTCAGAAGCCTTCCTCAACTCATTAATTTGTTCCTGGAGTTATGGTGCTCATTGTTGGGTGCTTATCGTTGTCCACTAGCATCTATCCAAGTATGGGAAGCTAGAGTTTTTTCTAATGTTTTCCTAGTATATGATTGTTTTCAGTTCAGTTTCACGTTTATAATGTTTGTATGCATTTGTGGTTGCTTGGAAAATATTGTGATGTTGTTTGGTTTCGAATGTCTGGTTGTTGCACGCGTGAACAGTGGCAAGAACTGGTATTTTTGCCCAAGCGAGCATGCTCGTCTAGGCGAGAATAGGAGAAGCTCGCCTTGGTTTTTTTTCAAACTCTCGCTCAGGTGACAAGCTTCCGTTCTGAGCGACGAGTTATCTCGCTCAGGCGAGGAGGTCTCGCTTAATCGAGAACTCGCAAAAACTTGTAGCGCTCCCTGTTTGTAATCTCGCCCAAGCGAGAATTTTTAACTTAAGCGAGATCAATTTAGCTTAAGCGAGACCAATTTAACTTAAGCGAGATCAACTTAGCTTAAGCAAGACCTGTTTATCTTAAGTGAGACCAGTTTAGCTTAAGGGAGATCAGTTTAGCTTAAGCAAGCACTTTTAGCTTAAGCGGGACTAGTCTAGCTTAAGCGAGAATTGCTGTAAAATTTTAATTCCTTACTTTAACTTGTGGATTGATTCAATTACTCTTAAAGGCATCAATCTGTGATTATGTATGTTTCATGTGATATTGACTTGGTATGAATAAGTGCATGAATCATGATTGGTTGTTCGATTGGATATTCACATGAGATTGTTATGCTCAATAAATCTATGGTTGGTTGGTGAGACATGGCTATGGTATGAGATTGACGTAATTTCATGAAACTCTTGGTGAGATTTCATGGTGGTGTTGGATGTGATGGACATAATTCCATGAAATTCTTGGTGAGATCTCATGGTGGTGCCGTATGTGATGGACGTAATTCCATGAACCTCTTGATGAGATTTCATGGTGGTGCCATATGTGATGGACGTAATTCCATGAACCTCTTGGTAAGGTTTCATGGTGGTGTCGTAGTGTATATAATTAGGTAAGGATTTAAGTAAGGATTACATCCTGAAACTTTAGAGAGTCTGTTAGTCTCACGTAGAGCGGACTGACTCAAGTGGTGAGAGTAATAGGAGGCCCTATTCTTTGGCAAGATAATGGACTTAGATGTTTAAAGGCTAACCTTGTGCGTGGTAGGGTGAAACTCAAATGCAATGGCTCTGCAGAGCAGTAGAGGCCACCACAAGTGCAAGCATCCAATGAATCCAACTGATTATATGTATCCGGATAAATTGAATCTTAGAGTCTTGTTATTGGTTATCACATGCTTGGTTGATTGATGTATTCTTAACTCCTAAATTGCATGCTTAATTGTATGATAAAAACCTTTTTATTCTAGCTTACTCTTTCTGCTTGTGTCTGTCTTCTTGTGTGGTTTTCCTTTTTGCAATGATCACCAATTCCTTGATGTGAGCAGATATGGGAACCCCTGGTGATCGCAGTGACAATGGGAATGTTGCATCTTAGTTGGTCAGGGATTGGTATTGGGCTCACTGTGAGCCCTCGTGTGAAGAGTTTTTATTATTTTGTAATCCCTTGCTTATGAGCAAAGCTTTTGGACATCTGTTGAACCTTTTATGTTTTGTCCCAGGCATTGTGTAGTGCCTTTGTCTCTTTTGGTATATTTGGATGACTGTAAAAGCCTTTATACTTTAAACCTCGTGTCCTTTAGATATTATAAAATATGCAAATGTTTTATTTAATTAGATTTATCTACTAAATGGGATGTTACATAAAATCATAAAAGTTATTAAAATTAAGCGATGAATTTGAATGCTAATTAACCCTACATATTTGACATACAATAAATTTTTTTCTTTTCTGAATGTAGCTAAAAATATATATGACAAGTGGAAGATACAAAAGATAAAGATAAAGACAATATCCAGTAAAGCAAAATATTATTCTTAAAGAAGTTTAAGTTTGCATTTTGATAGTTAAAATAATCATTTCTTTTATTTTTATATTTTATTGGTATTTTTATTATTATTTTTTAGATAATTAAAGTTTTTATTTAATAAATCAGTAAATAGAAATACTTATTTTTATTTGTAAAAATATTGTATAGATAAGTGGAAATCACTGAAGATTGAAGAATATCTCAACAAAATTGATTATCAACATATACTTCAATTACAAAATCAAGTAAATGGGAATCATTGAAGATTCACCAATGGATGAAAGGGTTTCAGCTGCTATTATTTTAGCCATTTTGCTTCGATTTAATAATCGAGGCATATCCGGCCAAGGTAAAAAGGGGTGACCTTTTTGCCTCATTTTCATTCCCATATGTTCTATTTTCAGATCCTTAAGGTTGTCTTGGTCTAGGTGCTTGTTCACTAAGGGTTTTATTCTCTCCAAGTTAACTTTCAATCACGGTAAAGGAAGCTAGAGTTTTCACATTTTCTTGAAGTATCTTGTATGTTTTGGCTCTATTTTATGTTTAAGATGCATGTTCGATGACTATGAATGCATAAGAATTAACCTGGCTGTGATTTGTGTTGATTTTTTGAGGTTTGCTTGTGTGAGCGTGAGAGAACTCTATTGTTTTCTCCCAAGCGAATCACTCTTGCCTAAGCGAAAGTAGCAGAAACTCACCCTTGGTTTTTGCTTGAGTTGTCGCTTAAGCGACGAGCTTCTATTTTGAGCGACGAGCAATCTTGCTCAGGCGAGAAGGTCTCGCTTAAGCGAGAACTTGCATAAACCTGTGGTGCTCACTGTTCAAGCTCTCTCTCAAGTGAGAATGCTTAGCTTAAGCCCGAGGCTTTTGACGCTTAAGCGAAGGTTCTAGTTTGAGTGAGAATGGTGCATGTACGTGCTTTCGTATTGTTCTCTTCTCTGATTTAGTTGTTTGTCTCCATGATTGATTGATTTACCTTAAAGCATGAAGTATGATGCCCTGTATGTTTCATGTGATATAATGAGACTGAGATTTTGTTATGCTTGGTATGAAATGAATCATGAATTGGTTGGTTGATTGTGTATTGGAATGAGATTATAATGTTTTGAGATAACATGTGGATTTTGTGTGAGAAACATCGATATGGTATGAGCTAGATGTAATTCCATGAGACTCTTGGTGAGATTTCATGGTGGTGTTGTATTGTATATAATTAGATAAGGATTCAAGAAAGGTTGCATCTTGAAACTCTAAAGAATCAATCAGTCACATAGAGCAGACTGATTCAACTAGTGAGAGTAGTAGGAGGTCCTACTCGTTGGCAGGATAATGGGCCTAGATGATCATAGACTGACCTTATGCATTGGCAATGGCTTTGCAGAGCAATAGAGGCAACCACAAGTGCAAGCATCCAGTGAATCCAATCTCTTTATATGTATAATCGAGTTAGAGGGCCTTTATTATTTGTTATCACATGCCTAGTATGCTGACTAAAATGCTTGTTTAGATATATATGTATGATGAAAATTATTTTTTTCTCTCTAGTTTACCCTTTCTCTCTATGTGTTGTGTTCTCTGTTTAGCTTTTCCTTTTTGCAATAATCATCAATTTTTTTTGAGTAGAAGTGGGAACCCCTAGTGATCATAGTGATGATGAGAATCTTGCACTCTAGTTAAGCATGGGTTGGATCATGCTCTTTGGAGCATCTTTTGGGGTATTGATGCCTTTTGTAGTTTCTTTCTCTATGAGCGAATTTCAAGTTTAAACTAGTCTGTGTTTAAATCTTGTTCATGACATTGTTTTGTGTCTTAGTTTTCTTTTCAGTATATTATGGATGACTATAAAAGGTTAATACCTATATACTTCATGTCGCGTGCTCTATTTTATATTATAATCATGTGATGCTTCGTTTATTAGAATTATTCTATTAAATTGGGATGTCATAGCACCAGATTTGCTCGGACCACCACGTCGAAAATGCACCTACAATCACCGTTCCTGAACCTGAAACCCTCAGCACAGCATCTGTTAGAAGCAAAAATTGGTGGTGTATGCATATTCAACAAAAATGAAGAAAAAAGCAAGAAAATACCATAAAATTGTAGGGTTAAATGGTGATGACAAGGACGACGAAGTGACAGTTTGTTGGTGGCACAATCGTGACAGAAAAGTGGCACCCACTGTTGTTGAATTTGCGAGAGGAAGAAGAAAGGGAAATAGTGCAATCTGATTCAATTTGGAGGTTTCTAGCCTAGCTTTCTACCTCAGTTCTAAGAAAAATTGGGGCATAAAGTCCAAAAATGTCCATAACATTGCACATTCAAGAGTGAATTTACAAGGGGGAGACACCTCTATTTATAGCTTAAGATGTCTCCTAATTTGGAGATGTAAAACCCTAAAAATCCTAACTTGGTTATCTTGAAGACCAAGCCAAAAATCCTCTTCAATAGGAATAAGACATGTGGCCACTCAAGAAGGTGGGAATATTCTCCATTCCTAGAGTGTCATGTGCCCACTCAAGAAGGTGGAAAAATACTCTCCATTCCTAGAGTGCCATGTGGCCACTCAAGATGGTAGAAAAATACTCTACATTCCTAGAGTGCCATGTGGCTTGATCACGCCTTCTTTGTTTACCTAGATGCAACTCGACCTAGACTTTTGTAATTAGGTCTCATGGATCCAATTGCAAAATCTAGGTGAATTATGATCCAAAACTACTTTTAAAAATTTATTTTGAAAGCATGGCCTAAAAAATTGGTCCAATTGAAAACTATCTAGAACACGTCCATATCTTTACCTCTTCCTTGGCCCATTAAAATATCATTTAAAGCCCATGGGGCTCTTGAAGGTCCATCTCTTGTTGTACCCTTCTTAGCATGCTTCTAGTGATTGGGCCTTTGGTTGGCCCCAATCAACATTTCCTCCCCCTTAAAGAGGATTTGTCTTCAAATTTCGAGGGTCATTCGCGTTAGCATACTCGCCTATAAAAGGAATTAAGTCAGCCACATTGAAGGTGGCATGCACCCCATATTCATTGGGAAGGTCTAATTGATATGCATTAATATTTGCCTTCCTTAGGATTTGGAAAGGACCATCTCCACGATGGTTAAGTTTGGATTTCCTTTGGTTAGGAAATATTTCATTTCTTAAATGAAACCAAACAAGTCTCCCTCATTGATAATGACCTCTCTTATCCCCTTATTATTGTACTTAATGTATCTCTCAGTTTGATGTTATATTTGTTGTCTAATTTGTTCATGCAAATCCTTGACAAACTTAGACTTAGAAACCCCTTCTTTATGAACAAAACCAAAGGTGTCAAAGGATTAAACCCATATACAACCTCAAAAAGAGATATTTCAGTAGTTCTGTGAACTACTATATTATATGAAAACTTTATATAAGGAAGGTACTCATCCCAAGATTTATGATTACACTTCAAGATTACTCTTAAAAATATCGACAAGGATCTATTAACTATCTTTGTTTGCCCATCTGTTTGTGGGTGACAAGTGTAAGAAAAGTGGTAGAAAAATTTAACTTAGCCCCTAATCTAGACCATAAGGTCCTCTAAAAGTGACTATGGAATTTAGTATCCCTATCAAACACAATAGTGTATGCTAATCCATGGAGTAACCACATTTCTAAAGAACAACTTTACTATATTTCTTGCATCATCAATCATGTGCAAAGGTATAAAATGAACCATTTTATTAAAACGATTCACTACCACAAAGATAGAATCAAACCCCCTAGCAGTTCTTGAAAGCCCTAGGACAAAGTCCATTCTTATGTCCTCCTAAGGGGTAGAAGCAATAGGCAACAAAGTATATAGACCACGAGGCATTGCTTTAGACTTTGTTTGCAAACATGTAATACACTTATAGCAATACCTTTGGACATCCTTCCTCATATGGTGCCAATTTTTTTTCTTTAAGCATACTTAGAGTCTTATCTGCACCAAAATGCCCCATAAGTCCCCCTTCATGCATTTCTTTAATTAAGAGTTTTCTATGTGAACCTTAGGGAATGCAAACCTGTCCTTTTGTAAACAAGTAACCCTCATTCCCATAGAGCCCTCCTTGGGACTTTTTCAATCAATTTTGATAAATGGTGGAGAACTCAACATCTTGTGAATATAATTCATCCATGTTTTCAAATCCAAGTATTTTGGCTCTAAGTTTCACAAAGAATGTGTGCCTTCTTGATAAATCACCAACCACTATATATTTTTTTCTTGCCCTTCTTATATTTGACTACATAGGGAAATTTCTCAAGATACTGCATCCATTTAGCATGCCTTTTGTTGAGCTTGTGTTGACTCTTCAAATATTTAAATGACTCATAGTCACTACAAAATAAAAAACTTCTTGGAAACAAGATAATGCTCTCGAGTTTGAAGAGCCCTCAAGTGCATACATTTCTTTGTCATAGGTGGGATAATTGAGAGAAGTGCCATGAAGTTTTTTATTAAAATATGCAAGAGGATGGCCTTCTTGCAATAATACCACACCTATGCCAGTCCATGAGGCATCACATTCTAGTTCAAATGTTTTTGCAAAAATTGGCAATGCTAATGATGTTTCCCATGGTTTGTTATTCTTGTGGATGAGCCAACATCGTTAACAGGTTACCTAGGGTTTTAACAACCTCTAGAATAGTGCAACTTACCGAAGACTTACAAAACCCTAGTAGTTCATAGGGTTTAAAAGCCCCTGTATTGCCTGGGGTTTGAAACGCCCAGTACGACAAGCGGTTTGAATTCCCTACCATGTCAATAGTCAACTTTAAATATTTTTCATTCATATTTTCCTTTTTTTTTGTTTCAATTTTTTTATAATACATAAATTCTGAAATAAACGAAAAAATATAAGAGGCAAGGATTTTAGACTTTTGGTATTTATAATTTGCATATGACATTGAAATTGAAATTAAAATTGAACATCTTAATTTCCTAAGACACTCCCAAAAGTCCAAGAGTTGAAATTGAACATCTTAATTTCATCAAAAGTTGCATAATCGCTACATGGAAAAGCACATTCGGGTTTAGACCACATTACAACTTTTCTTCATCAGTGTTCCATTTCCCTCTCCAACATTTTCACAACCTGCCTCATAGTTGGTCTAATGCTAAGGTGTGACTTTTAACACAACAAACCTAAATGAAACAATATTCTAGCTTCCTCTGTCTTTTATCCCCATTTATCCTTTAACCTTTCATCAATAGTAATTTGCAATTGGCCTAGTCCATTAGAGACATTAACCAATGAATAAGACCTTGTTTATGTTCTTCAATTGATATTTGTAACAGCCCTTTCGGGATGCCACTTTGAATTAAATGACATAACCAAATTACTCTGATACCATCCTAATAAAATAGGAAATTTTCAAAAACTTTATTTAAACACAATTCAAAATTCAAAATTGAACCAAACTGGTATAAGCCGTCAAATGGAAACTTATTACAAATTTATCCAATTTAAAATTTATAAAATTCTCAAACTATTACATATTATTTCAAAAAAAAAAAATTCCAAGTGCTTTCCAAAATTCCCATAAGCTTTCTCCACAAGACTCCTCACAACTATGCTTCTCCATTTGCATATGTATCAACATATACTCCCGTATAGCACAAATTATATGATCATCACACAACCACAAAAAATACAAGGGTGAGCTAACAATAATAAACATCATATATCAAACTATTATATTCATGAAACTCCCCAAGCATAATTATCAATACTCATACAACACATCACTAACATATATTACCACTAAGTAATATCAACAAATAGTATTGCATTCTCTCATAACTAACCACCACCTTTCATGAGCACCATCGCATCTTGGAAAGGACCTTTCCTTGTTTTCATAGACTTACAAGCAAAAACCCTTCTACCAAACTCACAAAAGCCATCTGGGTAGGAGCACTATTGTTAAGCTCATGCCACAACCTTACAACGGAAACAAACCTCTTATACTTGGCTCACCAAACCCTCTGGGTGAAAGAACAACCTGGCTTTACGGATACAAGAGAATACATAAACCACCACAAATACATACAGACATTTATATCATAGCTCATCACATAAAGTTGACCATACATCGTTGACATATCATATGCGTTCATCATACAATAACACCATCATTTCATACCATCCTTGTCTCATCATCATAAAACCTCCAAAAAAAAACAACAACATTTTATTTGGTAAACAACACAACATTTCATTTTGTAAACAATAACATTTTAATTGAAAAACAACAATAACAATTTTATTTGAAAAAAATAGTTGCATTTTAATTGAAAAATAGCAACAACATTTTAATTTACAAATAGCAGTAACATTGTAATTTAAAAATAGCAACAACATTTTGTTTTGTAAACAACAATTGCATCCAACATACATCTCAAACCCCACATGCACTAACTCAAACTCATGTATTCCAAACCAAATACATGAAAATCACATTCCATAACATCAATTCATGCCATCAAAACCCAATTTTTACAAGCAATGTCATATAATGAAAGCTACAAGCAATGTCACAGAATGAAAGCTAGTTAAAATTGCATTCTGCCAGCTCTGACCTTTTCTTACTATTTTGCTTATAACTTTTTCTACAAAATCTCTAAATGATTTGATTCTTTTTCCTTGGATTCTAGACTCAATTATCTTTAATTATGTTACTAGAACATATAATTTTTAGAGTTTAGTACAAGTTGTAGTTTAATTTGGAAAATTCCAAACAGATTTAAAAAAATAGTGTTAGCGTCACACACCGATATCTGTTACAGTTTTACTCATAGGGTTTTCTACAAATGTCCAATTAAGGTGATTCTATTTGGGTTGAAAAATAGACTTAAATATCTTTAATTTTACTACTAATACATTATTGTTGGATCCCTAAGATGTTTGCACTTCATATTCGAAAATCAAAATGATTCGAACATCAATTTACTACTCTAATGTCTTCTCACTATTTTATTTATTACCTTTTCCATAAATAGCCAAATAAGTTGATTCTTTTGGGTTAGAAACTAGACTTTAAGAGATTTAATGTGAATACTCGTACGCATTTTTTATGTTGGAAGATGATGCAAAATTTACTAAGCTAGAGATAAAAAAAAACAAAACTAATTCAATTAAAGCTCGAAGAAGCAATGCATTCACAAAAACGTTCATATACATCATGTTTCCACAAAATAACAACAACTACCATGCCTCCAAACCCATACATGATCAACCAAACCTCAACCATTGAGATATCAACACAAGCTTAGAACAACTATTCAAAAACACAAGAACAACTAAGGTTGGCTCCCCTTACGTTGAGTCCTTGATCAAAAGCTCTTCTTCAACAGAAAATTTCTTGCTCTACCAAGGTGTTATGTCTTCCATCCTTATTCCTATCCTGCCTTCTAAGAACCTCTGACCACTATTTCTCGCAACTGACGTGCCCTCCTCTCACTTACAAGGTGTCTCTAAAATTCAGCAGTAGTCTTTAGTTCTTTCTCTAAACTCAAGTTAGTCTCTCCCTCCTTTAGGCTTTCAACCCATAAAAAAAATTTGACGTAGCCCATCTAGTGTTTTCTACAGCCTATTAATTTTATTAAATTAAATAAATAAATTAAACCATTATTTCATAAAATATTATGCTTTTATTCTTAGTCTATTAATTCAGCCCATAACTCTAATGGTCGCATCTAGGTTCAAAAAAATCTAAAAAACACGTAGCTTACTTTAGCTAAGGTTCGAACCCACATCCTTAAAGGATTCCCAAGCACTTCATACCAACAAGCTAACACATGTTTCTTCTCAACCACAATCACAAACAAGCACTACAATACAAAATCACATATAAGCATACTTTTAAATTAATTACTTAAAATAAAATGCACAAAACAGGAATTGCACACATGAACCTCAACCTCAACCAAAGGCTCTCAACCAACTACGCTACACTTCACTTCTATTTATGTCATTACTTATTAATTTAAATAATATTCTTCACATCATATCACCACTCTTGGAAATATAATTATTTTTCCTAGGTCTTACAGTATTCGTTGGCAAACTACTTCCAATACCAATATTCCAAAACCAAACACATCAAACATAGTTGACATTATTATTGTTCGAATCACTTTAGGAGCAATGTATGTATCCTTTGTCCCAATTATTCTTGTGCTGACAACATGTCCATGATGATCATGGATAAGAGCCAATCCAAACCTACAACCAAAAAATCACCCTTCGAAAAAACACCTTTTAGGATGTACAAACGAAGCCACATTTTTTGTCACCAAAGCATCAACCATTGAAAAATTTGAATTACTAAAACTTCGAGGAAGAATCCTACTACTATCTACTAACTTCCCTATATTATTGCATTCTTATAGTCAATTAGAGCAATAATGTCATCTTAAACTAGAAGAATACATGCAAATGTCATACCATTATCAATCCATCTTCAACAATGTTATATTGTGGAAACTATATCGCAAAGTTTTAAGTATAAAAATAAACAAAAAAAAATTAAAATGAGTTAATGATGAGGTTAAATAAATCCTGCATTCACATCCTCCAAAATTCAAATTTTCCTACACTACTAAACAAAAAATATATATAATTATACAAGAGAGAAAATGACATAGATGAATCTTGATTTGAGAAGGAAAATGCACACATGTGAAAGTGAAGATGTAACGAACCTCTGAGGGAGTCACGAATCGAAAAAGAAATTACGAACCTCTGAAGGAGTCACGAATCGAAAAAGAAATTACGAACATGCGCAACTGTTGTGAACTAGCTAGATAAACACAAATCATTGAAGAAGTTACCGTGAACCCATGATGTAAAGACCCACAAGCATTGAACCCCCAAAGTAACTGATCTTAAATACACCGCAGATACAGAAGCAAAATGCACTACCTAATAAAAAATCTCTTTACGAAAACCAAAATCCAACGAGAGTAACACAAATAAGTGATTTAGGATGCGAGAAATTGGGAATGTGGAAACAAATTTTAAAAAAATCAAAGAGTGCAAAGTAAAAACATTACCAATTGGAAGCTATGATTAAGAGATACGAAATCAGAAAGTGAAAATTTTGTCCTGTGATCGAGAGATAAGGATTTGAAAGAGATGGAACTCTAGGTTTCGTGAGCACACTACTCATAAATTGAGTATACAAAAACTAAAAGAGAGAAGATAAAAAAGAACAAGGTGGCAAGATGAAATTTCAAGGTGCTTCACTAAAAACCATTGAGACTTTCCACGGGTTTAGAAAAATGCTATTATGCATTTTTTTTTTCCGAAGGTTATTAAACCTCTCCTAACCTTTGGTAAAATTAGCTTTTGTTGTAATATAAGGTTTGTAGTTAATGATAGTATGAAAGTTAGTTGTTTAGTTTTATGCATTTATATAATTATTTTTGTTTAATTAGTTTTGCGATAATGAAAAAATTGAAATTTTGACTTCAAAATAAAAGAAGACAAACGTTAATGATGAAAATTGAAATTAAATTTGAATGAGTTAAATAATATGGATACCCATGTCTATTACTTGTCTCTTCAATTCCTAATTTTTGAACTGAAATTGGACATTATATGACAATCACTACACTAAAACCAGACCATCTCCTTATTAATCATCTATATTTGACCGAACCCAAAGAAACTTGAAGTAAATTTGAGCATACATTGAGGTTGGATTAGATAACCAGGTAATGTTGGATAAATAAAATTAAGTAAAATGGACAATTGCGATCAGATTTGGATAGTGGGTTGGAATTTGATGGATACCGGATTCAACACGAATTTATATTTTAATAACTATAAATTTATAAATATATTTTGCTAAAATTTAATGGTAGGTTATATAAAATCATAGTCCATTATTAAAATTATACATGTCATTTTTTTAGTTAAAGATTCACTTATTTATATCATTTATTCAAAATAAAAAAATTTATTAAAAATGTTAATTTAATATAAATTCGTAATTTGAAAAATCATACCGAATCAATCCACATCCCGAACAACTCGAAACAAATTAACCCGATAAATTAAATCATTGGATATAAATTTTAAATTATTATGTTCGGTTTATACTAGATTGGTCATGTTGGATCTGAATCCAATCCATCCTGATTGTTGCTCACCCGTAGTTGTTCTTATATAAGTCAACGACAGATCTTCAACAAATATTTTGAGGAATCAAAATCTTTATATAAATGTGTAAAAAAATTATGGGTGCCAAAATATATAAAATTTTTAAATAAATACTTAAAATTATATTTTAATTTATTTATATATATGGGTGGTGGGGCACAATCCCTATGCCTCTACTAAGATTTCCCAATGATATCAATTATCATACATATATTTAAGTGAGGCGTGAAGTATGCTTAAGTTCCTTATCCACTACAATCAACAAAGTCTCATGATATTAATTCATTACTTGAAAAATGAAAAGATATGTTATAAGATGTAAATAATTTTTTCTTAAACACCGTCCACAACATAAGGATGAGTAACATATTGCATAATTGTACTTGACACACTTTATTGTACATATTGTATCATGATTATAGCCAAATTCCATTACGCGAATTTCAATAAAATTTGTTGTCCTGATTTTAAGTATTACTAAGTATTTTTCTATAGGCAAAATTTTTTTTGTTGAGAGTGGGATTTGAACCCACGCCCTTTCGGACCAGAACCTTAATCTAGCGCCTTAGACCAACTCGGCCATCTCAACTTTGATTTTAAATCTCAACTTTGGGTTTCACAATTGTTCTTAATTGTGGTTTTGACATGTAAGAATTCAAAAGTAGAGTTCGTAATGAAAGTTGAACAATTTGTATATCGAATAATAACACTTTGCAATTGCTACGAAAACTTCATATATAACCTTATTCAGCATTAATTAATATTAAAATGTGATGGCCTTGATTTTCATTGATGGATATCATCTTGAGGCACAAGTATATGGTAAAGTCGTGGTTTAAAATCAGAGTCACAATTACTCCATCAAATTAAATTCAAAGTTCCACTTTTTATTAATAACATTCAATTTCTCATCAAATTTTTCATCCAAGTATACATTTAGGATAATTTTAAAAATTATAATAAAACAAGAACTAAAACTTAGATTTTCTTTAAAGTTTTCTACACTACACAAAGAAAAGTACAAATAAGCATATTTGAACATACTTGGAACTCTCCGACCTACAAAGACTCCTCTTAAATATAAAATAATCATAAAAAACTAAATCCAACCAAACATCAATTCATCAATGAGTTGAACCAAAAACGGAGTTTAGAATTAATCCAAGGAACTTTAATTTTAGTATCTATTTTGTGTTTGATTACTCATGGAAACTAAAATAAAAGACGGGAAACTGTACAATTTTCTATCTAGTCTAAAATGACAACTAAAACTAATGCAAAGAAGCTAAATAATGCAAATAGATAAGATAAAATTCTGACAATGTTCACATGATATGTTACCAACAAAATGCTAGAATCAATGCATAATTGGTATTATAATGATGTATGATGAATGGTTTTGGTCCTAATTATGCCTAAAACAAGGTAGAAATGCATATTACGTAATTATTTGGTAAAATGACTACAAGAAACCCTAACTTTCACTAGGTGTTTGATGAAATGCCTATATAAGATGAGACTATGAATTATGCAAAAACTGAAGAATGGAACCTATTTCAATGATTCTTACTATGCAAGAGATGTATTTAGAAGTATCAGAATACCCAAAAATCTGCAATTCACTATCCAAACCAATATCTGACAACAAAATAGACTAAACTGGTTTATCAAGTTTTACCAACAAATAGGTTTATGCACAAAATGGGTCTAAAAAAACTAAAAAGGTGTAAAATAGGTTTCTAAGTTAGAGTCAAAACTTGAGTTATGATCAATTAAATTTCAATCTTTCCTGCCAATAATTCAGTTCTTAACCTTTGAATTAAAGTGGTAACTTTGTACTCCTTAAAACTCAATCTTGAGTCCAAAAATCAAGTTCAGTTTAAGTGCAAAGATAAAAAAATCACTTGACCATTACCCAACAATATGCCTCTAAAACAGAATTGGAAAATGGGTTTTGCTTCATCGTATGAAAATTATAAAATGCATAAATTGTAAATGAGAATGTGAATTTAAAAATACATAACTAGAAATTGTAATGAACTGAATGTAAATGAATAACAATAAAATTGGGCAAAAAAGAGAGATTGAATTACATTAAAACTATGAAATAAAACTTGGTTCAAGTTTACAAACATTATGAAGTCATGGTTGTTTTTGCCCACATTTTAGTTTGAACAACCAATAACTTCTAAGTAAAATGCTTTCCCAAACTCAAAAACTAAAACTAAAGAGAACTACGAATGAATGATGTCTAATAATTGTCTTTTTTCCCAAGTTCTGTCAAGGCCTATTACAAAGGCAGAAAACAATGAATTTAGACTAGAAACTCTAAGAGAAATTTCCTATTTTACAACTCCTATATAATGAATCTACAACTAACTAGGCACCTAGGTAAAACAAGTCTTCAACTCTCCATAATCTAAATTGGAATAGGTTACTCCTTTTGAAAGAATTTGTCCAGTTGACTTCTAACTTGCCGTAACAGGTCACCCTCATCTGCCCCATGGATTCAATGCATTCAGGTCACTACTTTATAAGTATTGAAATGGTTGAAATGCCAAGAACGGAGGTTGAATTGGCTAATTAAAAAATAAGGTAACTTTTAAAAGCCTAAAACAATTTTAACTTGAATAAGAGTAACCACGAAATGAGAATGCAAAAGTTACAAGACTGTACACTTTTAACCAATAAAAAACAAAGACAAACAATTGATTTCATTAAACAAATACAATACTGATAGATTAAACATGACTACTAGAACTAGATCCAACCTATAAAGCATAATGTTATTCGCATTTAACATTTCAAAATGATAGAAATATAAGATCAAATTGTCTTTCCTGAATTTGGGAATTACATTAGAATAGTAGAATTGAACTTATGTTTTACAATACTTGGTATATTCCTACATTAGAATAGTATATTTCTTCTCTATGATATAAAGATAAGATCAAATTGTCTTTCCTGAAATTAATATTGCCTTCACGTCTTGTATTTTTAGTATTCGCTATAAACTATTGAGTAATGCGCGAATCTTCTCTTAAAGGGTTTTCATGGGAATCATTAGTGTCTATCACACTTTTGTGAAAAATGAATAGATAACTTCTTGCAGACTATTTTATGTTATTGGAATAAATGCATCGTTGGCCATTTTAATTCATACATCTAGTGATTATTGGTATTTAAAGATTTATGCAATTTGTTATGAAAAGCACAATAAATATTTTTCCTTCTTCTTGTAACTTTGCTTTACTCTTTATGTTTTTGTCACTTGTGTAATTTTTCCTTAAGAAAAACAATATATTCTTGTTTTTTCTTAATCACTTCGACGAATTTTACCTAACTAGAAATTGCCATCTAGTATGATTTGTTCATATCTGTAATTCCTGCTTTACTTTTCACTCCATCATAGGGGACAAGAAAAGAGGAGATAGCAATTGTGATGCACATAGCATTTTTGTTTCATATGTCATTTGGAAATTACAGCCATCACTTGGAGTAAAGAATGTTATTTACTTTTTCATTATGTCTATTTTATTATTTAGAACAATGATATTGTAATGAATTATTAATTATAATTTTTACGTTTTGTCATTTATATTATTTGATATTAAAATTATAAATTTTTGTTCTTTGATCTTTTATGCAATTTATAAATGCCAAAAACCTAAAATTTTTGCCTTTTCTAATTTATGTTATTAAAAAATATAAAACAAACAATACAAAAAATCTCAATTAAAAATATTTAAAGTTGTTGACATAATGGGAGATTCGCTTGCAGCATGGTGGATTAACAGTACTAGGGGTTTTCTGAAACCCCAACCAATATCGGGGATTTTTCAAAACCCCAACAAATACTGGTGGTTTTTTGAAACCCCAACGAATACCAAGGGTTTTTCAAAACCCCAACCAGCATGGGGGTTTGAAACCCCAGCCAATACCAGGGGTTTTGTAAACCTCTAGTAATTTGCGCTAATTCCGGAGGTTGCTAAAAACCCCTAGTAATCCATACCGACGTTAGTTCTTCTAGGGAAATGACAAACCCCTGGTAAAGCCCTTAGTGGAGGTTAAAAACTCCCAAAAATACCAAATATAACCCCCACTAAAAACAATTATTTTTGCAGTCTCACCAATATTTTTATTAAAACATATTTTTTAATATATTACATCAATCAAATCTCTTACAAACTTTCATAAAAATTGCTTCCAAATATACTCACAATCATATCTAAATTTCTTAAAAAAAACAACACCTAATTTATTTTCAAATCCATTCAAACTCATCCACTTTCTGTCTCAAATCATCTCTCAAATGAACACGGCAGAAAAGAACATACCCTTAAGAGCTAAATTCTCTTGTGTGGAAAAGGTCTATATGAGAAGTGGTGGACTAATGCAATATCAAAGTAAAATATTTAAGTTGCATAACACTCCAAGCATTACAAATAAAATTTAATTTCTCTACTTAGATTTTGTGTTGTACCTTTAAAATATATTCATAATCACTAATTTTAAAATTTTAAAATATATTAAAAAATTAAAATATCATTCCACAGTGCATTTTTAAAAAATAGTATAGAATAACACAAAAAAAAAAAAAAAAAAAAATAAAACATAACCCT
>Ga0214542_1006682_pt1 | contig 20783 bp, 8 predicted proteins | sample CNSS1metaG_FD_160096 | JGI IMG/M metagenome (GOLD analysis project Ga0214542, IMG submission 160096) | Root nodule microbial communities from cowpea collected in UCLA plant growth center, Los Angeles, California, USA - CNSS1 | ecosystem: Host-associated > Plants > Roots > Nodule | place: USA...
TTTATTAAAAAATATTTTAATTATTAAAAATTATTAGGTCAAAATTGAATCAAATACACATAAGTAGGTACTAAATTGAAACGAAAAAACATAAATGGGGACTAAATCGAAATCATCACAATGGCATTTGATAGTGACACTGACACGTGGCATTACAATGCCACGTGACACTGACAATGCCACGTGTCACACACAGGGACTTGACACGTGGCATTTTTATTTTTTTTTAAAAAAATTTAAAAAAAAATTAAAAAATTAAAAAAAATTAATTTTTTTTTTAAAAATCAAAAAAACCACAAATTGACACGTGGCACGTTGACTAACGGCGTTAGTCAACTCTGTCTGAAAGGGACCTAATTGAAGCAATTTTCAAAAGTTGGGATGCAATTGACATTTTTTAAAAGCGGGTACCAATTTGACACTCTAGTACTAAACTGGGTACCTTACGATTAATTAAACCATTTTATAACTATGGAAGTCAAAGTGAGTCAACCCGACTTACATGGGTTGGCTCACCACAGGTTGAACTGAACAAAAGGCTAGCTCAACGCGACTCACTTTAAGTTGAGTCAAAAAATTTCTAATCTAACCTGATCCATCACAAGTTGGTGGATTAGTGAGTTGACTCACATATGAATATTTTGTTTTTGCAATTTAGAATATAAAGAGGACTCTCTTTTGTATCCACATTTCATAATTCTAATTTTACCCTTTAAAATATAATTACTTGTTAAATTTTAAAAATTAATCATTACTCCTACATGTTTTTATAAACCTTTCTATCTTCTCTCCTTCTTTCTTTCCTTATTCATCAACATTTATTTTGTCATCTTTTGTCCATTCATTTCATTTTGTTTTTAATAAATATAAATGTATTTTTTATGTTAATTTAATAACATTATAATATCATCACCTACAATATAATATCATACATATTTAAAAAATGTGTATACATACGCTCAACGGTATCTGTGTTTACACTAATGTGGGTTAAAATGAATCTGACACATTTAACCCACAAGTTAAACCGGTTTGAACCAAGTTGAAGATGGGTTGATATGTGACCCACCAACAATAACACTTTATCACTATTTTACCATTTTTTATAAGTTTTTTATTAAATAATTTATTATTTTTAATTATATAGGTTCTTAATTTGATTTTTTTGAAGTGCTATAATACTGTTCAATAATATTTGAATAGTTTAGATGCTTAATTTATTTTTTTGTTACTCGTTGTTATATATGTTGATAGTTTAATTTTCAACTACTATTATTATAATAATATTTGGATAATTAGTTAAATACTTCAATTCCACTACTATAAAAAAAATCGATACAATCCACTTTTGTTGCACTGAGCCTAAGAGTTTAAAAATTTAAAATTATAGTATATTTATTAAATTAATTTGAAATTATAAAGTATAATTAAATTTAATATAAATATTTTATTTTATAAAATTAAACAATAATCTTTTAACTAATTTTATGATAAAAATGTATTTAAGTTATTTATATATATATATATATAACAAAATGTATTGTATATAATTATTTTAAATAGTATATTAAGATTTAGTCAATCAAAATTAATAAATCAAATTATATTTTAAATAAAATATTGAGTAAACAATGTAGACAAATGTAATAGTAGAATTTTTAATAATAAAAATGATGAACAATATGAATAGACCTTATAAAAATACAAAAGTTAGACAATACAAAAATATGATCAGTAGATGATATAAAACTACAAATCAAAGACCTAGACTGTGCATATAAATATAAATAGTAGACTCTTTAAAAATACAAATGTTAGAGAATGCAAGCAAAATATAAATAGTAAACGATCAAAACTACAAAATGTAAACCATGCAAAAGAATATAAAGAATAGACTCTGAAAAAATACAAAGATTTGACATATGATGGATTCGTCTATTGAGTCTTTTTTTCACAGTTCGCTTGTATTTTAAATTTTAAATTTAAACTTTGTTACCATATTTTTATAGTTTTTTCCAATTTAGAATTTGAAATTCAAAATTTTTATTACTTTATATTTATTAAACAGACTTTAAATTTTTGTATATGTTTTATATTTTAAATGTTAATTTTTTTTATTGTCGTTACGATTTCAAATTTTAAATCCAAACTTTATTATTTTATATATTAAAAAAATTTCTCACTCTCCGAATTAATAAGTAGAGAACATCTTGGTTTTCAATAAACTAATTTCGAAAGTTATTTAAAAAAAACACTTTACAATGGTTTATAACATCATTTTAGAAAATGAAATATTGTATGGTTTTTTATTTTTAATATACTTATTTATAACATGGTGTGAAAATATGAAAAATATTACCAATTCTTATTTTGATTTTTATTTTGGGTATAATTTTGATATGATATTGAAATTAAAAAATGATGACTTTTATGGTTCGCAAGTTTAGAAATTTATATGTTTCAGGTAACATTATATTTAATAAATATATTTGTATGTGTGAATGTTGTATATATTTGAATATTTCAATTCAATATAATTCTTATTTTGATTTTTATTTTGAGTATTATTTTTATATGATATTGAAATCCAAAAATGACGACTTTTATGGTTTGCAAGTTTAGAAATTTATATGTTTTAGGTAACATTACATTTAATAAATATATGTGTATGTGTGATTTATTATTATTTAAATTATCTTATTTATTTAAAATATAAATTTAAAATTTAAAATTTAAAATAAGGATACAATCCTTCTGTGCAATTGAATGATGAACTGAAGATTTATAATCTGAAAAGTTGTTGAAAAATTTTAAACAAGGATTACAATAAATATAAATATAAATAATAAATAACCAATAAATGAATGAATCAATAAATAAATAGTAAATTTAAACAAAATAATGACATTTAAAATTTTGATGTAACCACATAGTCATTCCCTAAATCCTAAATCCAAAAGACTCAATAAGAAGGATCAACTAACTTATTGAATATATTTAATAAATATGTGTGGGTCATTTGTTACTATTTCAATTATGTTAATATTTATTTAAAATTTTGAAAAAGTGGTTTAGAATTAAAATAAATAAATAAATTAAGTTTGTAAAATAAATAAATAAAAGTCTTAAATTATCAAAGACTTAAATTATGAAACTATCCTTTTGGTGGACTTCCCACCTTACAAAAATCAAGATATTTTAAAAACACAAAACGATTCAAAGACATAACACTTGAGTAACCGGTTACAACAATAAAAAAAAATTAAAATTTTAGTTATGAAATCGTCATTTTCAATACACCTGCAAAAGACTTCTCAACGCTCAACTTAGTAAGAGAGTTTGAGATGTGTGCATGTGTATGAGAGCAAGATAGTTAAAATCGAGATTTATATTGTAAAATCGTAAGACGTTACGATTTTATGTAGTATTTACAAGTCATATCCCATGCATAATCATAATACAGTAGGATTGGTAGGATTGTTGAACAAAATCGTGTAAATTGTCGTTTGTTATAAAATTTTTGTTGCACAACCTATTCATGTTCTTTGGTGAATAATTAAAAATTTACATAGCTATAATTGTCAGTCAAAGAACCACCTTTCACCTGATTAAATTAAATTTTAATACAATTAAAATTCATTTCTCAATAAAAATTTAATACAATTAAATCCAGGTGCAACATATCACAACACTTCTCAATTAAAATTTAATACAATCGTAAGTTTTCAATTTTGCAGCCACAATTTTGTATACACCCAAAGCATAATAACATTTAGTGCTTATTAATTATATCGTTACTATTTATTATTTCTTGTTAAAGAAATATATATTAATGCTATTTATGAAGACCAACAACAAATCACTTCTTTTGATTTTTTTTTTGTTATTTTATTTTAATCCTTTTTGCATTTTTATATTTTATTACATTAATTATTTTCATACATGTTATTTAAAATTTCAAAGAATAAAATTGAATTAATTTCTAGTCCTAGTAAAATCAAACAATTATATATATATATATATATATATATATATATATATATATATATATATTATAAAAAAGTAAAATCTACCATCCGTGTTACGATCTCATGATTTACGATTATGTAAACCCCTCACGATCCTAATTATAATCTCAATTTTAACTACGTTGTATTAGATAGTGAGTGAATTTTTGAGAGTATATACTTCCTAATACATCTTTTATAGGATCTCTGAGACCATATGCACTACTAAAAAAGATCATGATTCTTGTCAATTTTGTTTTGAATTTTTTTTATAGAAAATACTTATAAATTTTGTTATGAAAAAAAAAATTGCAAGAAATTGCTGTCAATTTTGTTGTAAAATATTTTGTATAAACTCGCAAAAAATTTTGTAGGAAATATTTGCGAATTTTATAACTTTGTAGGAACTAATTGTCCATGAAGGAATTACTGCCAATTAAAATTCTGAAAAAAAGTCTTCTCTTGCAAATTTTTTTAACAAATTTGCAAGAAAATTCCCATATAATATCAGAATTTGTAGTGGTGATGATTGTTGTATCAAACTATTATAAAGTAATGACAAATAAACACATCATCAATGCAAGGACATGACGATAATATAATTCGCATAATATAACTGAAAACGCCATTATGAATATAATTGTCGTGATTAATGATACATTTAAGTCTCTTTATGGCTCGTTCATATATAAAATACATGAAAAACCCGAACTAACCAAAACATGGGTAATTGGTACATTCTATGAAAGAAATTCAAGCTAATAACCTTAGAAATAACATGGTACCATTTATAGGGAGTTATATTTTTCAAACCTAAATTAATTAACTTATCAACATAACATTTATGACTAAATATTAGTAGTATATATTTACTAAATATATATAAATATTACTAACATCTACGTCATCTTTCTCGGATACTCCAAGATATTGTTGTTTGAGAAGAAAAAACTTAACAAACTAAAGATGAATCCCATTCTAATCACAACCTCTTAAATTTAGACATTTTTAAATATGCATGATATTATATTTTAGGTGATGATATTGTAATGTTATTAAATTAATATACCAAAGAAATTTATATTTATTAAAAACAAAAATGAGATGAATGGAGAAAGATGAGAAAATAAATGTTGATGAATAAGGGAAGAAAGGAGGAAAGAAGATAGAAAGGTTTATAAGAAACATGTAATGTAAAAGTAATAGTTAATTTTTAAAAATTTAACAAATAATTATATTGTAAAACATAAAATTAAAATTATGAAATATATACAAAATAATAACCAAATAATAATTATAAATTAAAAAAATAAAACTAAAATTTTGCTAAACCAATCATTCTTGAACCCATATCAAGTCTGATTGAGATTAAAAATAACTCAGTTTGATGTCTTTATTTCAAACTACTATATGAATTTCTTATAGTTATCTATTAAGTTGTGATGTTTCAATTTATTCCTTTTATCTTCCAACAATTCTTAGTTTGAAAATTAAACGTATAAATATTATATATTGAAAATAAACAATATGATTAGATTTTTTACATAACAATTCAACTCTTAGAACTTTGTTAATTTTATAATTTGTTTATCATGTTCTCTTCAATGCAATTTTTTTTCTCTCCTATTTGTTTTTTTCAAAATTTACCATAAACTCAAGATTTGAATAATTTTACAATTAGTTTTTTTTTTTATCTTGGTTTCTTCAATTAAAAAGTTTATTTGTTTTTTTTTCTCTCTCTCATATTTTGTTTATCACAAAATACATGAAGATTGAACTATTGGCATCTTAGTAACTTTATAATTTTTTTTGCATGTTTTTATCACAACCTCAAGTAATGATATGTTTAATAGGCTAAACACAAAATAATGGTATTTTTTTTATTAAAGAAAAAGTTCAAAAATCAAAAAAGAAAAAGAAAAAAACTTCTTGAGAGTAAACACTGAACAAAAGTGTACAATGTTGTCATTTGAATTACTTTTCATTTCTGTTTCCTAATTTTTTTTAACATTATAAATTAAATTATGTTATTTGTTCTAATTTTGAACTAAGACAATTAATGAATTGTAATTTTAAAACTTTTATAATTTCAAGACCAATATAAATATATACAAATATAATACTTTTCTAAAACTAAATATTTATCTTATTCCGTAATGATTATGCTTTTAACAATTTATAAAATATCTCAAATATTTCAGTTTTCAATAATTGATCCAGCTTCAAATTGTTACTCTTTCTGTTTAAAAAAACAAATTAGATATTTATTAAGAAAATGGAATCATTTTAGAAAAACTATTTCCAAAAGTAATAAATTTCTTTTATAGAAGAAAAATAATATATTTCTTTCTTTTATAGAAGAAAAGTAATATACTTGTTATAATTCTTAATTTTAAAATAAATAAAAAACGTTTAGATCCCACATTTTATATAGCTATAAATGATTTAGCAAACAACCTTATTTCATGTTTTATCTCACTCACTCTGTGGAAACCCGTTGTCTTCCAAAACACACTCTATCCAAGAGTAGGATTAACCCTTAGAAGTGTGCCCAAATATCCAAATAAGCCCTTTGAATTTTGGTTTCATCTGACGTGTGTCCCACGCACAACACTAAGGTTAGGCTCTGTCTCTTTGTCTTTCTAATTCTCTTTTATTTTTAACATTCACACACTTTCTTTCTCTGTGTTTCTTCATCATAACAGTATATAACACCTGCATCCAAGACCCTTCACTCTTCCCTTACTCACTCTTTCTCTCTTCCTTCAAACAAATAGGTAAAGGATCATTCAGTTTAACATTAAGATAGCACTATGGACCCTGACGTCTTCGAGATTCCTCCCCCAATTCACCACCCTTCAAAGTTTTATCTCAACAACAAGGCAAGCTGCTGCCACCGATTCAAATTTAATTACTTGTGTTTCTCCTGATGGGGGTCTTCAATTTGTTTAAAGTTTTTATTTTTCTGAAAATTATTTATATGGGTCTTCACTTTTCTGCTATTATCTGTTTTTTTTTTTTTTTTTAATTTTTGTTTCTGTGTAGTTCTCATGAACAATATTTCCCCATTTTCTGCCATAGAGTAACTGTTTTTGCTGTTGTTGAGGCAACCTTTTCGTGTTTGTTGCTGCATGTGCGGTTTGTTATTTATTGGAAGGGGACGGGTTTAGTAGTGACGTGTGCATTCTGACATTGTAATTTTTTCCTCTGTTATGGATTGTGTATTTCTCTTATCTTCTTCTTTGCCTTTTGGGTCTTCATTTGATGATCACGTTATTGTTACCCCAAGGGATTGGAATTTAGAGTCTTTTGTTGTATTCCTTGGAATAGTAAGAGGATATGCTATAAATAGCCTTTTGGTAATATGTTGGTAATGATTTCTGTTTAAATCTTTTTGTAACTTAAGTCAAATTATAACATTTTCTTCTCCCTGTGACCTAAGTATAGATGATCATTTGATTGAGAAACTTCCAAATGACACAGTTTTTTCTTCTCAGGATGTTCTATTATGGCAATATGTGTATTGTGCATGTAAATTGCAGATGATAATTTTTTGGTATGATTTAGACGGATAATAATAAGGTTATGTGAGCTTTGTTGTGAGGGAACTTGGCAGTGGCTAATGCAAATTTGAACTGTGTCTAATACATTTTCCGGTCTATTTTCTCAAACCATGGAAAGATTAAAGGTGATTTTACTGATTTTTGTTCAGACAGGTTGGATAGACTAAACAAATTTGTGTTGGTCTATCAGTTTATTTATCTTTCTCTTTCTATGTCTAAATTGCAACTGCCTTTAAGAATAGACCAATTTGATTGAGTGAGCAGTAGATAAATAAATCACCTCTCCTAATTGATTAGGAACTTTGATTAAAACGGTAGTCTCTCATTGTTAGATGCTTTAATTGAGATAGTAGAGCTTATATATGCATCCTAATAGGATTTTATGATCATCACTACTGTTCTGCTGGTTTCTCCTAGAGTGCTGAATTTGATTTTTGTTTACTGTTTTTCTGTCATACGTGCATTAGATAGGATTAACATGTCAAGTTCTACTATATTTTTGTTATTTATGTGCAAGTCTGTTGCAAAGGAAATGTTCCTACCTTAGTCCCTGCTCATAAGAAATTGTGGGATCAATCAGTTTGTGACTTAGATAGTACTATTTTTATTTTTCTTGAGAAGTTTAGATGCAGTAATTTTTCTATTATTCTGCCAATAACCTTTTGTAAATCTAATGTGATTCTGCCATTCAAGCTATAAATGTGGGTAACTGTTGAGTCATTGTGATAAACATAACACAGTACCTTATTGTAATTGTAGTACACATGAGCTAAAGTGATTTTAGGAAAAGTAAATGGACACTTATTTAGGAATCCCTTTCTATAATAGTATAGATTCATTTTACCTTTTTCTCTGCTGTTTGAGGTTTTGGTTTTTTACTCGAGCATTTTCTTTTATTATCTTATCCACTATAATATGTTTTTGACTAAAACACCCTTGTTTGCCTTGATTTTTTATATAAATGTCCCCTTTATTTTTGAGACACAAACCTTTTTCTAATGGGTGAAGTTTTTGGACTAATAAAGAAAAATGAAAGGAGGATTTCAGTTTAGAATGTTTGTATTGGTTTTCAGGATATAGAGGAAATTTTGTTTAAGGAGATTTCATGTGTAATCTCTGTTTTTATGAAGATACCAGTACCTTCAGAAATCAGGATCCAATATCAAAGGGAAGAATACCAGTGGCAACTCTTCTGTATAATTTAGAGTAATATAAGAGGAGGATTGTTTTGCCATGTTCTGTTTGAAAATTGAACGAGCACCAATATTTTCTTTGATATATTTTTCTGTTCTCATATTGTAGTTTGTGCTTCATGAACGTTTGAGTGTATGTTTGCTTACTGACATATAATACTTGACTTTTACTTTCTAGGTCTTTTTGCATGACGTGATTGACATTGACAATGATGATGATGATTCTGACGATGTAATGATAATTGGTGAAAAAGTTAATAATAGTAACAAAGGGAAGACAATTGATGCTGTTCATGGTGATCTCCAAGTTGTGGTTTGTATAAGATTTATTTTTGTTATTTCTTGCATCAGATGGGCTGTATCTTTTCCAACATGAAGACGACTCTAACATGTTACTTGAAACCCTTTTCAGAATATGTCTGATTATCCTTTTCCAGTGCCTGATGCGGCAAAATTTGGATCAGTTGGTGGGATTGCGTCTTCTAATAATCCCCCTTCAGTGTCAAATAATGTAATCAGTGTTGATGGTCATGGCTCTGATCTATCATATGATGATGATGACTACGTTGGTATTTTGTCGGCGGAAGACTATATGGATGCAGATGATTATACATTATTACAGAAACATTTTGATCATGTGGATATACCTCCTGGAATTGAAGCACCGTTTACTTGGTTGCCACTAGGATATGATTTAGGTTTTAAGAAGACTGAAAATAGTATGTTTTCTCCTTGGGATCATATGCAATCAAATGCTGCATTAAGTTCCATGACATCCTCTTCCCAGCCTTCTATGTCATTAGATCCATTTAACTCTAAAATTCAAGCAGCTTTAATGGGTGGTACTGACACTCAAATAAAAATGGAGGATGTTGCTTACTCCTCTGGAACTTCTCAATTTTTTTCTCAATCTGGCCCTTCTAAGAAGAAATCAGCTACTTCAAAACCCAGAGGACGTACTTCAAATGCTTCAGTTGGAGTAGAATCATCTAAGTCTCACTGGTTGTCAGGGTCTTTCCATAGCAAAAAGAAGTCTTCTTCGGCATACCTTAGTTTATTTGACTCAATGGTGGCTGATAAGCAGCCACATGCTGGTCAGCCATCAAATGGGGGGAAATTTAAAACTGCTATGATGGCAGATGGAAGTAGTGTTTCCTCCCATTCAAATTTCATTGGACAACATGGAACTGCTATGATGGCAGATGGCAGTAGTGTTTCCTCCCATTCAAATTTCATTGGACAACATGGATCATCGCATACTTTGGGAACAGATCCAGGAAAATCTTGGTGGAATATTTCTCAAAATTATAAATCATTTTCTACTCCTCAAAAAAATGTTTCTAATAATATTTATTATCCATTTGATCCTTTTGTTACCCAAACTGAGCATGGTTTTAATAACTCGGTTCCCAATTTTGCTGGAGATGGATTTAATGGAAAAGCAGTGGATAGCCCTATTGTTACAATTTCAGATGAAGCCAAAGATGAAATTATGAGGAAATTTCGAAGTTTTAAACAATTTGACACTGTTGAGGACACTTCAGATCATTACTTCGTCCGTAACAGTTCTTCAACGAAACAGGTAAATTTTTGAAGTGCTCTTTGTTTCAGTTCTGTTCTTAATTATTTGGGTTTATGTTGAACATATTTCTTGAACAGCCTCCCAAGAATTGGGCTAAAAAAATCCAGGACGAGTGGAAGATTTTGCAGAAGGATTTGCCAGGTGAGTTTGTTTCAGTACTCCTGCTTCAAAATTGCTGTACTATTTTGCCTAATCCAATTTAGTCTTCAATTCTTTTTGAGCATTATTACATTTTTTGATAGAGCTTTTTCTGAATAAACTTCATTCAGCATTTTCATGGCTAATTTATGATTTACTCTTATAGAATAGTGCTTACTTATTAACCTTTTTCTTAGAAGTCCAGATACTTGTTCTGAAATTGGTAGTAGAAATAACTATAAAGTGATCTGAATACCATAATGTGCTACCTGCCACTGGCATTATACTAGATCTCTTACTTCTTATTCTTTTCCGCTTGTCCCCTACAGATTCAATATTTGTCAGAGTGCACGAGTCAAACATGGATCTTCTGAGGGCTGTGATTATTGGAGCTGAAGGGACTCCATATCATGATGGCCTATTCTTTTTTGATGTTTTCTTTCCCAGTGGCTATCCCAATGTACCACCGGTATGTGGTTGCGAATACTGTATCTGACCGGACCGACCAATGTTTTTTATTGTTCATTCTTATCGTATAAAGTCTGACACAAGGGGCATGTTTCATTGCAGCAAGTGCATTACCACTCTGGAGGTCTAAGGCTCAACCCAAATTTGTATCATTGTGGCAAAGTATGCCTTAGTCTGCTGAACACCTGGAGTGGCAGCAAAAATGAGAAGTGGCTTCCGGGCACTTCAACGATTCTACAGGTTCTGGTCTCCATTCAGGGTCTAATTCTGAATACAAAGCCTTACTTTAATGAACCTGGATATGAACGCATGAGTGGTTCAGCTAGTGGTGAAAAGATGTCCTTTCAGTATAATGAGGACACATTCATTCTATCATTGAGGACAATGATGTATATGATTCGAAGGCCTCCAAAGGTTTGCTTTCAACTCATGGTTCAATTTTTTTAACCCTTTGTCCACACCAGGCCTTGTACCAAAATGTGCTTTATGAGAGCTTAGTATCTTGAATACATTTCAGTATTTCTAGAGATTAGTTTCTGTATCTCAACTGGGGGTATCCCATGTTAAAAGAGAAATAAAAGTAAGTCATGCTTTTGGATGAGTTTTTCATCAATCCCTTTAGGATAAAAATCCTGAATTTGGGGGATCAAATAGGGCTGATCTCAGTGAATACACAATTTTCCCATCCCTGAGAGCCACTAGTATCTTCTTACCTTTTTCAACATGTTCTTGTACTTTGTTGAGCTTTAATGATGCATCCTTTGTCCTATCAACATAATCATCTTTGGAAAGTGGGAATCATTTGAATGAAGAATATAGCAAGAGCTGTAACACACACACACACAATTTGAATGATTGTTCTGTTCTCTCAAGCATGTTTTTATTTTTCTATGATTTGGAACTGAAAACTCAAATGCTGAATGTTATTTATTATATTTGGTTTCAGAATTTTGAGGATTTTGTCAAGGGGCATTTCTGCAGCAGAGCTAGTGATATTCTGGTGGCATGTAAGGCATACATGGAAGGTGCTCAAGTTGGGTGTTTGGTGAAAGGAGGAGTTCAGGACGTTGATGAGGGAGACAGAAGCTGCTCACAGAACTTCAAGCAGTCTTTAGCTGGATATATGAACATGCTTGTCAAAGAGTTTGCTCAAACTGGAGCAAAGGACATTGAGAAATTCCTTACTCTACCACCACCACCACCACCAACAGTACCAGTGAAAAAGCCATCAGGAGGGGTGTTGCTTAAGGCTGCAACCTGAACTGAACATTCTCTTGGATAAACCAAATTTTGAGGATTCATTGATACACACCCCGAAACTTCTTAGCACTTCTATATCACCTAATGACACTTTTCTGTTTGATGTTAAATACTTTTACTATTGTTATCTGCTCTTGTTTTCATGAACATAGAACAATCTCTGCTCATAATTGTATATAATTGCAAATAAAAATATAATGCCATGCTAGTATGACATAATAATAACCTGATCATATTATTCTAAACCTTGTTTGCTTGTTATGCTTTGTTTTGTTTCATTCATATTGAGCAAAAGGGTTAGCAAATTTGTTATAAGAGCTCTACTTTTGTAGAACAGGGTTGTTTTTACAGCAAATTTGATCGTTTTTGAATATTTTGTATCACCTTTGTTTTATGGATATCTATCTCTTTTTATCTTTTTTTTTTCTCTTTAGGGTATCTATAAGCACATGAGTGTAATGAACCATTTTTCCAAATAAAGTTTGTCAATGATAGGGAAGTTTTAGTCTTCTTCACCGCTGCTTTATTGCAAAGAAGGATCCTTCAAAGTGTAGGCTCCACAAGTTTGTGACTAACACCTTTGGAAGTTGAAAGTAGCTGGTATTAGTTGAACTCATTTTGAAAAATAATACTCTTAATATCTTGTTTTACACTTTTCCAACTACAACTAAGAGAATTTGTGGAATCTTAAACTATTTGATTGATGAGGTGTTTCTTTATGAAGACAGAAAGAAACGATACTTTTCCCCTTAGAAATAAGAAAGAATTTTTTTTTAGAATCTTGGACCATTTGATTAATAGCATGTTTATTTTTAAAGAAGGAAAGAGACTGAAAAAGAAAGATAAGAGAAAAATACAAAGAAATATTTTTTAACACAATTGAAAAATGTTAATTTTGGACTGATATTTATTTATACCGATATTTATTAATTATAGATAAATATATACAATCTTTTTATTTTCACTATTTTTCTTCCATCTCAATATCACTTTCTTTCTCTTCTTTTTTTTATTTTTACTATTTATTAAAATTTTGTTATTATTTTTTATTTTTGATTCTATCCTAGCCTAGTTATGGCTTAGAAGATCCGTCGGTGGGCCCTTCTGCCCCCAAAGTTTGGTCCAATTGACCTCTTTTTCCAAGTTGAGGGGACACAGCATTCCCGTGTTTGCTACTTCACAGCTTATTGGGCTACTTTCAGGCCCATCATTTCTCAACCTCTTCTTGTTTGACTGGTCAATGGTAATATAAATTTTATGTATTGTAATACATTTTAATTATATTTCATATCATTTTAGCCCTATCATATATTTTTATAACCTATAAAAGTTTATATGATATTTTTCCCTGTTTGGTTTTAGAGTAAACTCACTTAAAAAAAATCATAAAAACAACTTCTAATTACATTATACTATTAAAGATTATTCTAGTAATGAAACTTTTTAAATAATGGGTTGATTTGATTTCATTCTATACATTATAAAGTCGTTGATGAAAAAAAAAGAGATTAATTTGTATAGCATGGTCACTTCAAACAAGTAAACATTTAATTTGATTTAATTTAATTGATTTAGAGAAAAATGGTATTAAAGATGTATTATAACTGGACAATTTAGTGATTGAAACATGAGGTATATGTAATGGAAAAAAAAAAATTTCATACGAAAATAAGAAAAATAAAGTTAAGTCACATAATTATACATAAATGGTTAATTTTTGAAACAACTTAAACTTAAACTCTGTTTTTAAAATTATTCAGCTTTTAAAAATGATCATGCAACAATTTTTATTCATAAATTAAACAAATTATTGTTATTATTTATTTTTCTGGTTCTCGTATTAAAACGTTTCATTTTATAGGTTTTTGTGTTGACTGTGTCCACAAAGTCTTCCTTAAGACGTTTTCTTTGGTTTCCGCTATAATTATACAGATTGGTAACGACTTAAGCACGCAACGACTTGTTACTTGTGGTTGTGGATGAAGAGAATGATATTAAATAAAAGAAATTAAAAAAAGAAAAAAAAAAGTGTTATTTTTATGCATCTCAATAATATATATCATGTTAATTTTGAATATTGACTTTCAACAGTGAAAATTCTAATAATTTTGAGTTAATTTAAATTTTATAAATATAATGAGTATAAATTTTATATTAGTCTTATCTTATGCGACTGTGAGATGTTATCTAATTTGTTTGACATTCATAAGATGTTATATATTTAATATGCGTTTAAAATTCGTGCACTTTAATGCTTGTGCAAAATAAACCATTCATGCTGTAAAATAAATAGGCTGTTTAAGTCTTTTTTTTTTTCATATATAAATTTAATTTTTTTTTTACTCCATTGTTTCTACTCAGCATGATTTAAACTTATTTAAGATTTCTAATACAAAGTATAGTTCAAATTATAACTAAGAACTCCATTACGATTTTATATATTTTAATTAACCCCATACCTTAACAAAATCTTTATTTAATTAACAACAAATAATTGGAAAAAAAAAAGTAGACTTTTCAAACGAATTACTTTTACTTTATTTTGTTTTTAGTTGACGGTTGTTTTCTTCACATGCATCCATCAAATTTCTCATTATTATAAACTATTTTGTGATTATTACAAAATCTAAGATAAGATTTGCAATTTGTATTCAATGGGAAGAAACAGTGTGATGTTAATGTTTGAAATCAGTTTTTTTTTTTTTTTTCATGTACTATGAGGCCCAAACACGCCTCATAAATCATGTGTCATCTCTACGATACATATCGAATATTGATATGCATACAAAACATATATCAGTAAACTTATTACCTAAGTTCCTATTATGTTTAAAAAATAAGAAAAATAATTTATATGATCATTACTTTTTACTTTTTAAATGTTAGATAAATAAATAAATTTTTTTTATTTTGTGTTAACGAACAATGTGTTAATTAAAAGTTTAAAACTGTATCGTATGTCCTATGTTTTCTCAATTATTTAGCTGTATTTCCGTGTGTGTGTGTTTTATCCATGTCTATCCGAGCTTCATAGACTACCAGTGCAAATAGATACTATAAATGTACTGTGAATTGTTGCTTTGTTTCTCACTTTCTCTACCCTTCATAATAACCAAACTATAGTTCATCTTCTCATGTTCATGGATTCTCTTCTCACCATTCTCTTTTCTCTTTTCACTTTCTTCTCCTTCAACCTTGTTCCCTCCTTTGCCTCACCACCATCTTACCAAGACCACTGTGCTTCCACAGTTCCCCACTCCACCCCCACCACCAAACTCAGCAACAATCCTTTCCCTCTTTCTGATCATCACTACGGTTTCTACAAAGGAGGTGATACCATCATTGATGTTGGTGCTTCTTGGAACAGTTTCTCCTTTCACCTCTCAAAAAGGAGCACACGTGCGACTCAAAATCCAAACCTTTTCAAGCTTCAAGGCACCGTGTCTTTTAGAAGCGCCAACACATTCAGTGACGGTTCATACTATGTGGGTCAACGGCGTTACCGTAAAGGTTACGTAAGCTTCAAGCTTGAAGGGTTTTGGCATGAACCTTCAGGGAAGGTCTGCATGGTGGGGATTGGCAGTGGTTACTCCAAAAAAGGTGACTCTCTCAACGTGAATGCTGTTTTTAAGCTCAATGATGTGTTCAATGTAAGCAATATCACTACCTTGGTCAGTGGAAGCTTGGAGAATTTGAGTTCTGAAAAGGGTGATGATAATTCCTTCGAACCCATTTCTGTGTTGATGCTTCCAAATGAAAAATACAATTATACTCTGGATTCTGCAGAAGTTGTCAATGAGTTTTCTGATGGGAGTGATGCTGATGCTGATCAAGGATTAGCATTGAATTTAGATTCATTGAGTTTTTGTAAGTCTCCCATCACTTGGGTGCTCAGAAATCTCCAATTACAGTACTCTCTTGAGTGCCATGATTCTAAGAATTGCAGCATAAGTGGGAGTTCTGGTAAACTTCCACCTCTAATGTCTTTGACAACCATTGGGTGTTCTCAGACTACTAAGAAACATAGATTAAGGGTTCTGGTGGAATTTCAAGATATTAATTATTATCTGATTAACCAGAGTTTTGATCCCAAAACTATGTTAGTAGGGGAAGGATGGTGGGATGAGAAGAACAACATGTTGAGTGTAGTTGCTTGCCATTTCATGGGCAAGTCATCATCCTTGGTTGAAACTCATGTGGGTGATTGCTCAGTAAGACTAAGATTGAGATTCCCCTCAATTTGGTCAATAAAAAACACCAGCACCATAGTGGGCCAAATTTGGAGCAATAAGAGTGCAATTGATTCAGGATATTTCAAGATGGTAACATTTAGGAATGATGACGGTCGTGGGGTGGGAATTCATGGCTTAAAGTACGAGTTTAGCGAGCTAGAAAGGGTTAACAAATCATGTCCAAGGCCAACACATAAGCCTAATGACAAGGGGAAAAGATACCCAGAGGCCTATTCTTATAACATGAGATTTGATATGTCAGTTAAAGAGTCCAAGAAAAGAGTAGCTTGGGGTTATTCAGAACCCATAGCTGTTGATGATGAAATCTCTGAGTTTTCCCAATATACATCTGAATCTTTCATAATCTCAAATGAAGTTCCTGATGGAACCATTGACATCAACAACGGTAGCTTGTTTAACATCAGCTACAAGATAAGCCTCTCCGTGTTGACTCCTTCAGTTAACAAGAATTCTGTGTTTAACTTGTCCTCTGAGAGAGTGAAGATCAATGCAGAAGGAGTTTATGATGCTGGAGCAGGAACCTTGTGTATGGTAGGTTGTCGTGAACTTAACCCAAAAAATGAGACACCAGTGGCTCATTCTACGGACTGTGACATTCTTCTGAATATTCAGTTCCCACCATTGGACTCAAGTGATAGAAGCTACATCAAGGGAAGTATTGAAAGCATGCGCAAAGAATCTGATCCTCTTTACTTCAAGCGTTTAGACATATCAGCAGTTTCATACTACAGGCAAGCAGCAAGGAGAAATCTTTGGAGAATGGACATGGAAGTGATCATGGCTCTGATATCTACAACTCTTGCATGTGTTTTTGTGGGGTTGCAACTCTACAAGGTGAAGAGAGAACCAAATGTGCTCCCCTTCATCTCACTGATTATGATGTCAATTCTCACTTTGGGTCACATGGTACCTCTTGTTCTGAACTTTGAAGCTCTTCTCACTCAAAATCCCAACAACAACAGAAGGTGGATATTTGGAAACAATCCATGGCTTGAAGTGAATGAAGTGAGTGTGAGGCTTGTCACCATGGTGGCTTTCTTGTTGCAATTCAGGCTCCTGTATCTCACATGGTCAGCAAAAAAGAGTGCTGAAAGCAAGATTGCTGAGAGGAACACTGCTTATGTTACATTACTTTTGTATGCAGCAGGGTTTCTTGTTGCATTCTTGTTGAAGTTGAAGAAGAATGGAGACAAGGATTCTGTGTATGTTCCTATGTACAACCAACCTTCATCATGGGAGAACATCAAATCTTATGGTGGTTTTGTTTTGGATGGTTTTCTCTTGCCACAAATCATTCTTAACCTGTTTTCAAACATGAGTGGCAATGTTCTTTCATGCTCCTTTTACTTTGGAACTACTTTTGTGAGATTGTTGCCCCATGCTTATGATCTTTACAGGACTCACACTGATGATCCTCTTGGTAATGGATCATACTACTATGCAGATCCAAGTGAAGACTTTTACTCAACCGCTTGGGATATTGCCATTCCATTGGGAGGGTTTTTCTTTGCTGTTATTATCTTCTTGCAGCAACGTTTTGGTGCTCATTATGTTTTGCCTCAGAGATTCAAAAGGGTGTATCAGAAGGTGCCTGTAGTTACTGATTCAGAAGCAGAAGTAGAGACAACCAACAAGTAAAATGCCCCTATGATCACTCTCAAGAAGTTCTGTTCAATGTTCATGTATTTCAAACTTTTAACTAGTTATGAACTTGTATTGTGTGTAGTTTCTGTAATATTTTGTTCTTGTTTGTTTGTTTGTTTTTGGTAAGTTTGTAACATGACTTGTGCCATTGTACTTATATTTTGAAATTATACGAGTTAAAGTGCTTTTGTTGATTATGGAATTGGTTACTGATGAATCTATGGATCATATTTTAAAAGCATTGGATACTCTGTTTAGGGAAAGTTCATCTTAGTGTAGTGTTATCTGAATGAATGTTGAAGAATACATAAAAAAAATAAAATTATATATATAAATATTTAAGATGCCAGATTCTTGCCTCGTAAGTTTTGAATTTTGGTCATCGTGAAAATTTGTAAACAAATTTATAATGTTGAGTCCACCATTTATGAATTGGTCTTGCTGATAATTATTTGATCGAATGCATATTTATTAGCGAAATGTTTTCATTTCTTTTGTACCAGATACACAATTTGGATAAGGGATAAAAACATGGGAAAAGAAATAAAAAAAAGGTGAAATATACAGTATAGTTAAGATGAAAAAAATAGTTTGTTTTTGATGGATAAAAATAAGAAATAGAAAAAACTGATAAAAGTTCCATCTTTAATCATCCAAAAGAAGTAGAAAAATATGTAAAAAGTTAATTTTTATTATAATAATGAAAATAAATTCAACCATCAAAATACGCAACACTATTTTTTTTCTCAATAATTTTCTTTATTTTTTAAATACTTTATGCAATAGAAAAATAAAAATATTTAGCTCTAAAATATATTATAGCAACATGTGAGCCTTTTTTGGATTAGATTAAAAGTATACTAAGCCAATTTTTTCATTTGAATTTTTGCAAAAATAAAATGATTGTTCTATAAATTGAAATTACACTATGCCTAAATTAAAAAAGATAAAATTTTAAAAAGGTGATAAAGGAGAAGCATAAATTAATTTAAATTTATAAAAAAAAAAAAATCTTATTCTCGTAGAAGATTTACTCAAACAAGTGCAACGACTTGTTCGAAGTCTTTGTGGGGTTGACGTAGAACACTATTCCTTGTCTATATTTCCACAAATAAATATTATATTATATTGTGAAAGAAAACCAATAACATCATCACTTCATTGTCACCTATTGAAATTGCCGGCAACACCTTTGTTTGTCACAAAACATTTGTAACAAAACTTTTCCATCTTATCCACTCATATAAGTTCAAACCTAATCTTAAAAAATAATTTAAAATATAAAGATTATCGTTATTTATGTATTATATTTTAATATTATTACTAGTTAACACAAAATTAGGATTTTTCTAGTATTCTCTATCACATAATATTATTAAATTAAAGTCGATAAGTGGATTATATAATGAATAATGAGCCCTCTAATGAAATATAGAGGTTTAACAAAAAAACAAAACACAGTTAAAGTATGGAATTAAACTTTACAAGAATTCGTATTAATTAATTTTTTTTAGGAAGTAACGGGTTAAAAAAATATACTTGTTTTTTACTCCAAACATGACTAAAGAGAGAGAAAATTATGCTTAAAATAAAAGGATGGATCAATTAATAGTGGTTTAAGAGGGTCTTAGAAAATTCAATGCTTGAGCACAAAAAAGGCACTTATGGTGAGTGAGACAACATATAATGGAATGGTGCGGCATCAAAAAATTAATAATTATAAAAAATGGCCAGCAACTAATTTTTATTAAAAATTATAAAATTACGAGAAAGGTTTTTTCAGAAAAAAAATATATATATATAAGATTCATAAAAAGTTTATAATTTTTAATAAATTTTAGTTAATAAATTACTTAAAATAATTTACATGATTATTATCTATTTCAAGAGATTCATACATCATTAATCTTTTGACAAGAGTTTATAGTTCCACCCAAACTCTCTTTTAAAAGTAGTAAAAATCAAGTGGGAATCTACCCTCTTAAATGAAAATAAATAATCTTCATTGATCATGAATGCTACAATAAGTCTTTCAAAGAAGACTGCCAAAGTGGATCCATTCAAGCCATTATCACCACTTAATACGTTACTTCCAAAGTCCACACTAAGAAACTTCCTAGAACTTTTGTCAAACAAAAAGAAGAAAACTTGGGTGACTTTATATATATATATATATTTTTTTGTTTTGTTTCAAATTTTAGTCTTTTTATTAGGGATAATGATAGAATGCCCCTTTTTTTACCCCCAAAGTTACCCGCCTACGTGGCACTTAATATTTTAATAATTTTTAAGGAAATGGGACCAGAAACGCGTGAGAGAAGTTGCAGTGAATTGTGAGGTTGTGATACACGCGCAAGAGAGGAAAAAGGAAAAGTTAGAAAAACAGAACTTTCACTTGCGGTTTAAACTAAAGGCGAGAGTGCGGCGAGAGTGCGGCTTGAGTGCGGCGAGAGTGCGGCGAGAGTGCGGATTGTTGCCATAGCTTCGTGCGTCGAATTGGAAGCCCTACTTTGAAGTGTTCTTGTTCTGCAAATCAAAGGGTGCTCTGGTATGTTTTACTATCCGATTACAAACCCCTATTTTTATGATGTTCTTCCCCAAATGAGACCACTATTTTTGTGATGTTTTTCCGGAAATGAAACCCCATTATCGTATTTTCTTGTTCGATGATTGAA
>Ga0214542_1006683_pt1 | contig 20782 bp, 20 predicted proteins | sample CNSS1metaG_FD_160096 | JGI IMG/M metagenome (GOLD analysis project Ga0214542, IMG submission 160096) | Root nodule microbial communities from cowpea collected in UCLA plant growth center, Los Angeles, California, USA - CNSS1 | ecosystem: Host-associated > Plants > Roots > Nodule | place: USA...
GGCCCCTCTGAGTTGTTGGGCTCGTCCGGGTCGTCGGTCTCATCCGGGTCATCTGGGCCTTAATGACACAAGTTTTAAAAAAATCAATTTAAATTTATTTTATAAGAAATGGATTCTGGATTTTGAACTTGATCTAAATATTTGGATTGGATTTAAATCATTATCCAAATATTTGGATCTGGATTTTAAAAAAATCCAAACTACTTTTGCTAAAAAAATGGATTTGGATCAAAAATCTAATCCAATTATTTGGATATAAAATGGATGTGGATTGGATCATTAAAAATTCAATCCATGCCCACCCCTACTCACATGGAAGTAACTGGTTTAGCAGTTCTAATTTGGGTGGTTTTAAGAACAGTTCCATGGTGGTGTTCACCGAAGCTTCCATGAAAATTGCACCTTCATCGTTGCAATCAATGGAAACGTAATCTCTTCTTCTACCTGCAAGAGGGTAGAAAATGGTTAGTGCCTCGGATAGTGATTTCTTCAACTGAGTTGAGACATCTGAGAATCCTTGAAGGTTGGTGGTTTTGCTGTAAAAGAGGATCAATGGAAAATAGGTGTTGTGTTGAAACCCATCCAGCAAGTATAATTTTAAGGTTTTGCATTCTGCAGAAGTTGGCACTGATGGTTTAATGGCTTCTCTTGATGTGATGTTAATTTCCATTCTCAAACTATCACTACACAAGCTTAAATTTAGATATGAACAAGAGATCTCATAAGAATTTTGTTCATTGGTATTTGTTTATATATACTACTTGAGGAATGTTAGAAAACGATGTAGAAAATTAATATAAATAATAGATTAATTTTGTGTTTTTAGTAATTGAACTTTAATGATAAATACTTATTCGAAACTTTAATATATTTTAATTTTTAAATTTTAAAAGTAAAAGAATATAATTCTTTTAAACAATTATAATGAATTTTTTTGATATGTCAAATTTGTTTCTTAATAAATAACAAATGAGAACGACGTTGTACATAACTCAAAAGTTATTATAATTATTATTATTAATATCATAATTGATATTATTATTATTATTATTATTATTATTATTATTATTATTATTATTATTATTATTATTATTATTATTATTATCACTTTTATTAGATCCTTCTAACTAGTGTAAGGTACTGGTTGAGCACTAGTTAAGAATTTAAATTTTACAAAAAAATTTGTAGTTAACTATGACATTAATAATCATTAATATAGTTTTACTGTAAATAACAAAAATATTCATAAGTTTTCTAGTTGTACTTGACAATTTATTTATGCACCCAAACAAAAGTTAAAAATTAATTAAATATAAAAATAAGTTTAATGTTGTTGTACCATTTCTCTTTCTTTTTAATCGTTTCTTTCAGTTTAATGTTAACAAAAATCAAAAGATAATTAAACGTAAAAAAAAAAACTTAAATTAACATAGAAAACAACAAACGAAAATAAAGAAAGTATACAATCCGGTGTATCAACTATCAAGTAATAATGTGTTAAACATCTAATTAAAAAAACAATTAAAATATGAATTTTAAACTTCATTGAGTTTCTTTTCCCTCACTTCATTTAATTAGTGAAATTAAATATTCCATTCTTTAACATAAAAGTAGTGATTATTAATTATATTTTAACCACTCCCTTACTCTTAAAGCATTGGTTAGCTTTCCCTTTTTTTTTTTTTATTATTATTATTATTATTATTATTATTATTATTTCATTATAATTATTATCATTATTACTATCATTATTATTATTAAGATTATTAATTCATTATCATTATTATTATAATTATCATTATTGTTATTATCAAACAGTATAAATATCTCAAATACTATCATCATCATTATCATTATTATTATTATTATTATTATTATTATTATTATTATTATTATTATTATTATTATTATTATTATTATTATTATTATTATTATTATTATTATTATTATTATTATTATTATTATTATTATTATTATTATCATTATTGATATCGCTATTATTATAATAATTACCATTATCATTATCTAGTGGTGTCAAATAAATAACTCAAATTTTAACATTATTATTATTATCATCATCATTATCATTATCATTATCTTTATCATCATCATTATTATTATTATTATTATTATTATTATTATTATTATCTATATATTTAGTATTGTTATTAATTATTATTATTACATAGATATAGATTATTATTATTATTATTATTATTATTATTAGATTAAAATACTCTATTAGTCATCGATTTTGTAACAAAATCTCAATTTGGTTCTCATATTTTTATCAGTCTCAATTAGGTCAACATATTTGTAAATGAGTAACAATTAAGTCATTTCAGTATGAAACTAACACCGTTAAGGAGGTACCACGTGTCAACTCCCTATTTTTTTATTTTTTTATTTTTTTTTTAAATATTTATGCCACATGTCAATCTAGTATGGTGACACATGTCAAGTTATTGTATGAATCTCAATTTGATTCCCATATTTGTTAATTTGATTTGATTTCAGTCCCAAATTTTTTTAAAAAATTTCAATTTCTTATGCTCCAAATTTAGACCAAATTTAACTTTTATATAGATGTTATGATTATTTTTATTAAAATTGATATTTTATTAAATATTTCGATAATATTAAGTTTATTTAATATTAAAATTGTCACAACATGAATCGTGTGTTCTGAAAATTTTTAATGTGTCGATTTTACAAAAACAACACATAGATTTCACTTAAAATTGCCACTGCACTTAGTCTACATGACTTAGAACATTTTAATCGACTGACTTTGTATTTTTATGTGTTGATTTCACTTATGTTGATGTGTAACTACTTGAATTAAATTGAATTGATTGACCTAGTTAAACAACTCATCGCGTGACACTCTATGATCTATGGTAGTAGTAAATAACAACTATTTCATCAACTAAAACCACCTTTTCAAATTGCATTGATTATAAAGCACTTTTATTACATGATTTCCACTGTGCATGCATATGTTGTGACTTGCTTTGAGTAGATAGCACATAGAATGCTTAGGAAACATCAGCTTTATGATCATACATAGAATCCAATGCATTTAATTGGCTATGATTCCGTACTGCATTGAATTCAAAATATTTGTGGAAATCAATTGACTGATTATTAAAATCAACACGTTGATTCTATAAATACATGCATAAGCACCATGCATTTGCACTCATATCTACTAGTAAGAGTCATACCAAGATTCAATATGCCTCATAGACAAAGAAATGCTCCATCAGATCAGGAGAATTTTATTCCACCCACTTCATCCCCTCATATTGCCTTGAATCATGGAAGGCTTGAAGCATGGTTTGAAGGTCATGAAGATAGGATTCAAACCTTCTTGATTGAGATCACTAGGAAGCAAATCATCATCCTTATTCGAGACCACGTGATGAAGGCCCAAAGGCTAACTGATTTCAATTTGCCTTATGTTGTGCTTATCTCCAAGTTCATTGAGCATTTTGGAGTTGATGTGGAAGGAGAACTTGAGGAATCAACTGGATGTTGAACCATGTTTACGCACACAACATGCACAATATGGGATTCACAAAAATTGGCAACACGTGGCCAGTAGAAGGAGAAGCTGCATCAGATGTTGAAGTTGGAACCAATGATCATCAGGCTGGAACAAGTGGAACAAACCAAGGTGAAGATGATGCCTTTGATCCACACCTATGGCCATTGAGATATCATCCTCCATAGGATAATGGACCTGCATACTCATAGTTTGAAAGGATGGTTCTTAATCAACTTCAAGAGTTGAATGTGTCACAGAATGCTCACCATGCCTACTATCCAATGTTTCAAGACCTGGACAGTTTCTTTATTCTTATTATGAAGATAAAGCGATTTAATTTATTTCGGCAATGATGTTAAGAAAAACAAAACAAAAGAAACTTCCATTACATTTTATCTTTATTAGCTCAACGTTTAGATTAAAACACTAGGATTAAGCAATGCAAATCGAAGGAAATCCACATCATCTTCCAAGATATTCATATTTTTCTCCGACATTCTGATCCATGCCTCGAATCCCTCTCTTGTTTCCAGCAATATTGCTGTGTTTGAGGTTGTTTCTTTAGTACCTCCTCTATAAGATAGCCAACAAGGTTTTCCACAACCAAAATCCACTTCATTGAATCCCATATTAGCCCAACTTGTGAACACCAATGAGATTGGTCTTTTTGTTGCTATACCTTCAAGCATTAGCTCTGCATACTCATCACTCCACAAAAAACCAGGATCATTCTGAAGTTTTAGAAATAAATCCTTTGTGAGCTTACCAAATCCTTCTTTTAGAATCTCAACCAAATCTATGATCTCAGTGTTCTTGTTGACACCCTCAAGAACAACCAATGCAGGCCAAAGCAAATTTCCAACAACACCTTTTGAGAAAGGTTGCCCCATCCTTCTTCTCATGTCCACAGTATGACATGCAACATTTGGTCTTGTTTTGTCACAACATTGCTCTTTGATTGCTACAATCATATGTTTGCATACGAATGAAGATACTGCTTGGTATCGTGTTGGTTTTGTTTCATCACTTGTTGACATGGATTTTAGCTCATTGATGGCTTTGTGATCAAACAAGAATCTTCTTGTGCTGCAATTTTCTTCTATTAGATTGAACGTGCAACCACGTATACCAGTGATGTCTCTTTGAGGGAAGGCAGAAGCAGCAGAAGAGAAATCTGGCCATGAGATTTCTCCCTTTGACCCTCTGCAAATTGCAAACCAGGTTTTCAAGAAGGCACTATAAGAATATGCATCCAAGAGAATGTGGAGGTTGCACAACCCAATGGCTATTCCTCCACATTGGAATTTGTTTACTTGAACAAGTAACTGGGGCAACACTTCTTCGTGAGGATGGCACTTGTCAGGCTCACATGGAAGTAACTGGTTTAGCAGTTCTAAATTTGGTGGTTTTAAGAACAGTTCCATTGTGGTGTTCACTGAAGCTTCCATGAAAATTGCACCTTCATCGTTGCAATCAATGGAAACGTAATCTCTTCTTCTACCTGCAAGAGGGTAGAAAATGGTTAGTGCTTCAGATAGCGATTTCTTCAACTGAGTTGAGACATCTGAGAATCCTTGAAGGCTGGTGGTTTTGCTGTAATAGAGGATCAATGGAAAATAGGTGTTGAGTTGAAACCCATCTATCAAGCTTAATTTTAAGGTTTTGCATTCTGCAGAAGTTGGCTGTGATGGTTTAATGGTTTCTCTTGATGTGATGTTAATTTCCATTCTCAAACTATAACTAAACAAGCTTGAATTTAGATATATACTACTTGAGGAATGTTAGAAACAATTTTCTAAATGAATATTTTTAAGAATTAAATATGATTTTATAAGAATTAAATATGATTTTATTCTTTTAACTTTGATGTGAGATGTGAGGTTGAAATTTATTACTGTCGGGAAACATTCATGTATTTTAGTTCTCAAACGTTAACCAATTACATTGAATAATTTAAAGTGTCCAATGCGTTTCACATCTCATGTTGAAGCAAGAACACGTTAATATTCACTTTTTTTATCATATTAAAAAATAAAATTTGTATCATTATACTTATAAAATTAAATATAAATAATTTTTATAATTTTATTATAAAGAATTTTTATTTATTTTGTATATAAATTTTTAATTGAAAAATTATTAAGTTTAAAAAAATGGTCAAATTGAGAAAAACTGTTAAATTTAGAAAAGAAAAGTTATTTGGAGGATAAAATTGGTAAAATAATAATCTTTATTACTGTTAAATTTAGAAAAGAAAAGTTATTTGGAGGATAAAATTGGTAAAATAATAATCTTTATTTAGAAAAACTTTTATTCAAAGGTAAAACTGGAAATAAGATATGGACACCAAGAAAAGAAAAGTTATTTGGAGGATAAAATTGGTAAAATAATAATTTTTATTTAGAAAAACTTTTATTCAAAGGTAAAACTGGAAATAAGATATGAACACCAAGAAGAGGTATCTTTTTATATATAGGTATAGATAATTATCATTATTATTATGATTATCATTAGTATTATCATTATTAAATCATTATTATCATCATTATTATTATTAACATCATTATTATTATCATTATTATTATTATTATTATCATATCATAATTATTATCATCATTATTATAATTATCGTTATTATTATTATCATTAATAGTGTAAACACAAACACGATAGCATTTGTGTGTATGTATTTTGTAAATAATAATTGAAAGGGTAAAAAATTATAGATATAGGTATATTATTATAGATAATTATCATTATTATAGTGATTATCATTAGTATTATCATTATCATTAATAATAATAATAATAATAATAATAATAATAATATTATTATTATTATTATTATTATTATTGTTATCGATTATCATTGTCATTATTATTAATATTATTATTATTACTATTATTATTATTATTAGCATGAACACTGGAACAATAACACTTGTGTGTATGTATTTTTAAGTATTTATAAATTATTTAAATTTTCAAAGAAGTAATTGAAAGGTTAAAAAAGTGTAGATATAGTTATACAATTTTATATATATATATAATTCTAAAAGGTGTATATAGTTATAGATATACAATTATATATAGAGTGATAAATAAAATAATTTTTAATTATTGAAATAAAAAATATTTTTTAAATAATCTTTTCGTTAGGAGTAACTATTTAAATTTAAAAAAATAGTTACTAATAAAAGAGTAAATATTTTTTTTTTATAAGGAGTAATTATTTGAATTCAAAAAAGTAGCACTAAAATAATATAACTGAAAAATATAAGGTTTTTATCATAAATAATTATTTAGCTTTAAAAAGTAGTAATTAGGATGGTAAAATCGAGAAAATAAAAGACAATACGGAATAAGTGTATCTCTTTATATAGTTATAGATTGTATATTATCATTATTTTTAATAGTAGATACACAAATGTTTTCGCATTTGTGTGCCTGTGTAGAAACTACAAATATGATGAAGAAACAAAAAAGAGAAAAGAAAATAAAACTTATGACAATTTTTTCAAGAAACAAATTCAATATAAAAGTTACTATTAAATAGTCAACTAACTATATTATAAAGGGTAAAATTAGAATTATGAAGTGTGTACACAAAAGATCATAATTGTTCTGCATGTCCAGCAAAATTTTCGCGCTAATCTCGGTAGCACGATCACAATTGTTCTGCATGTCCAGTAAAATATCACACCTATCAAAATATCACGGTAAGGCTATTGTTATTAGGCGAAACAGGTAATGGCATTGACTTTAACATCATTTGGTCAAACTAACCGAAAGGATCAAATTAAATCATTTTAACAAATTCAAGACCAAATTGAGACAAAAAACAGGAGGATCAATTTGAAACTTCTTGACAAAAACAAGAAACAAAAGAATAATTTAACCTATTTATTATTATTATTTTAACATCAAATTTAATAGTATAAAACATTAAATATTGATAGAATAAAACAAGTAGTCACATACATATATAAAATATTAATATAGTTATCTAAAACAATAATTATAATAATATAAAATATATACATAACCAAAACAAATATTTAAGAGGTTTTTTAAAAACTAAATCTATAAAGCTCCACAACCCTCAAAACTACTTAGCAGCCTCACTATTGTCCCTCAAAGGTGTTTCTCACTTGCATTCTTCTCTGCTCACACAATTAAGTAATCATTCCAAAAGAGACAACCAAACATAAATTAAGTAATCATTCCAAAAGAGACAACCAAACATAAGCAAGGTAACGCCTAAACAATCCCACTAGAATGTAGTGCCCTGGACACAAAACAAATGCTTTAGGAAGACATTAACAAAACCAAACGAAAAAAAAAACCAATAGAGAAAAGAACGAACTCTGACAGTGGTGGAAACAAAGGAAAAATGGAAACAAAACGAAGTAGTGGCAAAAATGGGGACGTTTTCCCAATAAGGGGAATGGGGAGGAGTTCGTAACGACAAAATGGAAGAACAAGAGTGTTGCCTTCGGAAATGGTGCAAGAACGGCGAGAGAATGGAGTTATAGTGACAGAGTGCGACTGGCGCGTTTGAATGATGAAGAAACAAGAACGCAAGATGAAAGTGGCAAAGAAGGAGAAAAACACAAGTGGAATGAAGAAGGAACATGAAATTACACTAGTGGAGGAATAGAAAACATAAGTTCTACAACGACACTGTGCAACAAGCCCTTGGTGTGTATGTAAAATTTCCCAAAAATTAACCACAAGCAGAGGTATAGGCTTGAGTTTTCTATAAAACTGAAGTTTATACCCTAATATGCTTCAATTGTTTGAGAGAATTGAAGCCTGTTATAATATAGGCTTTGATTTTATAGAGAATGAATGTCTAGACCTCTACCACTTAGGTAAATTATTTTAAAATACCAGTGGCATTTTTAAAATTATTGTGAACCTATAAACAATGGTTCACCTCCAAACCGAAGCCTATTGAGTCAAGGTATAGGCTTCATTTATTCAAAAAACCGAAGCCTATACATATGACACTCGAGTAAAATATTTTAAAAAATAGTGACATATTTGAAATTACTAGAAATATATAGGCTTGGGTTACTAAAGAATTGAAGCCTATCAAGAGAACCAAAGCCTATATTGTCCTAGAAATTTCAAAAATATCACCATATTTTCAAATATGTTGTTTTTCTTAAGTCCGAGGCATATTAGGCCTAGTTGATATTTAATTTTTGTGTTTTTCTAATGTTTGTAAATATACATTATATTAAAAAGAATTTAAAGGTCGAGAAAATAAATAATAAATTACTTTTAAATTTATAATTAAGTATTGAAAAAATCTTCATAAAACATATTTATACACTTAAAAAGTGAATATGTGTGTAAAAAATATAAAGAATAGACTTTATAAAAATATAAAGTAGACTCTCTAAAGTACAATGAGGATATACTATGTATAGATATGTAAAGTATGTTAGAATTATTCACGATTTAATTTTATTAGTGACTCATTTGAAATATTATGATGCGTTCAATTGTGATTTAATAAAATTTAAAGACCTATATTGGTTATTATTATGGGAAGTGATAATAAAAGAAATTAAAGATGAAAATAAAAACCAACTTGATGGATGTTGGTTTGTAAAAGGGATTGGGGTTCTGTATCTGGCCATAAGGTTCTTTTCACAGTAACCTATCAAGAACGTGTGAGAAGAGAAAATAGAGGCAAAGAGATAGATTGGGAAACGGTGGTTGAAGAACACACCAAAGAATACAGATTGAAGAACACATATTCACATGATCTCTTATGGATCAAAGTTAGTGCTCTATTATGTTTTATTATGTGAGAATCCTAAATCCTAAAGATCCTTAATTGTTTTACATGTGGTATCAAAGCAAGTGTTATAGGATTTATGATTCTCCTATTATGTGATGTTTCTCCTTTATAATGTTTTTCCCTAATATTATAAATCCTAATTTAAGTTTATTCCCATTTTTTCATGAACTCTAATTATTAATCGAGGGTTTTTAATCACAGTGTCTTTATGAATGTTTTCAAGTTGTGCATGTACGATGTTTCTGCCATTGATTGGAATTGCTGCCATTAATTGGAATTGTGTGTGTGTTTTTCACTGTTACGTGTTTTTAATTCTAATTGCCATTGAATGATTTAATTGACATTGAATGAAAGTAAAACATTGAATATTTTAATTTGGAATGAAGTATAATGAATGGCATAATGTGAAATCTAAAAATCGTTACCTATGAACGTGCCAATTGCAGGTTTTCCAATCTTTTTTCCTCTTTCCACAATTGAATTTATTTGAAATTAAAGGAATGTTGTGCCATTCAATTACGTGTTATAGGTTACGGTTTTTTTTCTCTTTTACATATAACCATATAACGATATATTGGCATATAATATTTTTATTATATGAATAATTTTATTTTAATTTACAATAATATGTATGTTTGTTATTGTTAAATTAAAGTTAATGAGAATGTTATGTATGGTTTATAGCAATTAAATGTGTATTTATTTATTTGAAATCAAGTATTAGTTATCAAAGTGACCAAAATTTTAAAGTTTTGTGATTTCAAATTATTAAAGATTTTATTTCAATTACCCATAATATAGATGCTAATTTATGAATAATTATATTTATGGGTTAATTGAAATTCCTTAATTATAAGGCATTTCAGGATCGCCCAAAGGTTGAATAATTATTTTCATAATTAATGAGCATGATTGTAGATAATTTTGTATGTGTCACTAGTTTTATTTATATACCCAAATGTAGTAGGTGATTCTAGTTGATGCATATTTTAATTATCAATAATGTTATAATGATTAGCATCATTATGTTCATGTTTGTGTATTAGTGGATCTCACAAAGGAGAATATTAGTATGCATAGAATGATTGTTTATGTCTCAATTTTTATTTATGTTTAGTTTTATGACTCAAAGCATTAATGTTAGACATGTGTTAATTACAGTCTCTGCTCTGGTATCTTTACACTCGCACGCCACGTATGTTCCAATTTTTAATGGGTTGAATTTCCCTGACTAGAGTGAATAAGTCCAATTTCACTTAGGTGTGTTGGATTTTGATCTAGCTTTTCAAGTTGAAAATATGGCTGCTATCACGGATGCTAGTAACAATGAAGAGAAAGTCCATTACAAAGCTTAGGAAATGTGAAACAGACTTAGCTTAATGTTTATGAGAATGAGTATAGCAAGCAATATTAAGTTAGCTCTCCCCAAAATCGATAACGCAAAATAATTTATAAAATTTGTAGAAGAGCGCTCCTAAACTGTTGATAAATCTCTCGTTGGGACACTGATGATTACGTTGACAACCATGAAGTTTGACAGTTCATGTACTATGCATGAGCATGTGATTGAGATGACAAATATCGTAGCAAAACTTAAGTCTCTAGGAATGACAGTGGATGAAGGTTTTCTCGTGCAGTTCATTCTAAACTCATTACCGTATGAGTATGGTTCGTTCCAGATGAACTACAACACCATGAAAGACAAGTGGAATGTGCATGAATTGCACAATATGCTAGTTCAGGAAGTGACCCGATTGAAGAACATAGGAAGGCACTCTATTCATATGTGAAGTATCAAGGAGATGTTGGAAAGAAAGTTGCTAAGAAACATGGAAGGGGTACAGGGCCATTGAAGATTGACGAGTCTTCAACCAAAATCCAAAAGAAAAATGACAAATGTCATTTTTGCGGGAATTTGGACATTTCTAGAAGGACTGCATAAAGCATAGAGCTTGATTCAAAAAGAAAGGTGAACATAATGCTTATGTAACATCCCTAAGGAATATTACTAATTTAAATAAATACATAAAGAAAAGAAAATAAACGTCACGATATTATTATTCCAAAATCGCGGGAAAATTAAATTATTTAAACATCGCGCCACATTTATTAAAATCGTAGCATTTAAAACTTTACAATTTCCAAAACAAATCAAAAACATAAGTGATAACATAAATAGAATCCTAGCTTAATCCCAACTAGCCCTCACTCTGTAGCCTGAGCGTTCTCAGCATCACCTGTATCACCATCTGCTCCCGTGTAACGAATCACACGATCATCGCCATACACAAACAAAAAGCGTGAGCTTATACAAGATTAAATAACATATAATAATTCAGAAATAACAACAACACACCCATTTATTCTATTCCATTTAGTTCTTGGCCAAGTTCCTATTTTCTTAAGGTTTTACAACATTCAATTCACTTAACATTGTTAGCCTTGGACTCAGGGTTTATAATGCTCGCACGAACCTGCTCGCTCGTGGTCCTACTTCTACGAACCTCTCCGCTCGTAGTCCTACTCTACGGACCTGCCCGCCCGTAGTCCAACACACGTGATCCACCAGCTACGTACCTCCCCGCACGCAACATCTCTCAAGTGTGAGCTGAACCAAACGAACCTACCTCACCCGTATCCTCACATGAGAGTAACTGGATATGAACCTCCCTGCTCATATCATCACGTGTTACCTCCATCCATGAACCTACCCGCTCATGGCACAACATCCCCTGATCCAAGTTTCACCTCAATTGCATCCAAAACAACACACACAAACCACAATTCTCGCTTAGGCTAGAAGCTTTAGCTCAAGCGATCAGGCCAGACTCGCTTAAGCTAGGCTCTCTCGCTTGGGCGAGCCTGTGACAGTAACAAGATACGAAAACTCGCTTAGGCGAGACCTTACTCGCTGAGGCAAAAGCTCCCTTCGCCTGAACCCCAAAATTCTCTCGCCTAGGCGGCGAGTCCTGCAACCACAAGCCATCCATCACGATTTCTCGCTTAGGCGAGTACCTCTCGCTTGAGCAAGGTGCTTTCTCGCCCAATTCATGGGCTACTCGCCTGAGCGAGCCCCTCGAACACAACCTCCACACTTCACGATCTCTCACCTAGGCGAGATACCCTCGCTTGAGCAAGATGCTCAAGCAACACCAGGGTTTGAGTTTCTGCTATTTTCGCCTAGGCGAGCCTGGGTTGCTCGAGCGAGATTACAAACATTCTCCTCTGATCACGCACCCCGATACCAATTCCAACCCAATTTCCTTCCCTTCTCATTTACCAAGCAATCCAAAACACTTCGAGAGTTATATGGACATTATTTAGACCTAGATTGACACCAATTTTTTGATATTGCACATAACACATCATACAACACAAATAATACCTTCATCATATTCATAACAGGGTATATGGCATTGCCCAACAAACATCCAAATAACCAACATCCCAATTCATAGCACATAGGCACGAGAATTCAGGCAAACCAACATACAATCATGGGAATATAACTCTTACTCATACACATAATCTAAAACACGAAAATAGCTCCCCTTACTTGGTTTCCAATGCTTAAAACAAGAAAGGATGATGGTTCTTCTTGCCCAAAATTAACTTCTCTTGGTGCCCTCCAATTCTAGCTCTCTTTTTAGGTTTTAGACTCCAAAAACCCTCCTAATTGCTTGGTTTTGCCCTTTTATATGGTCATTTAATTATGGTAAATGGTAAAAACGAAATTCTGATTTTTAAGTGTCTCTAAATGCATTTTAAAGACCATTATGGGTTGCCTTTAGGGTTTTCCCACTCTTTCACATTTAGACCACTATTTTATTAGCAAAAATAAAGAGAGCAATTTCATTATGAACAAGATTTGAACACACACCCTTGCAATTCCAAAGTTAAGACACAACCAAGTCATGTTTATGTTAAATCCTCTAATTATATAATTATGTTAATACCCAACATAATCATGCAATTTATTAAAATTAATAATCAATCAAATAACACACATATGGCATACATAAGACTCGAACCTAAGTCCTCTCACATGATTAAAGTACTCTCAACCACTTAAGCTAGTACTTTTCCACATCACAACAATTAACATTAAATGTCATAAAGGTTTCTACTACCCGCATTTATTAAATAATTATTAATTTAATTATTTAAATTTCTCGGGTCTGACACTTACATATGTTTTGAATCAAACTTAACTGAAGCTCATCATAATACGTGCTGGATTCATTATGGATGTACAACTCATGTTTGTAATGTGATGCAGTGATTTCTTACAACCGGGACCATAACCCAAATGAGAAGTTTGTCTTCATGGGCATAAAGAGAAAGTTCTAGTGGAAGCGGTCGAGACTTATCGTCTAATCCTAGACATTGGATATCATTTAGATCTTATGGATACTTTTTATGTACCTAGTATCACTAGGAATTTAATTTCTTTGTTTAAGCTTGATGGTGCTGGATACTCTTTTAAGTTTGGGAATGGTTGTTTCAGTTTGTTTAAGCATACTTTTATGATTGGATCTAGTACACTTTATGATGGTTTATATAAATTGAATTTGGATAATTTATATGTTAAAACTCTTATGACTTTGCATCACAATGTTGGCACTAAACGTAGTTTAGGGAATGAACGATCTGCTTACTTGTGACATAAGCGTTTGGGACATATTTCCAAAGAAAGAATGCAAAGATTAGTAAAGAATGAAATCCTTCCGGATTTAGATTTTACTAATCTGAATGTGTGTGTGGATTGTATTAAAGGCAAACAAACAAAATGCACAAAGAAAGGAGCCACGAAAAGCACTCAATTTCTTGAAATCATACACATTGATAGAGAAGTACTTCATCACCTTTATTGATGATTTTTATCGTTATGAACATGTCTATCTACTACATGAGAAATCTCAATCAGTGAATGTCTTGGAAGTTTATATAAATGAAGTGGAAAGACAATTAGATAGAAGGGTGAAAATTGTAAGGTCTGATAAAGGTGATGACTATTATGGAATATATGATGAAAGTGGACAACATCTTGGTCCATTCGCTAAGTTCCTTGAAAAATGTGGTATTTGTGCTCAATACATAATGTCAGGCACACCACAACAAAATGGTGTATCAGAAAAGTTGAACCTTAATGAATATGGTTAGGAGTATGTTAAGTAATTCATGTTTACCTATATCATTGTGGATGTATGCTTTAAAGATTGGCATGTATTTGTTGAACATGGTTCCTAGTAAAGTTGTTCAAGACTCCTTTTGAGTTATGGAGTAGGAAACCCAGTTTAAGACACCTGCATGTTTGGGGTTTTCAAGCAGAAGTAAGAATATACAATCTGCAAGAAAAGAAACCGGATGAAAGAACAATCAGTGGATATTGCATTGGTTATCCAAAAAAATCAAAAGGGTATATGTTTTATTGTCCTACCTATAGTACAAGAATCGTTAAAACTGGAAATGCTCGGTTCATTGAGAATGGTGAAATCAGTGGGAGTGAAGCTTCACAAAATGTGGAGATTATGGAAGTTAGAGTACAAGTTCATGTAGCTAGTACTTCTTTATCAAGAGTTGTTGTTCCACATGTTGTAGAAACTCACAACAATCAAGAAGAACAACAAATTAATGATCTTGAGGTTAACAATGAACCAGTAGTAGAACAACCATAAGAAATAGTATTAAGAAGATCTCATAGAGATAGAAAGTCTGTATTTCAAATGACTATGTGGTTTATCTACAAGAGTCAGAAAATGACTTAAGTATTGATAATGATCCAGTTTCATTTTCAAAAGCCATTAATAGTGATAATTCTAATAAGTGGTTAGATGCCATGAAAGATGAGCTTAAATCAATGGCACATAATGGCGTGTGGGACCTTGTGGAATTGCTAGAAGGATGCAAGAGAGTTGGATGTAAATGGGTCTTTAAGTCTAAACATGACTCTCAAGGCAATATCAAACGTTACAAGGCCCGCTTGTTGCCAAAGGTTTTACTCAGAAAGATGGCATTGACTATAAGGAAACATTTTTGCCTATTTCTAAGAAAGATTCTTTTAGAATTATCTGGCATTGGTAGCTCATTATAATCTTGAGTTGCATGAAATGGATGTTAAAACTGATTTTTTGAATGGGGATTTAGAAGAGGATGTTTATATGAACCAACTAGTGGGGTTCACTGAAGAAGGAAAGGAACACATCGTGTGTAAACTTAAGAGATCAATATATTAACTTAAGCAAGCTTCTCGGCAATGGTATCTTAAGTTCAATGATATTATTGTGTACTTTGGATTTAAGGAAAACACTATTGGTCGATGTATATATCTAAAGGTCAGTGGGAGTAAGTTTATATTTCTTATTCCGTATGTTGATAATATCTTGCTTACGACTAATGATCTTGGTCTATTAAGTGAGACTAGAAAGTTTCTCTCTAATAACTTTGAAATGAAAGATATGAGGGAGGCATACTATGTGATATGAATAGAAATATTTCGTGATAAATCACAAGGACTGTTAGGTTTGTCTCAGAATGCATATATTAATAAAGTTTTAAAGAGATTCGGAATGGATAAATGTTTAGCATCTCTTGTTCCAATACAGAAAGGATACAAGTTTAGTCTTATGGAATGTCTAAAGAATGATTTGGAACGAAAACAAATGGAAAATATTGGGAGTTTGATGTATGCTCAAACTTGTACGAGGTTAAATATTAGCTTTGTACTTGGTATGCTTGGTAGATACCAAAGTATTCCAACACTGGAGCATTGGAAAGCTGCAAAGAAAGTTTTAAGATACCTACAAGGAACAAAGAATCGCATGCTTACTTATAGAAAATCTGATCACCTTGAGTTGATAGGTTATACATATGTTATACAAATTCAGACTTTGCCGATTGTGTGGATACAAGAAAGTCTACATTTGGTTATGTGTATCTATTAGCTGGAGGAGCGATTTCATGGAAAAGTGCAAAGCAGTCTGTCATTGTTGCATCCACCATGGAAGCTGAATTTGTGGCATGCTTTGAGGCCACAGTTCAAGCTAATTGGTTGCGGAACTTTATTTCAAGACTTACAGTAGTTGACAGTATTTCCAAGCCGCTAAAAATTTATTGTGATAATTTTGCAGCAGTCTTCTTTTCTAAAAACAAGAAGTATTCCAAAGGTGCTAAGCATATGGAGTTGAAATACTTTGTTGTTAAAGAAGAAGCTCAGAAATGTAGAGTGTCAATAGAACATGTTAGCACAAATCTTATGATTGTTGACCCTTTGACAAAAGAGTTACTGCCCAAATTGTATGTTGGCCATGTAAAGAATATGGGCATTATGTATACTAGTGAATGTTAAATGTTGATTGTTAATGTTACTAATGTTTATGTGACACTATGAGCTCTTTAATGTATAAGTTTCTGAAATCTGTGTTTTCTTCGTTATGTTTGTGCATGCAAATTATGATGAAGAAAACAAATTATGCTATGTTATTATTTTGGAAAAATGATATTATGTTTGAACCCATTATGTCATATTAAGGAGAAAATGATGATATAGTAGTACATGGAAAGGATCATGTCGACCGAATGATGAGTGATCGCGATAACTCTTATTATTTCTATATCTTTAATTATGAATAATAATGAAACCAATTTATGTAAGGTCTTTTAATATGCATTATGTTTATATATTAAATCACATGATGTTATGACATCATATGAGTCAAGTGGGAGAATGCTAGAATTAATTGACGAATTAATTCTATTAGTGACTCATTTGAAATATTATGATGGACCCAATTGTGATTTAATAAAATTTAAAGACCTATTGGTTATTATTATAGGAAGTGATAATAAAAAAAATAAAGACAAATAAAAACAAACTTGATGGACGTTGGTTTATAAGAGGGATTGAGGTTCTATCTCTGGCCATAAGGTTCTTTTCACAGTAACCCATCAAGAACGTGTGACAAGAGAAAAGAGAGGCAAGATAGATTGGGAAACGATGGTTGAAGAGCGCACGAAAGAATACAAATTGAAGAACGCATATTCACAAGATCTCTTATGGATAAAAGTTAATGCTCTATTATGTTTTATTGTGTGAGAATCCTAAATCCTAAAGATCCTTAATTGTTTTACAAAGTAGACTCATCAAAACTACAATTTAGTGCATGAAAAGACTGATATAATGTGTACACTCATCTTATTTATGTATAATAAAACTTGTCTAATATGTACTATTAGACTTGTTTAGTCAGTATATGGGCACATTTACTCAATTTGTATTGTTACACTCATTTAATCAATGTATGAACATACTCGTTTTATGTGTATTGCAAGACTTCTATAACATGGATATAATTGTCTAATGTCTATGAATAAACTCATGTAATACATATTCGTATACTTATCTAATCAATTTATGAATAAACTCGTCTAATCAGTACATGAGTAATTACTATTTTGTTTGATAAAATTTTGTAATATTAAAAATAAAAAATAACTGAGTTTATGTTATTTTTATTTAAGTGTCTAAATTTGATTGATCATTTTCACATATATTTCTAAATATATTTATTATTATTATGATTTCAATTAAAGTATTAAATATAATTAACATTATTCAAGAACTAAAATGATAAGTTATTTAAAAGAAAAATTAGGAAAAAATATTGTTTATAATATATTAAATAAAAAAAATGGATAAAAGAGTAAATATATTATTTTCGAAATAATATTATTTTAAAAAATAAAAGTAAAAGCTAACTATATTTTTCTAAAAGAAATAAATTGGGTAAAAGAGTAAATATATTATTTTTTCAGATAATATTATTTTAAATAATAAAGCTAAAAATAAAATATTTTAAAAATGTAAAACAAAAACAAATGGATAAAAGTGCAAATTAACTCTTTAGAAATAGAGTGATTAAATGTGTACACTCTTAGACCACGTAATTAGTGGATGAACAAACTTATTTAATGTGTATTAATACACTCGTCTAATCTATGTACGAACATATTTGTCTAATATATATATATTGTTAGGATCATTTAATCAATATATAGACAAACGTTTCTAATATATATTGCTAGACCCGTATAATAAGTGTATAGACAAAGTGTTCTAATATATATAAGTACTAATCAATGTATGAAATGACTCATTTAAATATTTTTTGTATACTTACCTAATGAGTGTATGAACAAACTTGTCTATTATATATTGTAAGACTCATCATATAATCAGTGTACGAATATATTTGTCTAATGGGTGTTGTTAGATTCATCTAATTAATGTATATTAATAGGTCTTTTGTGTATTTTTATACTCGTCTAATCAATGTATGAACAAATTTGGATTCTCTACTGGGTTTTCTATGATTTTTCTCTGTGTGCCTTCAAAAAACACTAATGGCCATTGATTTTAAAATTTTAAAATATATTACTTATATTTTTAAAGTACCAATATAATGTATTTTTAATGCTCAACAGAGGGCAACACCGACAAACTCAGTAGAAAATATGGACTCTATATGAACTTGCTTATTTAGTTTTTTTTGTTATATCTCTAATCAATGTATGAACAAACTTTTCAATACGTATTGCTAAACTTGTATATTTAGTGTAAGGACAAACTTGTCTAATATATATCATAAAACTCGTTTAATCAGTCCATAAACAAATTCATATACTTATATTAATAAACTCATCTAAATTGTATATGAAGAGACTCATTTAATGTATATTGTTAGACTCGTCTAATTAGTGCATGAACATTCTTGTATAATGTGCATTTTTAAACTCGTATATATTGTGTATGGACATACCCATGTAACTTGTATGGTTATACTCATGTATTCAATGTATGGATAAAGTCATCTAATGTGTATTTCTAGATTCGTATAGTTAATGTCTGGTTTAAGTGGTATAATCAATGAACGGAGTAACTCATTTAATGTTGTTTGAAATACTCATCTAATTAGATTACCAAAAAGCTTATCTAATGTGTTTTGTCATATTCATCTAATTAGTGTATGGACAAAATGATGGCGAAAACAACAACAAACAATATATCAGAGAATGCAGCAGATATAATTTCCCCTAACTTGCAAGAATCTATGAGGAGCAATAATCAAAGAGCAGCAATAATAAATCACCAAAAGCACAAATAAAGGCACCAAGATTTTTAACGTGAAAAACCCCTCAAATCAAGGGTAAAAATCACGAGTCGTCCAGACCAAAGAAATAGCTTCACTATGATCAACAAGAGTACAAAAGAGTCTAAATCAATAGCACAAATTAGTGCCAACACCCAACCAAATAACAAAGCAACAAAGCTTTCAAATAGAGAAGAACAAGAGAGGAAAACCTCTACAAATCACTGCTGCAGTGCGAAATTAATATCTCCCAACTCAGACCTCGTATCAAAGATCCGACCGGTCAGAATGAAGAGCAATGAGTTCCGAACCTGCTGTAAAAATTTCAGCCCGATCCAACGGTGAACGAATCCGCAGCGCCGAATTTACTGCGACAGCTCTATGAAAAACGTGAACAGAATTTTCCCTCTACCTCTCCCTCTATGTGTTAGGGCTTTCAGTGTATTCTGACTCTATTGTTCTGCCTCTCTCTTTATTTTATAGCCTCCTCTCCACTAGGTTTAAGTGAGACATGGGCTTCTCAAATTTTGGGCCTTTTCTCCACATAGGAAGGGAGCCCAATACCCAACAAATCTCCCCCTCACAACTATGTGGAGATAACCGCCAAACCGGCGATCTCACAACAAACTTCAAACTTCCCTCTTGGCAATGCTTTAGTCATCATATCAGCACCATTATCATCTGTATGAACCTTTTCCAACTCCAACAACTTAGCATCCAAAGCATCACGTATCCAATGATACCTCACATCAATATGTTTGGATCTAGAATGAAAAGTTGGATTCTTACCAAGATGGATAGCACTTTGGCTATCAACGAACAATGAATAGTTATCTTGCCTAAAACCAAGCTCCTGCAAGAATTTCTTCAACCATAACAACTCCTTGCATGCTTCAGTAATAGCAATGAACTTTGCCTCTTCAAAACACTCAGGTTCTCCACCGTCAGTCAAGGTTATGTACTCATCACAAGAATACCTTGTAGAAGGTTGTTTCTGTCTATTAGACCTCCTGAGTTGGACTTGAGGTGATTCAGGTATATCACCAAGATCATCATCAACATCATGTTCCTCTTGAGCATCATCAATTGGAACCTCTACTCCACTTCCAAACTGTTGATCATCAACATCACCATGTTGCTCATTGTCTTGAGCTTCCGTTTCAACATTCTCCAAATTGTGAGCGGGCAACCTCATCGGATTACCATCAGTGAGATTACTGTCTTTCTCGGGTGTGGTCTTCTCCACCTTATCAATGTCTTCAATGGTCTG
>Ga0214542_1006689_pt1 | contig 20761 bp, 8 predicted proteins | sample CNSS1metaG_FD_160096 | JGI IMG/M metagenome (GOLD analysis project Ga0214542, IMG submission 160096) | Root nodule microbial communities from cowpea collected in UCLA plant growth center, Los Angeles, California, USA - CNSS1 | ecosystem: Host-associated > Plants > Roots > Nodule | place: USA...
GCAAATAAACATAGATTAACATGTTGGCTTAAGTCAAGTCAACTATAGTCAACAAGTCAAACCTAGTCAAAGGTCAACAAGTCAACTAAAGTTGATTCAACTAAGTCAACTTAGGGAATCAAAAATAACAAACACAAATGAAAGGGATGAAGGATTAGTGAACTTCCCTTCTAAACATGCTTAGTCTTCTTAAGCATGTGCCTCCATCCTTGGTTGGGGTCAATCCTTCATCACAAGGCAAGGTGGATGCTCCTTCTAGATATTTCTAGACTTCCTAGTGGCCAAGGCATAGGCATGTGGTCATTCTTTCTAGATGTTTCTAGAAAGCTTTGCTCCTTCTTTTTCCTCCATATGTGCTCTCTAAAAGCCATCTAAATGCGCCACCTGTCCTTCCTTGTCCCACCTCTTAATGAACCTACAAAACAAGTTAAATTTGAATTAGCATGTTATTTTAGGTTATGCTAATCTTTGAGTCAACAAGTCAACCTAAGGTCAAGGTCAACAAGTCAACTTAAAATAGTCAACCAAGCCAACTTCATGGAATTCAAACTAAGGAAAATAAAAGCAAAACAAGGGCTCGAGGAACTCCCTTTCTTCTAAGCATGTGCCATGTACCGTCATCCTTGTTAAGGATCAAGCCTTCATCAAAAAGTGTTAGAATTGTACAGAAAAAAAAGACTAAACTAAACTAATTGTCGATAACCTATATATATTTCACGTGCATGTGTATCTAGCAAAGCATTGTCCTTCTTCTTATAAGTAACAAGAAACAACTCTTTTGGATTCATAGGAAGACCATGTTTTCACTCCTAATAAAAGTTATGCAATTAGTAAGATTATATCATCAGCCTTATAGAATGTTCAATAATGTAAGAAAATTTGGTATACATGTTAAAGAAAACTTACGAGTCTGAATGCAATCTCAAGGAGAGATGTGTGTGTTGTAGAGTGTAGTGCTCCATCTCTAACTGAAGCTATGTTTCTTTTATTCTGAGAGGATATGTATTTGGACTCTTTACTTTTCCAATGGTCATGCACCTAAGTCCAAGCATTTTCACCCATCCAACTAGGTTTCTTCATTTTGGTCCTAACTTTGGTGAGGATATCACAAAGACATTTTCTGACTTTTTCCTCGTACACCTTTTGAATATGCCACTCATACTCAAGTGCCTAAGTAATTTGGCACTACAAAAATAAAAAAATATAAAGTTATAAGTGCTATATAATATCATAATTAATAAAAAATATTTTTAATTACCTTAAAATATGTCCACCATTTAAGTTGAACATCTTCAGGGACCTCCTCATAATGATGGTATGGCCCCTGAATTGTGTCCTTTTTGCCTCACCAATTGCCTCATTGACATGGTGGTTAGGCGTCCATCTACAAAAAAAAAAAAAACAAAGACATTTTTTAGTATTAAGTACATCAATTAGAAAGAAAATTAAATAACATAGAAAACTTACCATTTACTAACGAGTGTAATAACGACCTTGCGATGTTCATCACGTTGCACCTCCTCAATAGGTAAATCATGGTCCAAAGGTGGTTCAACAGATGAGGAGTGGTCCATTGGGACATCAATTGGAGTCTGGAGGGGAGGAGGTGGGGTCTGGACTGTAGGACCTGGGATGGGAACTATTTGAGTTGGGGTAGACTGAATAATCTGACCAACTATAGTGGAAGACTGAAAAAGAGTAACAAGTGACACTCCAGAGTGTGGAGAATCATCTAAAAGTGTAGCATGTTTGCCTTTCGGGGTATAGAAGAATGAGAGAGCATTGGTTGTCTAGGAATGTAGGGGATAGAGGAATCAAACATCCAAGGTTCTTGATCTGTGGATGGTATAGAGGAATTAGGTATCCTAGGATGTCGATCTGTGGAGGGGTTAGAGAAATCAAATATTCTAGACCACGGGATGTAGAGGTTGTAAACGAATCATATATATATATATATAAATAAATAAACAGCATAACTATATTATTGAGAATGAAGTGTTAATTTAATTAGGATGTCATTATATGATACTAATACTATTTTGTTTGATATCTTTTATAAAATGTGAAAGAGCTCGAGTTTATACCAATCTTTTTATTATGGTAAAGACTAGGGTTGGTGAAGGTCATGGATCCACCCACTTGAAATCAATTGGTGTGAGAAGTAAAGAAGACTACTATGATCAAAAGATGGTTATGGTTGAGGAAGTCAACAGACCAAGAAAAAACCCTAAAAAGTGAGAGAAAATGGTGCAATAATGTCAGCCAACAAGCAAGAAAAAGTAGCTGAGGTAGCTAACACCAATTGGAGGAAAAGATGTGACAATGAAGTCCAAAGTGAGAAAGCTCTCCAGCATTTTTCAGCCCACACCAATTGGACCAATAAATAAACACAGACAAGTTTAATAATGATGCTTTCACATTGTCCATCAATATAATACATTACTATATATAATTCTCTCTATCTTCCCCACCTTCCATAAATCACACTATAAAAAGTAAGCAATTTTCCATTTGGGAAGAGTTCAATCCAGACCACTGGTGCTTCTAAATAGTTCTTTTAATATTCCTAAGTTTGAATACATTGTTTGCATCCACTAGCCACGAAAAATAACCATTGCATTGTGTAAAGAGATAATGCTCCTTTTGTGTTGGATCAAAAAGGACCTTCACAATGTGCCTAAACAGTAGTATCCATTCATTTTAAATCATAGCATAAAGGTGCAACTTGAAACTCTTGTTTTGTTTAGGGAACTGTTTTAAAGGTTCCATGCTCTTGCCAAAATGGCCTCAATAACTGAATCATGGGCCACATTCTGTATTCAGAGAATCAAATAATACGAAGGGTTCACATGATTACAAGAAAATGTACTATGAATATTTTTTTTTTCTTGCCATGTTTTTTTATGTTATGCATTTAGGCTCCAACTTTTTTCCAGTAGACCCAGCACCCAAGAAAATAAATTGCACTAAATGTATCCAATTAATATAATGCATCATTAAAACTGCTTAGGAAGATATAGGGTATGTGTGTTTCTTAGTAAACTGTTCTGCTTTTAAAAATAAACAACAAGGAAGACTTCTTTGATAAAAATAATTTTGTTATCACTGTTTTTAAGAAGTATCTCTTTCTCAATTTGAAAATAGAAAAACTAACATCTCTAATATTGTTCGGAAGAACTTCTCCCTATGTACTTTTTGGAAAGGAAAATAAGAAAAAAATAATAGAAGACTTCTTAAATTAAAGCTAACTTGTGTATAAGTTAATTTTTAAAGTTATTTCATATAAGTACTTTTTTTTTTATAATTTTGTATAGGTATATGTCGTTCGGTCTTGTTATTAATAAAATGATTGTGATGATCACTTTGCATTGTCATCATTGATGCGTTTATCTTTGTTTTTTTAATATTTAATATACAAAAATGATGTTTTTAATAAAGGGAATTACGGTTCCCATATCTTTTTTCTATGTCGTTTTAGTGTTGTCCAAATTCTGTCTTGTGCTTAAGTGACTATCGCAACTTTTTCTTTTCCATCAAACACCATCTAATTTACACCCATTTTTTTCACTTAATAATATTGAACTCAATTTACAACATCAAATCAACGAAAGCAAACGACAAAACACGATTATTTGTTGGTGTCAGGAGTTGACGCCAAAGTGTCTTAAGGCACGGCCATTTTAGCTGTTCATGTTCTGGTTTGCCATTACAACACATGCAAAAGTAAGATCCACTGAGATTAGCAACAAACAAGCATGAATACAAAACATGTTCCATTTGAAGATTGATTCACCTAAGATAGTGGACGACGAGGTTGATGAATCCATTCTTCTCGTTCTCGTTGCACCAAACGAAACATGAATCAGATTTCAATTTTACAAAAATGGAAAAGAAAACGAAACTGAAAGAGATTGAGAGCGGAGGATTTAACTTTTAGTTTCTACTGCTCATATTCTTCCTCGTACTCTAACATGAATCCCCAAAAACTAGTTTTTGAAAATTGTTCTATAAGATCACTTTTAAAGGAAAAACGCGATCAATCACACGCCTTTTAGCTGCAAAAATTTATCTACATTCTGAGCAACAACCACGCTTTCAAACCGAAAATACATAGCATTCAAATGTTATAAATTATAACTTTAGAAATGAACTTGGGACTAGTTAAATTATAACTTTAAATTCATTTTTATTCCTCGTAGTTTCGTAAATGTACTCTTTTGTTCCAGTAAGATTTTACATGGAGTAAATTTGATTTACTCTTAATATATATATCATCTGTAAGTTAGAATAATGTCAAGTAATATTCACTCAAGATATTAATAGTAAACTTTAACAACAAACCTCGACACATTTAACACCAAACCTCAATACATAATTTAACAAAAACTTCAATATTTATCATGACAGATATGTTAACATTTTCTGCTAAAAAGATTTCATAATATGTCAATGATAGATCTAAATTGCTTAATTTGGAAAAATTGAACAACCAAATTATCAATTAAAATTTTATACAGACCAAAATTACACAAACGCTAAATTATGGGGATAAAAAGTGGATTTAGGCTTAAATTATACTACATGAAACCAACCCTTCAAGCTGCAACACAACCATTAATTGGTCATTGCATAACACTGGAAGCAATTTTCAGCAAAAGTGTGATGATTATATAATGAATTTTCTTTAAAAGAAACAGAGATAATGAGAGTTCAAACTTTTCTATGAAAATTTGTTCCTACTTTCTTACCACAAATGTTTATATTCTCAAAGCAATGATTCTGATAAACTTGGATGCTCCAAGTACAATTGCAAACACAGAGGTTCACTACTCATTGATTTGATAGGGGTTATAAGTGGAGGCTGCTGCCACTGTTTTGTGTCAGTTGGGATCCACAACTCTGCTTCTTTGCTTGTACCAGTCTCCGGTAGGGATCGAAAATAAGCAGTAATCTCCCACCTGCAATCTGTTTAGAGGAAACGAAAGAAAAAGTTTAAACCTATTTGTTTCAGTTTACACACACCAAAGAAAATTTTCAGCATTAGCTTTACAAATGTATCAAAGAAATCACAAACCACACCCACTTGATTCAAAACTAGCAATCTCTAGTATGTGAATATCTAAAATTGATGATAAGATATTGCACAATGAGGAGATGATTTGGTGAATATGCACACACACGTGGAACTTGTTCATACAGGAATTCTTTATTTTACAAGAAAAAGAGCACATCATTATTAAGTGAAAAAATAAAAGGCTGAATTGCATTTCTGATCCCTGTTTTATCATTAATGTCCAATTTTGGCTATCAATAATCTCTTGCAACTAAAAATTGGCATTTTAGAAGTGATAGCGGTTTAAAAATAGTAAGACTCGATTACTTTAATATTAAAAGGTTTTAGTATAAATAGTTTTGTTATGAACGAGTTTCATTATTTTAAAATACCATCTCTCTAGAAACTACTTTTTTAAAGTTCTCTGACTTCTATCTAGGAGTTCTAGTTCTCTGTTCACTTAATTGAAGATCTGAGACCGTAGAAGCGATCCTTGCAGCGAGCTCTTCAATTTGAACCAATCAATTTCTCCGTCAGTGTAAGTTGAGTTTTAACCCTTTTTTTGGTTTATTTTTGTTTTCTGTTGCAAGTGAGTTTTCGTCCACTTGCATGTGTTTTTTTAATCATCAGTATGAGTCTCTACTAATCAATGATCATAACAATGGGCCTTGATCATTCTTTTGATGTTTTTATGTGTAGATAGAGCATCCTGTGTGGTTTGCAGTTCATAGAGTTGTTTGGGTGGTCTTGTGAATTGCTTGGTTAGGTAAGAGAAGCTAGTTATGGTTTGTGTGTGTGAGTTTGATAAAGATTGATATTTTGCATATGTATTGTTGATTGAGATTGGCGATGATTATTGTAGTATAGATGATTTTAGTGTATGAATTTCTTAATAAATTATGTATGTTTGGTTGTCTAATTTTGTGGTAATTGGGGAAATGTAGAACCTGAGTCATTAATCAAATTGGTACCAACTCCTATGATTTAAAATTTTTTTTAGACAAATACCTAAAAGAGGAATACCAACTTGAGTTATGAAAAAGGTCTAGATTGCCCAAAAACCATAAATTGCATTTGCTGATATTTGATATGGCGTTGAGTGACAGGTTCTATCGCTGAGCGCCACATTTTGCAAGCTTATTGGTGTTGAGTGTTTGCTAGGTGGTGTTGAGCATTAGTTACCACTGCATGTCTGGGAGCATTTTGGTTCCAAGGCACTAATTGGGAGCATTTTGGTTCCAAGGCACTAATTGGTGGCATGATGGTGTTGAGCACCAGTATTTACTAGGCAAATGGCGTTGAGCATTAACACTGAGCGCCACATGCCCTGTTTTGCCTGCTTTTCATTGTTTGGCTGTTTGTGGTTGATGTAAAGCATGTTTATGGTTTCCATTATGATAAGTTGAAGAGAATATGATAGAGGACTATCTTTATCTTCAGAATCCATACATGAAGAACTGAAAGAAGAACCTGGAAGGGAATCATGGCAATTCAAAGGACCTATGACAAGGTCAAAGAGTCAAAATATGGAAGAATGGATATCTTCAAGTTCATGATGATACAAGAAACTGAAAAACCTCATAACATGATGAGAGACCTCTAGCTAAGGGACCAACCACTAAAGCCACGGCTAGGAGGATACAAGAAAAATGGACCTCCTTTGAGCATGCAAGGCCCAAGATGAAGTTCACATGGCCAAGGAGGATGTGAAGACCTAAGCTAGGACTCTTTATTTGTAAATACTAGATTAGGATTTAATTTTGGATTTTCTATTATGGGCCCAATAGAATAGGGTTTTCTTTAGGCCATGAATTGGGCCTTGGAAATGTTTTGGACCAAAAAGGAGTTGGCCCTACCTTTGTAGGCCTTGTGGAGCGCTCCATCAAAGGATATAGATCCTTCTTGCGTAAGCTTGGACACCAAACTCCACCTTGGAGCGCCTTGATGCATGCTCATGTGACTTGCTTAGTTGGAAAGTCACACTTCCTCGTGCTCTCTTTTTGGCTCCAATTACCACATTCTATATCCTTTTCCCCTCCATTTTTCTAGACCACCTAACTCTCTTTATCTCCTATAAATAGAGAGCTTAGGACCGTGTAAAAGTCATTCATGAATATAGTAAAGAAACTTTTTTAAGATTACTCCAGACACCTCTCCTTTTGTGAATCAAACTAGGCTAGAGTTCACCTTGTGGTTTCCTAACCTCACTTGAGAGCATCCTTCAAACACCATAGCCAAACATCTTCCTCGTTATTAATTGGATTAGAGTTAGACTGATGAAGAACCTGCATTTCTTAATTAGGTTTTAAGGGATTTGATAGTTACAGAAGTTACTGGTAGACAAAATCATGTTATTCATATCATAGTAGAGAGACCAAATGTGGCATTAAGCCAAAGGGAAATCAAGGAGAAGTCAAAAGGGTCGCAGAACTCTTTGCAGCAAACATAATTACACTCGCATTTACCGGGAGGCAGCACTTTAGAAAGAGAGTCTGAGTTTGACAGTTTTATCAGAAATGACCTGAGAGAGATCTCAAGATCAACCTCTTCCACCTCTGAACCATAAGCTTGGTTCATTGCAAGCTTGAATACAAATTTCTCCAATGGAATGTTGTCAGCATTGAAGAAAATAACAGCTACTCTCTCCACCATTCCCTATTAAATGTAAGGTAAGGCAATCAGCATGCCGAAACAAAGCAGTTACAAGCAAGCTTGGATGTAACAGGATAGCGCGTGTTTGTATGGGACAGTAGACCTCAAGTGAAGCATTAACTTATTTAAATCTTCCGAAAAAGAATTAGTCTACAACACACGTATGTCTCGGAGAAATCACTAGTAATTATTTAATGATACCTGTTGAAAACAATAACTACAAAGGAGTATGTTGTGACTAGTACACACAACACAACATCATCACATATTACATGGTTATACGTTGACATGACACAGCTAGCAACCAATATTTGATCATTGAAATCCAATGCCAGCAAACAACTACTTATAGAATATAAGGTTGAGTGCATAAAACAAGAAAACAATTGAAATTACCAAACAAGACCAACCTTTTGTACAAAGGGTAGAAGCCCAGTAACAGTAGCATGTATGTAATATCTAAGCTGAGGATGGCGAGCCCTTTGAATCACCACATTCCTATACCTTCTCCGTTGGAAAGCACCTTTTGCACACCCAAAACTCAAATAATGAAAAGTAATTCCAATTAATTTAGTTGCCAATAACTACAACAAAAATTCAGAATGAATTTTACAATCAATATTTTTTTTTCTTCTTGCCACAAACCAAAGGGAAAGAGCGTATGAATAACCAACTAACCAGAAGGATAAACCCCTTTGAGAAAAACAACAGCGGTAATAGCCACTTCTAAAAATTCAACCAAAACCCTAGCTATTTGGCCTGCAAATTTCCCACAGAACAATGGTAACCCCAGACCTATTTAAATTGATGCAAAATTAAAACTTTTATTGGTTAATTTCAAACCTTCTGGAGTTTGATTCTGCCTTCGTTCCATCTTCAAATTCAGTTCCCCAACACACTCCAACTGAAGGAAACAAACTAACCCTTTTCCTATTAGACCATGAAAGTTATTGAAAATTACAAATTTACCATTAATTCGACCCGACTTTGATTCGGATCTTACCAACGCTTAGTGGATCGGTTTTATGAACCGAATATTCGTCTTCCTTCATCTACACTCTAAAATTCTTCTTGACTGAGTCACTACCCCCAACGACGAAATTTTGATTTTCCATTGACACTGGAAATGGCAGGTGAGATTTTGATTTGCTCTCACCACATTTTGCGAGAGAGATAGCCTTTGGATTTGGATTTTGGCTTAATCATTTCAATGGATTTTGATATTGGGTTCCAAAAGGGAAAAGCAACGAAAAGAAGGGAGGAGGAAGAGGGAGAGCATGCGTGGTGGTTTTGGGCGACATTGGACGGAGCCCTCGAATGCAGTATCACGCTCTTTCACTCGCCAATCAGGTTTTTTTTTTCATTTATCCAATTTCCTGTAGTAATTTAATTTAGTTTAATTTGATTTGATTATCTATTTTTTTCATTATTTTTTTTTTTTATTCTGCTGCCGAATTCATGGAAGTATTTTTAGTTAGTTGTAAGTTTGCCAGAACCTGGATCATGTTAGTAGTGCCTTTTGAATAATTCTTCTGATTTCAAGTTTGGATTGGAGAAAAGAATGGTGTTGATTTATAATGTTTAGGGAGTTGGATCATAGGTACCAAAATTCTGACGGTTTCTGCAACATGATTCTTAAATTCAGTGCAGACTTTTTCATATCATGTGTTTTAAGTTTTGTGTAATCAATTGAGAGCTCCTTACCTGGTAGCTTCTGCTATTAGATGTTCTGAGACCCAGATGATGCTCATAATTTCACTTTTTTCTCTGTAACTTAATGTTTGGTTAAGGATGGTGTAATCTTTACTCTTGGGGATTCATTTAACCATAGTGGTTAAGTCGTTATTTGTTATCTGAAAGCTCATTGGTTTAGTCATGTAGTACCGATATTGTTAAATGACCTTTCTTTCATATATAGGAATGAGGATTAGGTATATATTCACACTATTTAGTCATGATTCATAAGTTACTTAAAATGTTTAAACTTTTCAAACACTTATTTATTTTAGTTGTTAGTTGATTCACTGCCTTTTCTATATGGCATTGCAGGCTTCCCTGGAGGTTGACATAGTTGCATATGGAGGTATCGTTTCTAATTTCAAGCTTTTTATAATGAATCATTAGAGATTGATTTAATTATATGCTAAATTTCTTGAGCATAATGAGTACATTTTATTGTTTAATAACTTTGTAACAGGTTCAGAGCCCCATACTGCACTTCTTGCCAACCCATCTATTCATTTTCACATAATGGTATCAATGTTGCCTAGATCTAATCTTTTCTGGGAAAGTTATCCTCGTATTTTACTTAATTTGATCTAGAGTGGAACTTTATCAAATTTTCAGAAGCAGTGGTTTACAGCCAGTCAACGCTTACCAAAGATACTTCAGCCCATAATGCTTTTGTTGAAGCCGATAGTTCAATTTCTCATGCTTCTCTGGTTCCTTTGTGTAAAAATACCATCTCCTGATGTTTTTATTGTCCAGGTTAGCCTTTTAAGTTTTCTTCATATTTTGGCTTCCTTGACAGATTCAATACTCCTTGTTCTTACTAAGTTAGACATAATATTGGAAAACTTATACCTTAAAAGTTGATTGTTGTCTTGGATCTTAGCCTTTGTTTTAGAAGCATCCTTATAGGTCAGTTTGGACTACTAGAGAAATTCTGATGTGCCAAACTTCACTACGCTTCTTTCATATATGATGTTGGGACTCAACACTTTGAAGGATATTTTATTAAATGTGTAATGATTCATTGATAAACAAAGCAAAATGACCAGAAATGGAAGCAAGTTTGATCTTGTATCTTTTTGCATCACTTATCTCACTCCTTTGTTTGTGCAGAATCCTCCTTCAGTTCCAACCCTTGTGGCCGTAAAATGGGCTAGCTGGTTGAGAAAATCATCTTTTGTTATAGATTGGCATAATTTTGGGTATACTCTACTTGCACTGTCATTGGGAAGAAATAGTCATTTTGTCTCCTTATATAAATGGTACTACTGTAGCGTCTTCTTAATTTTACGTGAGAAATTTTTATTGGTGATATGGCTTTGCTTTTTCAAGGTTGATGCTAATGTGATTTTTTTCTTGGCTCCAATTAGGTTTGAAAAGCATTATGGAAAAATGGCAGATGCTTCTCTTTGTGTAACAAAAGCAATGCAGCATGAATTGGCTCAAAACTGGGGAATAAAGTAAGAGAGTCGACTCAAAGTTGAAATATATTGTTTAACATAAAACTGCTGCTGTAATCTGCGGAGAAATCTGATGTATATATCTTAATTCTTAATTTTATAGTGCTACAGTTTTGTATGATCAGCCTCCGGACATCTTTCATGCAGCTTCGTTGGAGGAGAGGCATAAGGTAACTCTGGTTATTATTATTTATCAAGCATCCTTAGAGATTTTCATATATAATATAGACAATCTACAGTTATTTTGCAGATTAAATGAGGACCTATTTCAGCCTCTCGGTGTCAGAGATTGTGTTAGTAATGGTAAGATTGCTTTTATAATCTAGACATATATCAATCTTAGTCGTTAGCACATTTTTTGTTTATATGCTTGCTTCTTACAGGAACTTCCTTGATAGCTAGCCGTTGCCAAAACGAGAGCCTGTTTACAAATGAGGTTGGATTAAGCATATATTTGAAGCCTAATCGACCAGCACTTGTTGTAAGCAGTACGAGCTGGTAAGTTTATCATAGTATGATTTGCCTCCTTTTCTAACATGAACACAGCTTGTATTCATGTTCTGATTCTCAGCAGTTTTTGTTTTTTCTTTAGTGAAAACCTGGGTACAAGACAACATTTTATCCGTTTAAAATAGCACTTTCTTTTTTCCTGCATCTTATAAAGTTTGTTAGATGGGGACCTTCAGTGAGAAAAATGAAGCAAAATATAAAAAATATAAAGCCATGGAAAACCTCCATTGACTAGGATAATCTTGACTTGTACTAGCCAAACTTGAGTGCTTTATTTCTTAGACTTGTGCAACTTTCAGGACACCTGATGAAGATTTTGGTATTCTCTTGGAAGCTGCTGTAATGTATGATAGACGCGTTGCTGCCATATTGGGTGAAGATGATTCAGTAGATGAGGAGGTCGTGTGGAAAGAAATATCTGATGGAAAACAATGTTCATATCCCAGATTGCTATTCATCATAACTGGTATAAATATTGTTTTTTCATTCTGAAGTACTGGAAATCATATGGAATTTTCTGATGTGGGATCTTCGTTGATAAAGGCAAAGGTCCGGAAAAAGAAAAGTATGAAGCAAAAATAAAGAGATTAAAACTTAAACGTGTGGCATTTCGTACTATGTGGCTTTCAGCTGATGATTATCCATTACTACTAGGTATTGTGTTCCTTGTTTTAGAAGTGATCGTGTACAGTGGTGAAATTCTTCATTTAACATTTTTTGGTCATTTCAGGATCAGCTGATCTAGGTGTTTGTCTTCATACTTCATCATCAGGATTAGACCTTCCAATGAAGGTATCCGTTATTATATGTCGGTGTACAAAGCAAATGTCTTTTCATGGTTATACTGAAATCCTCCCTGTAATAATCTGCTGTTTTGAATCATTTAAGACATTGCACTCATAAGCATCTAGGGCATGAAAACTTTGATCAATGTTATGTTGATTAAATGGGTTTTCCTATAAAATTATTGAAATTCTTGAATTACATCAGCATTCGTATTAAATTATGTGCTTCATTGAATATATATATCCATCTCTCCAGTCTAATATTAGTTCTGTGTCATATAAAAAGATGATGTTATGTGTTAGTTCTTCTATACATGTTCTGGCTAATTTAATTCATTTTGACTGAGTGGGCTATAACTGCCTATATTTCTTGAGGTTTTTGAGTTTGCCATTTTCAGTTAATTATGTACCACGAGATAGGTTCAATATGGATCCTTCTTTGAATCTCTAATGTTTCTTTATGTGTGATATTAAATACTAGCTCTTCCTCTTAATTTAATGTCTAGAACTCTGTATTGGAAATTGGATATTTTCATACCTAAACCATAGGCTTTTTAAGAGGATGTCAGTTTTACGTCGAGTATGTCGCATTTTGTAAGGTTTATAAAAACAACTATTGAATCTTATTAAATATTTTGTTTATTTTTAGATTTTTTTTTTTTTAACTGTACCAGGTTGTGGATATGTTTGGCTGTGGACTGCCAGTTTGTGCGGTTTCGTACTCTTGGTAAGCTAATACTTCCTTGAAAATTGTCTGTGACTTCTTCTGAAGTCCAAAAAAATTGTTCTTTTCATTTGAGTCAAAGCTGTTACCTTCTTGAAGCATTAAAGAACTGGTTAGAGTTGACAAAAATGGCCTTCTCTTCTCTTCTTCATCAGAGCTAGCTGATGAACTTCTGGTATGTCTGTTAATGATTACAAGCTTCAACTTTCTTATCTGAATGTGGATTACACAGTTTAGATTGTTGTCGGTTAAAAACTTTTGTCTTATAATGTATACAATCTAAATGTCTAGTCTTGATCGTACTAATTTGGTGTCCTGAATCTACACAGCTTCTCTTCAAGGGATTTCCTGATGACTGTGATCCATTGAAGGTCCTCAAATATGGTGCATTGGAAACTGGTTCTTCAGCTAGGTGGACTACTGAATGGGAAGAACATGCAAAACCACTGATAACTGAGGCAAGTTCATTCTACTAGGCTACGGCACATTGTCATTATCAAGTCATCCATTCTCGTTGTAGTTTACTATTTGGGTCTTAGTGATCAATTACGGTTTTATTGGAATAGACAGAATCTTCAGACTCCGTTTTCTATGCACATCTACCTGTAGATATTTGTTTCATTATTTTAGGGATTTGAAATCTGTAATTGTTTAGTTAACTTTTTCAAATAGCAGATTATCTCCGAATTTTTAGACCTAGATCCCATGCATACCACCATGTATACCACCATCTGTAATCAATTTGGGGAAAGATACAAACAATATTTTTCTACTTGTCTTGATACATGCGGTTTATCAATTGGTCTTACTCTTGAGAACTTTTAAAATATGTGCGTATGAATTTGCAGGTTTTGTCAAGATTTTGACACGGTTGATTCTTAGAAGACATCTTTAACTTCTCTAACAGCAAAATGGATAAGCTGCTGGCCTAATACAAGGAGAGTTGCGTAGTGCGATTTGCATCTACCTGTTGCATGCAGATTTCGTGGAGTTTTTTGGCAATGCCCAAGTCGGAATCACCTTGTACAGAATAGCTATGCAGCAGGGTTTCCAACATATGTCTGTTGACTTTCTGTCTATGAAGTTTCAAATAGGTGTTCTATGTAAAAATTGGCATCATGATTTAGGATTTCATTTCCTTTGAACATCGTATGTTGCCATGAAAAAGTGAGGTTATTATACTAGAGCTTCTGGATTAGATTTTTTGTGAACTTGAGTTCAATCTTCGTAGCATGCTAGTTATATAAGCTTAGGACAGCTATTCCAAAATCTAATTTACAAAGGGGGAAGCTAAGATGCGAAATTGAAACATAAAATATGAAGTTATGATAACAAAGAAAGAGAGAAAGAATGACCATTTGCAGTGTAACATGCAACATTAAAATTGAAAAACTACAATTAATATCATGTAACATTAAGATTGAGAAATATGAACAAAACCTAGGAAAAGGGAAAAGGGAAAAGAAATTACTGTATATTTCTATCTAAGAGAACTTATTGACACATCAAAGCCTGTCCTCGAACTCGGAGAGAGGTGTGATTTGTTCCTTCAAGCCTTTCTTCCTTCTTATCTCTGCAACACGAGCAAAGCAGCAGGAGTGCCAGGTTGTAGTGGATCTGATGACACCATATCCCAATGGTCAAATACTAACTGGGGGAAAGCCTACCCCCCTGTTTGAGCCCTTAGTGATTCGTTGAATTTAAATGACTCAATAACAGGCAAATATGCCTTGACATTGTAAAGTGGGGTGCCTGGCCTCTGGATTTCCTCAAACACATGCCCTCTTTTTTGATTAAGAACACTGCGCCAAGGACCTGTTCAGGTGTCTGTATTTCCACCAGAAGTCTTGGTTTTGCTGTCAGTGTGGCTGCATAGAAGACCCTTCTAGCTGTTGGAATGATCTGGCCGCCTCCTCTGTGAATAGCATCAGCATGAAGAACCACATCACAAATCTCGAAGCAGACCCCTCGCTTGTTCTCATCAGCCATTGGACCTCCTTTTGATGCTAACTCAAACCCAGCAACAACTGAGTCTTTGATTTCACTGAGGTACTGTACGCCCTTGCAAGTATCTACCACCATGTTGGGTCCTTTACCCTCAGGGCCAAAACACCATATTTTCCTGGCCAGATCCTTGTCCCGACCAAACTCTTCTGACAATATTTTAGACCTATTTTTTGGGTCAACCCCTGGTCCTATCTTTTCATCATCGATAGCCTTTGCTAGTCCATCTTCCATAGGCCTTGCTTCCATGTATAGGCGGTTGTGTTTGTTTGGTGACTTGCTCATCACTGTACGGCAAGATCCCTCAAACACAGTCTCGCGAAAAGAGACAATAGGATCAGATATTGAAACCTCCGCTCCATTCATAAAATCGACCTGTAAGTCCTTCAAGCAGATTTCTAGATGAACCTCACCAGCAGCAACTATTATATGCTCTCCTGTCTCTGACATTGTGCACACCACCATAGGATCTGACTTAGCTAAACGTTTTAGACCTTCTTGTAGCTTAGGAAGATCTGACGGAACCCTGCTTGTAACAGCACCACGGGTGACACAGAAAACTTCATAGCTCGAATGGGGTGTGCATCAACTTCCTTCTCATTGGTCAATGTAGCATTTTTGGTTATGAATTGATCCAAACCCACCATAGCTACTTGTTGCCACAAGGCACATCCTCAACAGTTTCCTGTTTCTTTCCCATCCAAATTACAGTTCGCTGAACACTTTTAACATACAAGTCCTTTTTATCTCCTGGGACATAGTTTGGTCCCATGATTCTGACTTTCAAACCAGTTGAAACCCTGCCAGAGAAAACTCGTCCAAAAGCATAAAACCTACCCCTATCAGATAGCAGAAGCATAAGGATCATCCAGGGGACCATTGTACAAATTCTGAACGTGATACTGCTGAGCACGGGCAGGAGAGGGAAGGTGATATATCATCATCTCCAGAAGGGCACTACTTGCCGGTAGCCAACTGCATAACACGTTTCATCGAAGTCTTTCCTGTCAAATCATTTTCCTCTGACTTCATGTTTACCCCAAGCTTTTGCAACTTAGGCCACAGCTCATCCCTCTTGTCGCTCATGCAAAGCTCAATAATATGTTTGATCGGTTCATAACATAACATAACAAAGCCACGCTTACAGGTAGCAGTCTCGGTGTGTTTGTTGGTCCACTTTTTGGTGGCAGAATCAAAGAAATTCGAACCCCAAAGCCTACTCATCATCTTTGCCTCGTCAATTCCAAACTTTGAAGCATACATCTTGGCGAAGTTGGTGAGGGTAAAACCCCATCCATGCAAACCAGCAGAGAAAGCAACCGTTCCCTTCTCCGGGTATACTTGAATATCACCAAGTAGAGCATCTTCATATGTTGCCATGATCACATTTTCACTCTCAACAACCCTCTGAAATGTAAGGTATGCCTCCTCTGGATCAAGGTTGAGCTCGAGGAAGCATCTATCCATCTTGTTAACTGCCAAAACAGGCTTAACCCTTTCTCCAAGAGCTTGTCTTAGCACAGTTTCTGTCTGTACGCATACACCCTCAACACAATCCACCACCACAAGTGCTCCATCGGTGATGCGAAGCGCAGCCGTTACCTCAGATGAGAAGTCCACATGCCCCGGTGATTCAATGAGATTCATAAGGAACTCATTCCCTTCACGCTCTCCCTTGAACTTCTTCAAATCACCCTCTGCCATTTCATAGTAAAGAGAGATACTAGTTGACTTGATAGTGATACCTCTCTCAGCTTCATCTTGACGGGTATCTGTCATCCTCACATCTCCTGCAACCTCTTGTGCTATGATTCCAGCAGCAGCCACAAGAGAATCAGTCAGTGTGGATTTTCCTGCATTCCAGAACCTAATTAATGCAGTGTTTAAGGAGAATGTGAAAATCTTTTCTGTTTTAAACCCCGTGACAAAGAAGATACAGAGGCTAATCAACGAAAACTTTGCTCAACAATGTCAACCATTAAAAGCTAGGGAGAGGGACTTAACATCAACGCAAAAAACTAGAACAACGTACCATGATCTACGTGAGCAATAACAGACATGTTCCTAATGTTGTGATTGCGGTCCATAATCCGCCGAAGTTGATCAACTGTGAACTTCACCTGTACATGATTATCCAGTTTAGTAGTTCAAATCATCCCTTCAGAGAAAAAGAAAAAGGGAAAATAATGCTAACTCACCATCTTAACAGGTTCTTAATCCTCTCAAACACGAGCTGATTGTGAAAAGATCAATGATGATGATCAATGAACGCATAAATAAAATGTTTAGTATCAAACAGAAATTTAAAAAACAAATGCCATATAGAAAGTTACAAAACCACTTGATGATTGAAAATATCATATTGATTAACTTTGGATAATATCAGAGCAGAAGTTACCTTTTACTGGGAGAGAAACAGCGGGAAAAAGGGCTCGAGAAGATGGTGGTAGTTTGAGTCTAAGACCAACAGATGAGATTTACAGAAGATCCTGATTGCGTAAAAACCATATTCAATAAATGTTTAATTAAGTTAATCATAAAAAATCATCATCCTATCATCTTTATAACCAAAATGGCAATCATAAAGGTTTGTTTAATTAATTATATATTTAATATGTGTTTTTGTTTTCCATTGAAAGCCGTCCAAAAGCACGTTTAAATACAAACATGCATATCAGAACGTGTATTCACTACACATAATGTAAATACAAACATTGTCTTAATCAATAATTTGCTGTTCAAATCTTTGACTAGAATTGAGTTGGATAACCTTAGTATCTTATGGTAGAGTGATCCATTCAGAAAGTTTCTTGGAGTTTTGTGCAAGAACACTGACTTATATAAATATTGGTGAAACAAACTAAATTATTTTCTGACTTTGACTACGGACTATCTGGAGGAGACTCAAAGATATTTGTATAGTCTGCTTTGCTCCAAGTACAAAATGAATTATTGCATCTTTTTTGTTGGGCGAAAAATAGACAAACGATAAAACTCATTTCATGAGAAAATGAAAAGGAGAGTAAATTTAAAAAGTTGCTGCTTATAAAATGAAGAAGGATTAATTATAATAAAACAAATATTCTTATAAAAGTGTGTTTGTCGAATTGTTAAAAGATTTTGTTATCATTTAATTGTCGTTTCAAAGTTTAAGTTATTATAAATTATATTGTTGTGTTAGGGAGGATTTGTTCAGGAATCAGTTTGATTTGTTTGTCGAAGTTTAAATTTTCACATGAGAGTAAATCTATAACATTACGTTGTTGTGAGTTTGATGAAACACTGATAACATAATTTAAATTAAATGACACTTACAACTCTTCTACTCTTAAAATAACATGTATTCTTTCAATTTTTAAATGTATTTATTTTCTTGTACTTTTGATCAATGTCATTTATTCTTTTGTGTTTTTTATTTTAGTTGAATGGAATTCATTTCTTTCATTATATTTATAATTGTAAAAGAGTTTTTTTTTTTTTAATTTTCATAACTTCTGTTTAAGTTTTAACAATATGATGTTTTAATTTTTAAATAAATTAAGAAAAATGGTATCATCCATATGTCGATTTGAAAATTATAGAGGATATAAATGCTATTTATTTTTAGAAAAAGATTAAGAAAATAAATATTTATTTTTGTAACTCTTTTTTTCTTCAATTATCTATTTTGATTTTTTTTAATGGTGTGATATGATAATTTAAAAATATTAAAATGAAGAGTTAAAAATAAATAAAGAAGGTAGGTCAAAATATTGTTTGTTTTTGCTTATATGTATGTTTATTTTAGAATAGATCTTTCAAAAAGTTTTAATATCGTATAATTCAAAATATATCTTTTTAATAAGATAATATATTTTAGATTGTACATTTTCAAAATACTAAAATATTTATGGTTAACAACTTACCGATATTAAAATTGAAAATCCTAAACCAAACAATAACAAAATCTTCGATGCAAACTACCATCAGTACCGAGCACACCACAACCTTAACAAATGTAAAAATACACTCCAACGCCTACATAATCAGGGTTTAATTGATTTAATTCCAGAAGAGTAAATTTTAAATTTTAAAATTTAGAGGGCTACATATTTAAATTATGGGAGTGTAAGAAGAAATATCCATCATAGCCCCGTGATAAAAATAATATGACTATTGCTTCCTGCACCCTTTCATATTTCATCCGGAACTGAAACTTATTTTCTGGAAGGAAAATGATATTTTAACCCACTTTTTTTGATCCACTTTTAACCCATTGCTTTAATCACCATTAGATCATCTTTTTTTATTCTTTTTAGTGATGTAATGTATGATCTAATGGTGATTGAAGTGGTGGGTTAAAAGTGGGTCAAAAAAAATGGATTAAAGTATCATTGTCCTTTCTGGAATACCATAAAAAGCTCAGAATTTTTTTTTTCCGAAAAACAATCATCCCCTCTTATTACGGAAACTGTTTTATGGAGTAGAGGGATAAATTTGATGGGTGGAAGAAGCAACAGCCAAATAATTTCCCCCAATCAAAACTGATCTAAGCCAAATTAATCTGAATTAATTTATTTTGTTTGGGCCAAAACCTAATCTAAATTATAACAGGTCAGATCTCTTCCCCCAATCAGATACTTTATATAATATAACATATTTATTTGGTTACCCTGATAATTATCTTAAATGAGATATTTAAGCATGAAACTAAAAGAAACTAATGGTATAAAAATGTAAAAGAACTTGTCTTACAGATCGTTAATGACATATTCGTATTTAAAATAATTAAAATATGAAAATACAAATCGTTGTTTAAACATAATGTTTAAATAATTTGTACCATCATAATTTTGAAAAAACGTCCTGATACTAAATTCAACCTTTATGTTAAAATTAACTTAGGCCGGGAGGTTGTGTACTATCATAACAAACTATATAATATATTGATCGACCTCAATTATAGGAAAGGATTTTATATTTTCGATGTTAAAGAAAAAGATAACATGATTATATCTTTAAGTAAAATAACCTAAATTATCTTTTCAGGATTTCATACCTTTCGTATATTAACAAATTCAAGGAGATATAAGTTGTTCAATCTATAACTGTAATGCACCATTTAATTTAATACAAAAAATTAAAGGAAACGTCACACAGAGATAATCAACAATGCAGTCTTAGGGTTCATAACATCACCCCTACAAAACCAGGCACACACAATGCCAACAAAAGCAGGATAACCGTTTAACTAAGAGTTTTCAATCCAAAGACAACGAGTACAGGGCCATAGCCTTAAAGAAGACATGAAGAAGAGAAGTGTAAGATCCAGTCCAGACGGCTAAGCGGTGGAATCACCATTCCCTTGTTGACCACGAGAACTTCGCCCATCTGCTCCCATCAACCAAGTCGATGATCATCGCAAGAAAGAACAGCCACATACATCACAACCATGCAAACAAACGGGTAAGCTAGAGCCAACAACATATTCATCATGCAGTCAAATATATTTTCATCATCCCATATCCATATAATCAACCAAACATGTTATGACTCTCATTCAATACACTACGACTCGACTTGACTCATCCGGATACGTATAACTTAGTCGGATTCAGCGGATGCTTGCACTTGTGGTGGATATCCCTGCTCGACTCTGAGCTGCTCATCTCCGAGCTATGTATTACAAGTGTTACAATGAATTAAATCTCCCTCACCACAAGGTTAGCCCTTAATGAATTTCGGGCCTCCTGCTACTCTCACCACAGGAGTCAGTTTGCTCTAAGTGAGACTAACTGGCCCCTTAGAGTGTCAGGATGCAGTCCTTACCTTGAATCCTTACCTAGTTATACAGATGGGGCAC
>Ga0214542_1006692_pt1 | contig 20755 bp, 7 predicted proteins | sample CNSS1metaG_FD_160096 | JGI IMG/M metagenome (GOLD analysis project Ga0214542, IMG submission 160096) | Root nodule microbial communities from cowpea collected in UCLA plant growth center, Los Angeles, California, USA - CNSS1 | ecosystem: Host-associated > Plants > Roots > Nodule | place: USA...
TATCATTACAATTGGGCCCTCACCAATTTTTGGTTGATTTGTTTGTGTTACCCTTAAGTGGAGCTGAGATCGTATTAGGGGTACAATGGCTCACGACATTGGGGCCAGTCTTGACTGATTATGAACACCTAACTATGAAGTTCATCAAAGAAGGGAAAGTGGTGGAACTAAAAGGCCAACACCGGACAGCGCCACAAGAAGCAACTATACATCAAATCAAGAGGATGATCTCTACTGATGGCATAGCAGAATATTTTCAATTAAAATTGCTCTCCCAATCAGAGGGGCTTCCTAAACCTTCTGCTGTACCAGAAATTGAGAAAATGTTGAACAGATATTCCCAATTGTTTGAGGAACCACGAGGCCTTCCTCCTGTTCGAGCAACCGATCACCACATTCCCCTATTGGAAGGGTCAAATCCGGTGAATGTCAGACCCTACAAATATCCATACTTTCAAAAACAGGAGATTGAACGTCAGATCAAAGAGATGATGGCTGAAGGAATTATACAGCGCAGTAATAGTGCGTTCTCCTCCCCGGTCTTGCTAGTGCGAAAGAAAGATGGATCATGGAGGTTCTGTGTTGATTATAGAGCTCTCAACGGAATTACAGTAAAAGATCGATTCCCTATTCCCTCCATTGAGGAACTGCTAGATGAGCTCTATGGGTCACAGTGGTTTTCAAAGCTAGACTTACGCTCTGGGTACCACCAGATCCGATTGAACGTAGGTGACATTTCAAAAACTGCCTTTCGCACGCACGAGGGACACTATGAATTTTTAGTAATGCCCTTCGGGCTGTGTAATGCACCTGCTTCGTTCCAGTCGACTATGAACATACTGTTTCAGTCTTATTTGCGTAAGTTTGTGATAGTCTTCTTTGATGACATACTAGTATATAGTAAGTCATTAGAAGATCATATTTCTCACCTGGATATTGTTTTTCAATGTCTCTTGACTAACCAATTTTTTCTCAAGCGAAACAAATGCTTCTTTGCCCAGGAATCAATAGAATATTTGGGCCATATAATATCCAGGGAGGGCGTTGGTCCAGATCCAGAAAAAATTCGTGCAATGCTTGCTTGGCCAACACCTACCACTATTAAACAGTTGCGTGGGTTTTTGGGACTGACTGGTTTTTATAGAAAGTTTGTTCAGCACTATGCTTCAATAGCTGCTCCTCTCACCAACTTGCTCAAGAAAGATTATTTTATTTGGTCTGAAGAAGCACAACAAGCTTTTGATAAATTAAAGAAAGCATTTGTAATGAACATAAGTCATTGGGAGAACCACACCCCAAAAGCTAGCTATTAGAGTGGGAGAGCCCAAGTCCTTATAAGGCCTCCTCTTTGAGATGTTGATATATTGTTGGAACTATATTAGATTATATTCTTTCATATTTGAGTGGGGTTGATTTTAATAATTAAATGTTCATAACTTATTTTGTTACGTATGAAACGGAGGAGAATAATATAAGTGGATATAATCTACTCTTAGTGGAATGTGATCATGTATGATAAAGTAGAGATAATGTCATCTTAATGGAATTTAAGCCTAATATCAAAGCATATTCCAAGACTTTCAATGTCACCTAGAGATGTTAAAATGGTTTCAGTCCGTGAGTCAACTTGGCTCACCACGGGTTTGAGCCGGGTTGGGTTGAGAAAAATTCATTTTTTTTATAAAAGTGGATTGAACTCAACCCGGCTCACTTAACCCACGGGTTAAACGGGTTGAAGGTGAATTAGCCCACTTAACCCACCAACATTTTTTTAAAATTTTCTTTTATTTTTTATTTTTTTAATAATTATTTACTACTCCTATTATATATGTTCATAATTTCATATTTTTAAATGCTAGAATGTTGCTCAATAATATTTGAATAGTTTAAATGTTTAATTAATTTGATTGTCAAGTTATATATGTTAATATTTTAATCTTTAATTATAATCTTTATAGTAAATTACTCAAGTAACCGTCTTATAAACAATTTTTTCTAAATTAACATGAAAAAAATGTATAGTTTTTTATTTATATTTTGTTGAATAGTATGACAAAAAATTTGTAATATTAGCCATGCTTTCTTAGAATATATGGATACTTTCTTGGAAACAATTCTTCATATATTGGGGGTGAGCATGATCAAGACATTGATTATTAATTTTATTATGATTGTCATCTCATGGGGTCACTTAAAAATTTATTATTAGCTCTTATGGTAAAGTTTATACAAATATTTTAAAAAATAGAACAATTAGGATATTTAGGGTATATTTGCATAAATTTTTCATAAATATTTAGGAAACAAATTCAAATGAATTACTCTACAAATTAAGATTAGTTTGTATATGCATAAGCTAATTTTGAAAGTTCTCTTACGTAACTTTTTATTTTTTAATTTATGTATAAATTAATTTTAGTTTATGAAAAAAAAAATTATTTTTCTCAAATAAATTTTTGTGTGGAGACATTTTGTTTAAGGAAACTCTAATTTCATTAGGAAACTTTAAATTCATTTCTAAGTGTTGATTCACTTCAATTTATTTTTCACTCTAAACAAATGTAGTTGTATTTCTTTTGTTGTAATTAATATTAATTTTTTTTTTTTTTTATGTTTGACATTTAAATTTTTTGTCATACCTTATATAATATGGTTTATTCTTTTTTTTTACTCTCCTTTAAAATGTATTAACTAAGTTTGATGTTTTGATGGACTTTCCCTTATAATCGTATATTAAATACGTGAGCAGCGGTTGATGTAGATGAAGTTAATAGCTCTGAAGCTGGAACAAGACTTTAAAAATTAAGTAGTATTAATTCTATCAAGAGTATTTCTAGATTATTGGGATGAATGTATCTAGACAACTCTCCATTGGGAAAAACTCTAAATAATTAGTATGTTTAGTTGTAATGATTTTGAATTATATATGTATTTCGGAAATTATCTCAAGTTAAAAATACTTATATTTGTTTAATGAAATTTTAAGGATTCTCCATTATCTTAAATTAGATTTTTGCTTTAAGACTTACATAGACATGGTTAGATTACCTAATCATGTATCATCATCTTTGAAGAACTTGAAAAAAGTTGTGTCATTTATTCAACCCCTCCCCATTTAGAAATCATCATTGATTCAATGTTAATTAATCTTCAAACTAAAACATGGTACATTGATTTATAATAGAACACTAAAATCTAATTGAGATGCTACAAACATGGAAATAAGATAATAGAAGATGATGTATTAAAATATCTTTTACAAGTAAAAGTGCTGACGAACACACTTGAAAGCTAATAATGTGTTGATGGTAGTTTAAATAATGGGAGAAGCTTCGTCCCAGAAAAGAGTTACGGAGAAATAATTGACACAATGAAAACGATTTCATTAATTACGTATCAACAAGGGATTCTCATAATGGCACGCGTGCTTATTTTATTACCACACTGTTATTTTCCTAAAAAAAAAAAGAACTCACTAATATTATACTTTAATATAGAAGATTAACGGTTGTTGACGTATACATAATATAATTAATTCTTAAAATGTCATTAAGAATGCTCCAATTGACACTCAACTTGCACATATCGTATCTTATTCCAAATAATATAAGGAGGGAAGGTTTGTTATAGAGTAGACACTTGATTAAATATTTGCTTAATAAGTTTTGATGACAAAAAAGTATATGAATTAATGTTCATTTAAATTTAATAAAAATGTTAAAAATGGCACCAAAATTGTTATAAAATACAAAAGAAAGTCATTATTATGCTAACATTTCATTTAATTTTGAGAGTATTTAACCGAATTCTTTGGATGAAAATTATACGCACAAAAATTTATGAGAAAACGTATGCTTATACTTTCTAGTTTAAAATACTCCCTTGATCTATTTTTTTGTTCAAAAATCTCAAATAGATCTTAAGATTTTTTTTAATCTCAATTAGGTCTATATTTTTGAAAATATGTAACAATTATGTTCATTCCATTAGTAACTGTGTTCAAAATGTGCCACGTGTCAGCTCCTATTTTTTTGAATTTTTTTATTTTTTTTAATAACAAATATATGGATTCAGACAATGACTTGACACGTGTCACCTTACTGACTTAACACGTGGCACAATATTGACATGACACGTGACACAATATTGACGTGACACATGACATGAATAAATTTTAAAATAAATAAATAAAAATTCAAAAAAATGAGGAGCTGACATGTGACACATCCTTAACACTGTTAACATTATATTAACGAAATGAACCTAATTGTTACACATTTTCAAAAATATAGATTTAATTAAGACTAAAAAATATTTTAGGATTTATTTGAGATTTTTGAAAAAAAAAACGTGAATATGAAGTATTTAGATATATCTATTTAGAGGTGACGAAAACGAATCAAACCAAACAATTTTGGTCACTTTGTTGTTATTCTGTAAAAAAACGAAATGAGACAGATGAACTTTTCATAAAAAAAATATTGAAAATTCTAACATATTCCGTTAAAAGATGAACATGTGGTTGGTCCACCAATTTTTATATTAACTTTTTAATTATGTATATATACTAAAAGTACAATATAAATATTTTTTTTAATTTTAATTGATTAATTAATGTCTTTAATAAAATAAATTTAAAGTAGTTATTATCTTTATATATTAAATTAGTAAATTATAATTAATAATTAAAACTTGTTCTATATGTATTTTTCAATAGCACATAAAAATTAATTTTTTAATTATTTATTATTTTGTTAAAATAAATTATTTAATAAGTCAACTCATCTTATTTATGGTCCACCAATTAGCAGGTTAAGCATAATAGACTAGAACAACATACCAGAATAAGTTGATAAATTGAAAATTTTAACCCAATTACAAAATTTTGTTAAATTAACGGGTCGACTCTTGAATCCATTTTCAACTTCTACACGTGTTAACATTTCTAATTTTTAAAATTGAAAAATATTTCCTCTGTATATTTTATAGGTGGAATTTGACACCATTGATTAAACAATTAAAAAATTTATTAAAGATAGTAGAGACAACATAAAAAAAAGAAAAAGTCATAGAAGATTATATTCCTACATATCTTAACAAAATAATCTTCTAACTTTTCAATCAAACACTAGATAACATTAGAACTTAAAACTTTGTTGCAACACTTCTACACTAGACCAACTTTTAGTGGATAACGTTTAATAATTAATAGTAATGCCACATAACAAATAAAAAGGGTATTGGTAATGAGTGCTCTTAAGATTTTGGTTACGAAATTAAACGAGAAAAATGTTGTTTCTTTCTATCAAAATTCATAGTAAAGAGTATGTTTAACAATCCCAATTAAAATAGTTTTACTAATTGTATTTCTTTAACTACTGTCAACCGATGTTCTAAGGTAGTATTGGCTAGCATTTGAAAAAAACAAATTAATTCATTCACCATAAGAAAAAAGCTAATTAATATTCCAAAAATAATGACTAAGGATAATTAAAAGAAATCTTTTTATTAAAATACATAAACAATACTTAAAAAAAAATCCCATATAATTTTCAGTAATTTTTTCTCATTACAACTTTTAAACGGGTAAACCTAACATAATTCAATATCTATAAAATTTAGAACTGTCAAAACGGGTAATTCGACTTGATCTGGCTCGACTCACCATGAGTTGATTATTTAGTGAGTCAATTCAACACGGATCATTAATTAGTGAGCCAAAAAAATTTCAATTCGACCCAGCCCACCGCGGGTTTGTAGGTTAAACGGGTTAGTTCACGAACTCACTTAATTAAAAAATACAATTTATTTATTTATTTAGTTTTTTTGAGTCAAAACTATATTATAATTCTAATTAAAATCACAAAAATACAAATTATCTATGTGTTGACTAAAAAAAAAACAATCTAACATGACCAAAATACAAAGTCCAACTTAACAACAACAAAAAAACTTGTGTGACTCTTTATTTGCGGGTTGGTGAGCCAGATTTTAGGTAAGTCGGATAAAAAATCAACTCGTATTAAAATTTGTAAAAATTTTCAACCAAACCCGACCCAATTAGCTCGTAGATTCCAAGCCATTTTAATGACTCTAATAAAAATAACTATTTCAAAGAGAATAAAAGGAGGTTGACGCAATTACAACTCATATATTTAAACAATCTAACATGACCAAAATACAAAGTCCAACTTAACAACAACAAAAAAACTTGTGTGACTCTTTATTTACGGGTTGGTGAGCCAGATTTTAGGTAAGTCGGATAAAAAATCAACTCGTATTAAAATTTGTAAAAAAATTTCAACCAAACCCGACCCAATTAACTCGTAGATTCCAAGCCATTTTAATGACTCTAATAAAAATAACCATTTCAAAAAGAATAAAAGGAGGTTGACGCAATTACAACTCATATATTTAAAACTTAATCAAAGTTATTGGACATGTAAAACCTATCATAACATAAAAGGTCTTTTATTATATAAGAATGGTAATAATGGTGAGTTGCTGATTCACTCTTCCATCATTTTACCAAAATATTAAAATAAAAAATATCTAAAAAACACTTTCTTATTTAATTAACAGCGTAATTTCCCCAACTCTTTGTGAACTTTTACTGAAGAAAGTCCAATATTTGTGACAACTTGCATCGTCACCCATTTTATCTCATGCTTCTTCATCTTTCTTTAACTTTCATTGAATCCGAATCAGCTTCTTCATCCTTATCTCCATGGAAATTTCCACACACTTTCACATTCATCATATTCTACTATCTAATATTTCAAGTGCTTTCTCTAACGTGTCTATCTCATCTACAACTTCAACAAAAATTATTAATGTCCCCTCTTTCTTCCTTCTCAAAATATCCACCATTTCCATCCAAATCTTAGAGACCCCACAAATTATGTAAGCCCCATAATTATTTAATATTCAAATCAACATATTATATATTTTCAAACAAAGTTGTTGGTTATAGTGATTTGATTCTTAAGTCTCTTAATTATTCAATATATTTTTATTTCCCATTTCAATTGTTAGGTTACTTGAAAAGAAAAGAACAAATACTAATATGTGAGTTTTTTATACGTTTTCATTTCATGTAATACTCTAATTTGTACTTAACTTATTAAAGTATTGTTTTTTCTTACAAATAGAGTAATTTGATAAAAAATAAATAAAAATAGCCGAATGTGAAATAGAAACCCTAGATATTATACATCATAGATAACAACAGAATATTAAAATGATTAATTTAGTACTTCGAATTGGAAAACTTTATCATATTTACTTCTTAAACAACAGAAAGTTAAAAAAAATTCAGCTGTTAAGTTTTTAGTTATTTATTAAGCTTCATTTAATTAAATTTTAGAATCTAGAAAGATGCTAAATGATTTTTAAAATTTAAACTAAAATACTGACTAAAAAAACTGTATATTTTTGAAGAGATTAATTCGTAGTCACATATAAAAAAAAGGATGAGAAGAGAATTTTTGTGGGTAGAATTAATGGGAAAATATTTGTTGACGACAAAAACGTTCTACTAATGAATAAGTGTCTTGAATTGTTTTAGAAACCTAATCCGGATGGACGCGGCGGCAGATTAAGAATTTTTGTTGTCGAATGAGAGTGTTCAATGATTGAGATAAAGTTTTCAACTTTATGATAATTTAGGTTACAAATGCACATATGTGGGTCTTCTTATACCCTCACAAACCCTACAGGCTTATTATCTCACTCCTACTTTCTTTTATTTTTTATTGATAAGTTTATCCATTAATACAATATTAAGTTTTGTGATAAATTCACTTAATTGATAATTTGTTAGGTTTCTTAATGAGTAATTGATTGCTATCGTGATTGATCAAAGATTAATCTCTCTTCTTTTTTTAGTTACAAAGATTGTTCTCCCGACTAATACATCAATTTCACCAAATTTTCTTTCCCTAATTTATTTCCAAATAAATAAGAGTCAGAAATTTAAACTAAAGGATAAATAAATATATATATATCATCTAATACTTTTTAAATTAAAATAATAAAAATTAATTATCATTTTACATTAATAAAAATATTATTTTATATTAATCATAAAATTTTACATTTAGAAAAACACAACTAAATAATAAAATAAAATATCGGTGAAGTCATCCAAAAAAATTAAAACAATATAAAATTTTTAAAGTAATTAGTAAACCAAACAAATTTAGATATACTTAATTAAAATATTGATATTTATAAAAGAAAATTAAAACACAATTAAATCCAAATTTAAAGAATAATAATGTTTTATTGAAACGATATAATTAAGTAGGGTTAAGTATCTTCTTAATCTTTAAACTTTAACTTAAATTTAGGATCCGTTTTTGTCCGAATTTTTAATACATTTTGGTCTTTAAACTTTGAAAATGAATGAATATAGTTCTTTTAATCCAATTATGTTAATCTTTTTTGGAGTGTTGAACGTATTTTTCAACAGATATTGAACATGAAATGTGTCAAACGATATAAACAACTTCAATACTAACTTCAATACTATTATAAAATGTGTTTAACATAAAAAAAATTAACATAATTAATTAAATTAAAAAACTATATTTATTCGTTTTTCAAATTTAGAAACTAAAATAAATCAAAAAATGTAACTAAATAAATTTCAATTTTAAAGTCAAAATTTAATGACTAAAATAATAATAGTTAACCTAATAAAATATTGTTAAACCGTACATTTACGTCTTCAACCATTAATAGGAATTCATTCTTATATTACAATATCATAAAATAAGAAAAGGGTGAAGGTACAATAATATAAGGCTTTGTCCTTTATGGTGTAGTGTAATGTAATTAGGTGGTAGTGGCCCCAATTTATTATATCCACAGAGGGCTTTGTGAGGTGTGTTGCTTGCTGCCATGTTGGAGAGCAAAACCTTACGGAAGAATCTCTTCTTTCTTCCATTTTCTGATTTCTTGATTGTGACATTAGTTCTGTAATACATGTGAAGCACTCATTTCATATTTCTCCTTTTCTTTTCTCTGCAACATTTTCGTAAGTTGGAGCTGACACATGTAACAATCTTTCACGTTGCCCACTACTAATAATTCTACTTTCTTTCAAATTATCTTAATTCATCCTACAAGAACTTTCTAGTATTCCAAAATTTCTTTTTTTCTCTATATATATAAAGGCTTTTTCAGGAGAGAAATATTAAAAAAATAAACTTTTACAAGTTAAAATTAATCTTTTATACAAACTAATTTTAACTTGTAAAAATATCAATTTTATTTATTTTTGTTATACTCTTTTCTTCGAAAAACATTTTATTTATCTGGATATTGTACTGCCTTATTGATGTATTTAATTGTTATAATGGGATTGATTGTCTCATTATTTGTTTATTTATCTGGATATTGTATCGTTATTTTTGAATGACTTTTCTTTTTCTTTTTCTTTTTGGTAAAAAATCCTTTTAGATGTAATGAAATTTTGAAGTTTAATTTTTATTTTTCATATTGTCTCAATTTTTTTTCCTTCTAATTTTGAATACTCTTTCGATGTTACCTAAAATATTTTTCTTTTATAAAACCCTATTTAAGTAACTTCAAAAATAAAAAATAATAATAAATTTTAAAAATTAAATATTTGTTATGAATGAATGGTTGTTCGTTGATATGATAATAGTTACTACTCATATGATTCACACAATTAATTAATTTGTTACAACTACTTATTTGATTAATTACTCTTTTATGATATTTAGATATTTGTTTGTATTAACTATTTGATTTTTATGCTTTACACTTAAGGATGATAAAACAGGTCAGTCCGACCCGTTTTAGCGAGTCAAAACGGGTTAAGTCGAGCTGGCCCACCACTAGAAAATGGGTTGGACACTACAACCCGCCCCGTCTCAAGACCAGCAGGCTGACTAGCCTGCTACTTTTTTTTAATGTTAATTTTATTTTTTTTAACTTTTCTAAAATTTTTGTTTATATATATTTTTTTATATATTATAGAACATTTATTTTTTTAATTATTTTTAATTTGTAAACATAAAAAAATAAAAAAGGTTGATGAATGACTAAATTGGTCTAAAGTTTCGAAAAGAGACTAATTACAGATTTCACTGAAACTTCAGGGACAAAAAACATATTTAACCTTAAATTTTAATTGGGAAGTGTTGTAGTGTGTTGCAGCTGGATCTTAATTGTATTATTTTTTTATTGAGAAATGAATTCTAATTGTATTAGTATTTAATTTAATTATGTGAAAGGTGGTTGTGTAAATTTTTAATTATTCACCAAAAAATATGAAAAAGTAGTGCAACATAAAATTAAAAAAATGACAATTTACACGATTTTACGATTTTGTTTGACGATCCTTCCAATCCTACTATATTACGATTATGCGTGAGATCTGACTTGTAAATACTATATAAAATTATAGTATTTTACGATTTTACGATTTAAATCTCGATTATCTTGCTGGTATGTAAATATACATACTAGATTAACCAATCTGATATGCATTTATGGATCTAGTAATGTACACCATACTGGGCAATTCGGTATACACTACCGAATTTAGTAATGCATATCAGATTGACCAATCCAAAAATGCATACTTTCTTGTGTTTTTTATTCAGGTTTGTTATGCATGGGTTTTGGAAGAGTGCATCCATTGCGGATTAAATGATCTAGACTTTCTTACCTTCTACATTGTGTTACCTTACCTCATCCATTGGTAAGACTTTAAGTGATGGCAAGAGTCACGAAAATTTCCTTTACATGTTTCATAATTTACCATGTTAATCAACATATACATCTAATTAGCTGGCATAGAGAAATATAGTAGAATATTGTATCATTGGTCAATTTGCATGAATAATCTTTTTATTCCTTGCTCAAGTAGATGCTGATATGAACAATGTTTTTAAAGTTAGCACCACATGGTGCTTTTTTTTTTTTTTATCTATGCTTTTGCTTTCCCTCAATATCAATTTTTAGTATATGCAAACTAGTCATTTTCTCCGTACTAGGTCGATATTATTGGAGTTGGTTGCTATCCTTCAAAGGATTTGTGGACATGGAAACATGAAGGAATTGCATTGACAGTACATGAAACAAATGAAATCCATGATCTGCACACATCTAATATGCTCGAAAGTATGTGATGTGGATGCATATTCATGATGCCAATTACATCAAAGTAGTTGCTGGAGTAGCATACAACGAGAACTTCAACTTTGTTCAAACATGAGGGCACATATTACATGATCACTTCAGACAATACATGATGGGTATCAAATAAGGCGTTGGCTCACACAACTAAATTCATTTTGGGGTCTGCATAACAACCTATGCGTAACAAACCTAAATAAAAAAATAAAAAATATACACTTTTAGATTATCAATCTGATATATATTATCGGATCCAGAAATATATATCAAATATAAAATTACTCAATCTAATATATACTTCTGAATTCGATAATGCATATCGAATTTATTAATTTAAAAATTTAATTTCAGATTAAACAATCCGATATGCATTATCTTAAGAATGCATTCCAAATTAGCTAATATAAAAATAATTCTATGGAGATGATGAAGATGAAATTAATGATAGGTGACAAAAATGATAAAGATGGCGGCATGAAAGTCGTCCATGTGAAAAAAGAAGAAGAAAATTTAAATTTTTTAATATATTTTATTCATAAATAAGATGAGATAAAACATTATGGAAGTGCAGGAAGAAAAAATGATGCAGAAAGAACTGCTCCCATTCAACCCATAACTTGGGGGTCCAGCTACTGACGGCCATGGCCATTTCTTGGCCCACGAGATTTTGAACAAGCACATGTTTAAAGCAGCTTTGTACAGTCATATAAAAGAATTCTGATTTTTTCTTTTTCAGATTATATAATCTAAAAATAAAAAATATTTTCACATTGTAGGATCTAAAAGCTAAATATTATTTTCACTTGAAAGCTATTTTTTTTGTTAGAAAAAGATTTTCATATTACACAATTCAGTAACTAAAATGACCTGTGCATTATGCCGAAAATAGAAAACTATTATTTTACTTTTTTCAAAATTTTGAAAGTTATTTTTCACTTTCAAATTCTTTAATTCAAAAATAAAAAATAAAATCGTACAGTTCAAAAAAAAAAATGAAAAATATTTTATATGAAAATGTAAGAAGAAATACACAGAGATATAGAAAGATACGAAGACGTAGGAAGAAGTATGATTGAAACAAAATTTAAGCACTTACTCCTAATGTTTGGAGTTAATCGTTCCATCTAACCAAAAGTAATCTCAAACTAAAATTCAATTAAAATCAATTGTTTTGGAAGAAATTTCTTCAAAAAGATAGAAGGATTACTATCATTCTTTACAACATAATCTCAAATAAAGAGATTACGAAGAAACTTGAACAAAATTTATGACTATGGATCATAGAAAAAAAAAACTATACTAGAAATAACCATTTTTAATGAGCCACGTAACTCTAAACTTGTTATCATGTCGGGATGATTAATTATGATAAGTGTCATATGGATACTAAATTTCTTTTACTGAAACATATAAATGGGGTTGCTTTTGTTTATTATTATTTTGTTCGTTTGTAGGCTTTTAGTTTTTTGTTTTTTGCGATAATTTTGTTTACAAAATAAAAGGTTAAAATGAGTGATTTTACGAAGATTATATATATATATATATATATATATATATATATATATATATTCCATGTCATGTTATATTATTTTGTCTTTGCTGATAAACAAATATGTTATTATTTTTAAATTAGTAGATTGTTATCTAGTATTAAGATTATTATTCTATGGTAAGTTATCAAAGAAAAATTCTGAAAAACAAAATAATTAAATTATTAATGAATTAAACAAAAAGTTGAAACTCACAATTTTACTTCTCTTCAGTGAAAAAAAGTATTTGAATCTTTTTCTCTCCGGTTGAGGTGTAATTAGTAATGCTGGAGGTGCAGGAAGAAGAAACTATTTTTTTTTCTCAAATTAAAGCCAACCCAAACTTCCAAATGGACTATTTTACACCCCTAATAGCGAGGTGCCTATACATTACTTGTCATCCCCAGTAGCCAAGAATTGATGATTATCGAGTATTAATCGCTCTTGATGATTTAAGAAGAACAATTTCTTTTTAATAACTAAATTTTAATAACTTTTTCCATTTATTTACCATGAACGATTCTAAAAATATTCTTTTAAGGTTAAATTTAACCATGTTGTCTCGTATTCAGAATGGCATGTCTTCAATTCTTAGACTGAAGTTTCTATTTAGAAGGAAAAAAATCCAATATTATTCATACCAACCATCGGTTAATACATTTATTAAAATTTAGGATACACATGAGAGCAACAAAATTATTTATATGAAATAAAAATTCACATATTAAGGTACAGGAAACATGGAAATTCAAAACATTCGAAACTTTTCCTTTGTTTTCTCAAAAACTTCTTCAGCAATGTTACCCTCTTTTCCATCAACTCTTTTAATCTCCAATTGTGCTTTCTGATAGAATCCAGTGCCTCTCAATGCATCTGAAATGAAGTCATCAAACCCAACCGCAATTGCTGCCTCTGCTTTCGCTCCATAAACCAACCTCTATGTCAAAACATTCATAGTATTGTAAGAAAGTGATCCAAATAGTAGACTTTATTAAATTATTTTTCATGTCTAATAAAATTAAAATTACTTTGAATATGATTTCTATCAACAGAGACAAAACACTTGAAGTTGTATGGTTATAATCAACTGAAATACTTATAAATAGAAAATCAAACTTAAAGCTTAGGATTTTTTAGACCGTAATTTAATTAATTTTACAACCTTAACTCGTGAGAGGTGGATTGCTCCAAAGCACATTGGGCAAGGTTCGCAAGAAGCATAAATTTCACAGTCAGAAAGTTCTATCTTGTTCAGATTTTCACAAGCCTGTAAGCATTTTTGTTAGATGGAAAGAAAGGAGGACAATGATATTATGAGTTCCATTTTTTTACTTTCATCTTTTATTTTTTGACGTGATTTAGTGTGAGTTATTGATTAATGTATTACTATCTTTTTTTTTGAAAGAATCAATGATTCACATTAAGTCAAATCAGAAAATAAATAATGACAGTCAAAAAATGATAATTAGAGTATAATTTTTGAAGAAAGAATGATGTATAACCTTTCTTATTGCAGTGACTTCTGCATGAGCAGTGGGATCTGTGTTCCTGAGCACCATGTTGTGACAACAAGAAACTACTTCATCGTTACAAACTATGATAACACCAAAAGGACCACCATCTCCACACTCTACCCCTTTATAAGCTTCTTCAACAGCAATCCTTAAGAATTTGTGGTCTCTCTGCTGTATAGCTATGCAACACAAATCATAGTAAATTCACAAACATTATATTTATCAAATTCCAACCTCAATGGATGAATATGTAAATACTTTACAAACATTACCTTCCTGATGTCCGGGAAACACAGAAGCTACTGTAACAGTTCCATCCTTCGTTCGTTTGAACCACTGCCAATATCATACAAAAGAGCAAAAAATTTTAAATATTACAAAAACTGGAACATACAAGAGAATTGTAAATTCGTGTTATGGAAGGAGGAAAAATACGTACCGTTAACTTCTTCCATGACTTTTGTGGATATTAATAAGTAAATGAGAAGAGGAGCTTGTGTGACATAAATGAGTGAATTTTCTGGGTATATATAGGGGTGTGCAAGAGGATTCATGATGACTATGAGAGAGAACATGGGTTGCCTTCTATAAATTATTTTATTGTAAGAGATCACTACCTTAATATAGTTTAATGAAGGTTAAAATATATTTTTAATTTTGGGAAACTTACGATTATTGTATTTAATTTTAATAAACTCGGGGACTCACTTGTTGAACAAGTAATAAACTCGCTAAGTAAGAAATGTTTTGTGAAAGTCAAAGAAGCATGGACGCATCAGTTGGTGGGCAAGATAAGGCTAGCTGGGCAAATTTATTAAAATTACTTTCATTGGTCTTGTTCGTTGAGTGAGTGAAACGTTCACTAAGCAATTTTTTAAGGATTTTCTTCTAGTGCTCGCTCGTTAGGCGAGCCTTACTGTCGCTTAGTGAGAAAGAGATTTTAAATTGAAATGTTTTATGGAGTTGTGAGAAACATTGGTTTTGAAATGTTGATGGTTATACATTGAAAAGAACGAGATGTAAGGTATGGAAGGTATGAAATGAGAATGTTTAGATTTGAATCTAGTGATGACATGTGAGGAATCATATATGTGATTATGTTGTACGAAAGTAGAATGACTTTCAAGGGATAAAGTATTTCACTTTTGTGTTAGGGTATATTGAATATGGATTCAAATAAGAGAATATTCAGACTATATTATGTATTCTAACTTACATAAAGGGGGATAGTTAGGTAATAAGAATCGATGAAAATTTTTATGACCTTTTGCGTGTCATAATGAGCTAAGCCTGTCATATGAGAGAGGTTAAATAAAGCACGACTGTTACATACAAAAATCTATTAGGATCAATATGACAGGTGCATAATCTCTCTTGATAGAGTATTTTATTTCTTTTAACAAATTTGTTATGAACTTTGGTGAAGAATACTATAATACACAAAATTATACTTATATAGTTAATATTGCTTAATATCAATTATAAAATAATTTAATTAGTAGAGTTATTATACTAATCCAACGTTTTACATATAGTATCATGGTAGAAAAAGATATGAAATGAAAAATATAAGAACTAAAAGGCAAAGAAAATGTTACTATAAATTAAATGAAAATAAAATAAAATTACATATAAATCTTTAATTAATATATATAATAATAACTATATTTTATTTATTTATTTTTTGAAAAATTTGTTATGAAATTTGGTGAAGAATACTATAATACATAAATCATACTTATATAGTTAATATTGCTTAATACCAATTACAAAATAATTTAATTAGTAGAGTTTTCTACTAATCCAGCGTGTTACATATATTATCATGGTAGAAAAAGATATGAAATGAAAAATATAAGAACTAAAAGTCAAGGAAAATGTTACTATAAATTAAATGGAAATAAAATAAAATTACATATAAATCTTTAATTAATATACATAATAATAACTATATTTTATTTATTTATTTTTTGAAAAATTTGTTATGAACTTTGGTGAAGAATACTATAATACATAAATTATACTTATATAGTTAATATTGCTTAATATCAATCATAAAAATTTAATTAGTAGAGTTATTCTACTAATCCAACGTGTTACATATATTATCATGGTAGAAAAAGATATAAAATGAAAAATATAAGAACTAAAAGTCAAGGAAAATTTATTATAAATTAAATGGAAATAAAATAAAATAACATATAAATCTTTAATTAATATATATAATAATAACTAGAGATAAAACAAATTTACTTCTTTGAGAAGATTGGTAGTGTACCGTCCCAGTTGAACCATCCGGAGGGAAGCTAGGTCACAAGACGAACTACTCTTATAAGGATGAGCTACACTTGGGAGACAACTAGGTCACAAGCTACTCCTACAAGGATGAGCTACACCTAGGAGACAACTAGGTCACAAGACGAGTTACTCCTACAAGGATGAGTTACACCTAGGAGACAGTTAGGTTACAAGACGAGCTACTCCTACAAGGATGAACTACACCCGGGAGACAACTAGGTCACAGGACGAGCTACACCTATAAGGATGTGCTACACTTGAGAGACAACTAGGTCGTAGGATGAGCTATTCCTACAAGGATGAGCTACACCTTGAGACAACTAGGTCACAAGATGAGCTACTCCTACAAGGATAAGCTACATCTGAAAGACAGTTAGGCCACAGACGAGTTACTCCTATCTACTACGCATGCATATTATAGTTTGGGTTGAGCCCTTGGCATAGGCCCACACCCTCGTGTAAATATCTTTGCGTTGTTAAGATGCGGTAAATAAACCAAATACTTTGGGACCTGGACTGTAGCAATGGGTAATTACAACGACAAATCCCAATTCCTTGGGGAAAAAATATCCTTTGTATACCTGATCTCACTATAAATACAAAGCACACTCCCATAGTTAATGGGAGACAAGGGGGACCAATTTTCTGATCTAGATAATTTTCACTTACACTAAACTTTCTTTATTTATCCTGGTGGAGGATAATTTCTGTTTTATTTGCTAGAACATAGCATTTTTAATCCATTTTAATATCTAAACTCATTTTTTTAACTAATTGAACAAATTTATTATAATTGAAGAAAAAATGTAATTTATATATTGAAACAAGTACAAATATATTATGATTTAAATTATAAGTATTGAAGAATTAATTTTAATTATTAATCAAGTCTAAATAGTTGTAAAAAATCGAGTGAACTAGAATGAATGCCATTTTTAATATATGTACTTTATCTTTCTTATTTTATTTATAAAATATATTTCTAAAATTATTATTTAATTTAAATTTTAATCAAATATAATATCATTAAATAAAGGAAGGAAAGTGAATATTATTTTGTTAAAAAGTATAAGAGATTAATGGCATTGATTGAAAAATATAAATTAGAAATGAATATTTATTTAAAATTATACTAAAATATTAATGTTACTTTATTAAAAAAAATGTATTTTGACTTTAGGTAAACGTAATTTTCCTTCCTTAAAATAATATTTTAAATGACGCTATCACAAATATGCAAAGTTGAAGAAATGGTTCATATGGGACAAACTGGAAAATCTTTTCTTCTTTTAGCGAATGAGAAGGCAAAAATACAATAATAAATTTAAATAGATAAATTTAGAGTATAAATAAAAACAAAATAAAGCTTGAAAAATTGGATGAGGTTAAAAAGATGAAAAAGCATGTGAAGAAGACTGAGGACAGGAATCACGTGATTCATTCTAACATGTAAATGAGTGTTATTCTGGACCTCGTGACTCATCCAATAGTGTTCTTATTTCTTACCAAAATTAATATCATGTTAGATGGGATTAGAAGGGAACGGTAGGGTGGAGTAGCTACTATGTTACTACCCTTAAACAAAAATATGCTCTGTTTTCTACCTAATATTTGGGTATGTATGAAAAAACTATTCGCCAATTTTTTTTATATTTATAGATACTTACAAATATATATATATATATATATATATATATATATATATATATATATATATATATTCTAAATTTTAAATTTTTAGAACATAAAATTAAATAAAAAGTAATTTTTTAAATACAATTCAAATCAAATTACTTACTTAAATATATTGATGTAAAATAAAAATTTAATTTGTACCCAAATATATTTAGAAAAAATTTAAATGAGTTATATCAAAATATATTTTAAAAAATTAATCCTTTCAAAAATAACTTCAATTATTTATGCTTAGATTTTTCAAAGGTGAAAACATTTTATTAGTAGGGCCACATAATAAAAGATATTTAACATAATTCAATAATTAAATTTTGTTAGAATTAACACTTGTTTTCCCATGAGTGAAAGTGACAAGATACATAATTTTAAAGTTAAGAAAAATAACAATGGCAGTTGGGGGACCAGACAAAGTAAAATGACAAAAGACAAAAGGCTTTCATCTAATAATGCTGAATTGGTGATTCATTGTTCCATTATTTTACCAAACAAATAATTAACTGAGTAATTAACTGCATAGTTTCCAAATCTTATCTCGACGTGCATGTCATTGTAGCTGAAGTTGAGTCACCTATTTTATCCCATGCTACTTCATTTTACCTTAAAATCCATATATCATAATCAGATTCTTTTATTATATTTATTTAGGATAGATATATCGTATTTGATGTTTGAATTATGATACTTTTATTAGGTTGATACTTCATGCATTAAAAATCTTCTACTTTTCGGATAATAGTATAGATAAAGAAGAAAAATGTCAATACAATAATGAGATCTAAACCAAAGTTTAAATATAATTTTCATCCCTAAATTTGTAATAAAAGTTAAATTGTTCATCTTTAAAATTTTGTTCTAATTTAGTCCTTTAATTTTATAATTGGGTAAATTTAGTCATTTTAACTATATTTTGTTAAGTTTATTCAACATTTCAAATGCATTTCATGATAGTATTTAAATTGTTTATATTAAGAAACTATCATGAAACATATTTGAAACGTCAAATAAACTTAATAAAAATTGGTTAAAAGAAACTAAATTCACGCAGTACTAAAAGTTGGGGACTCAATTGTGATAGGGACTAAGTCCAATTTTCACTGAAAGTTAAGAACCAAAAACATATTTAACCCTTAATAATATAATGGTTAAAATACTCCGTTGGTCCTCATTTTTGTAGTAAAATCTCAATTTGGTCTTCGTATTTTTATTAGTCTCAATTAGGTCCTCATTTTTGTAAATAGTATCAATTATGTCCTTTCTGTTAGTAGAGAACTAACTCCGTTAAGTAGGTGCCACGTGTCAACTCCTTGTTTTCTTGATTTTTTTAATTTTTTAATTTTTTTAATTTTTTTAAAAAAAATATTTATGCCACGTGTTAATCTAATATGGTGACACATGTCAAATTATTGTATGAATCTCAATTTGGTCCTCATATTTGTTAATTTGATTTGATTTCAGTCCTAAATTTTTTTATAAAAATTTAATTTCATGTGCTCCAAATTTAGAACAAATTTAATTTTTTTATAAATATGAGAACCAAATTGAGATTCATACAATAATTTGACACGTGTCACCATATTAGATTGACACGTGGCACCCTACAAACTTGACACGTGGCATAAATATTTAAAAAAAATTCAAAAAAAAAATTCAAAAAACGAGGAGCTGACACGTGACACCTACTTAACAGAGTTAGCTCTCTACTAACGGAGAGGACCTAATTGATACTAAATTACAAAAATGAGGACCTAATTGAGACTAATAAAAATACGAGGACCAAATTGAGATTTTGCTAAAAAACAAGGACCAACAAAATATTTTAACCTAATATAATTTAACAAACTAAATTATTCCTAATACTTTTTAAGAAAGATAAGAAACAATTTCTTTTTATAAAATCAAACAAAATCTTGCTTACAATATTGTCATGTGAACGAATTTAATTCCTTGCTGTCAAGATTGGTTTCGGTGTAAAAGCTCAATGGTTGCTATCTTTGTTGCCTGATAGTTGGTTAGAAACTGTCACGACAATAGCTACCTGGTACTATGAAATTGTTGGGTATTGGGCTCTCTTCCTATGTGGAGAAAAGACCCAAAAACTTGAGAAGCCCATGTCTCATTTAACCTAGTGGAGAGGGCGCTATAAAATAAAGAGAGAGGCAGAACAATAGAGTCAGAACATACTGAAAGCCCTAGCACATAGAGGGAGAGGTAGAGGAAAAATTCTGTTCACGTTTTTCATAGAGCTGTCACAGTAGAATCGGCGTTGCGGATTCGTTCACCGTTGGATCGGGCTGAAAGTTTTACAGCAGGTTCGGGACTCATTGCTCTTCAATCTGACCGGTTGGATCGTTAATACGAGGTCTGAGTTGGGAGATATTAATTTCGCACTGCAGCAGTTATTTTTAGAGGTTTTCCTCTCCTGTTCTTCTCTATTTGAAAGCTTTGTTGCTTTGTTATTTGGTTGGGTGTTGGCACTAATTTGTGCTATTGATTGAGACTCTTTTGTACTCTTGTTGATCATAGTGGAGCTATTTCTTTGGTCTGGAC